>Ga0209331_1000084_pt1 | contig 29817 bp, 26 predicted proteins | sample JacPinW_OM3H0_M3_FD_187971 | JGI IMG/M metagenome (GOLD analysis project Ga0209331, IMG submission 187971) | Forest soil microbial communities from Algoma, Ontario, Canada - Jack Pine, Ontario site 1_JW_OM3H0_M3 (SPAdes) (version 2) | ecosystem: Environmental > Terrestrial > Soil > Boreal...
GTAAAGCTCGCGTTGTTTCCAAGGCGGCCCTTTGAATTCCCATTCCATGAACCAAAGTTCCTCGGTCGTTCCGTAAGACGTTTCCGTGTTCATCGTCCCGTCGTGCGACACGATGCACTTGAATCGATCAGTGTGACCGAGCAACCAGTTCGCCATGTAACCGCCGTAGCTCGCGCCGAGCGCCGCCTCGCGATTCTTCTCGATGAACGGATAGGTCTTCTCCACGTAATCGAGCCCCTTCATTAGATCGACATACGGTTTGCCGCCCCAATCACCGCTGATCGAATCGGTAAACTTCTGCCCGTAACCGGTCGAGCCGTGGAAATTGATCATGACCACGACGTAGCCGTTGGCCGCGAATAACTCCGCGTTCCAGCGATACGTCCACGAATTTCCCCACGCCCCTTGCGGCCCGCCGTGGATCAAAAACTTCAGCGGATACTTCTTCGCCGGATCGAACCCCGGCGGCTTGACCATGAATCCCTGCACCTCTTCGTCATTCGCGCCTTTAAACGTGAACGACTCCAACGGCTGCATGTCGATCTGCGACAACAGCGCGTCGTTTATGTGTGTGACGGCTTCTGGCTTGATCGGCACCGGCACGTCGAAGGGAAAGTCGATCTTCCAGATCTCGTTAGGTGCAGCGACTGTTGCTCTTGAGTAAAACAGGGTTCCACCCAGCACAACAAGATCGTCGTTGTGTCCAGCGTCCCCATCTGCCCGCATTTGGTCGAGCAAGCGCAAACCTCCGCTTTGGAGAACGGCTACCGGAGTCTTGCCACTCGTGAGTGCATAGAGCGAGATTATGCCTAGCCTCGCTTGGCCCCAATCTTCGAAACTAAACCATATGTCGTCGAATCCGCGGTCACCTCGCGCCCAAGTAAAACTACCGACCGAGCGGTCAAACTTTTCGGTTGCGTCACGCGTTTGGCCTGATTGTCGATCTTGCACGAGCAGCCGCCATTTATCGGCTTCGAAGCCGGCGCGCGCTTGCGAGCGCCAGGCGATGTATTTTCCGTCCGGCGAATAGAGCGGGGTCGAATCGGCACCGGGACTGGTGGAAATTTTTTTGGGCGCGCCGCCGGCCATCGACACGATGAAAATTTCGTTGTTCGTGCTGGTCGCTTCAACTTCGTCGATGTTGCTCGTGTAAGCGAGCTCCTGGCCGTCCGGCGAAATCGCATACATGTCCTGGCCGCCGAGATTGAACGGCGGCACATCGTGATCGCCCGGCGTCAAATCTCGCGGCTGTTTTTTTTCTTCTGTGGTGGCAGCCGTCCCCGGCTGCGAATCCGAAGATCCCGCAGGCGAGACGCCTGCCTCCACAGACTGAACAAACAAATGGCTGCGCTTGAATTCGGTGAACGCATTCCAATGCCGATAAAGCAGCTTCGTGAAAATCTTCGCTTTCACTTTGCTGTTCTTGAGTTCTTCGTCACGCTTCTTGTTCTCGGCATCGTCTTTCGCGTCCGGATAAACCGCCGACACGAACACGATGTTCTTTCCATCCGGCGACCAGATTGCGCCGTCGGCGCCGGTCGAAATCGAAGTGACTTGATGTGGTTTCCCAACCAGCCGCCCTGCTTCGGGGTCGAAATCGCACATCCAGATTTGCGTCGGATCGGTCGCCTTCGATGTCCAGATCAGCCGTTTGCCGTCCCGCGAAAAGCGCGGTCGCTCTTCGTGATTCGGCGTTTCATTCAAACGCTTCGAATCCCCGCCGCTGGCCGGCACGATCCACAAATGCGAAATCTTCGTGTTCGCCTCAAGATCGACATCGACGCAATCGAACACGACCCATTTCCCATCCGGCGAAGGTTGCGGACCGCCGACGCGCTTGAGTTTCATCATGTCCTCGAACGTGAATGGATGTTTCGCGTTCTGGGCCAGAAGCGATCCCGCGACGAGGAACGTAAGAGCAATAAGAGTCTTTATGGACATGCGAACGCCATTTCTATTTTGTCATTGCACGCAAAGTCGAGGAATCTCTCGCTGTGAAGGCGAAGTTCGTTGCCACCGCATTGGTTGGCTTGAGTTTCTTGCCCTGCGGCAAAGCTCAAGCTGTGCCGAAAATGATGAACGCGATCCTCGCGCACGAGTATGGCGGGCCGGAAGTGTTGAAATACGAAGATGTGCCCGTGCCAGAGCCGAAAGAGAACGAAATTCTTGTGCGCGTGATTGCGAGTGGCGTGAATCCGGCCGATCCGCTGATTCTGAACGGCAAATACGCCAGGGAATTCGGGACGCATCTGCCGCTGATTCTTGGTTACGACATGGCTGGCGTTGTCGTGAAGACCGGCCCGAAAGTGACGAAGCTGAAAGTGGGCGATCCGGTTTACGCATATCTGCTTTGGGGCGGCGGTTGGGCCGAATACTGCATCTCGAACGAAGGCGAATCGGCGATCAAACCGAAGGCGCTCACATTTATGGATGCCGCATCGGTTCCACTGGCGGCGCTAACTGCCTGGCAGGCATTGATCGACATCGGAAAGATTCAAGCTGGCCAAACGGTACTGATTCATGGCGGCTCGGGCGGCGTCGGAAGTTTCGCCATTCAGATCGCGAAGGCGCGTGGCGCCCGCGTCATCGCCACGGCTTCGACCGCCAATCAGGATCTGTTGAAACAACTCGGGGCCGATATCGCGATTGATTACACGAAACAAAAATTCGAAGAGATCGCGCACGATGTCGATCTTGTGCTCGATCCGGTTGGCCGCGATACGCTCGCGCGTTCGTATGGCGTGGTGAAAAAAGGCGGGATCGTTGTCACGATCGTCTCCCGCTGCGACGAGACGGAACTTAAGAAACATGAAATCCGCGGTGCGTCGCTTTCATCGCATCCGAACGCAGTCGAACTCTCCGAAATCACCAAGCTGATCGAAGCCGGCAAAATCAAACCGATTGTTTCACAAGTGCTGACGTTGACCGACGCGGCCAAAGCCGACGCGCAGGCGGAGACGCATCATACTCGCGGAAAAATCGTCTTAAAGATCGCGGACGAACCAAAAAGCTGAAGGGCATTTCATCCGCGCGGGAGATCAGTTAGAGTCGGACATGGTGACAATCGAGACAATTAAGAACGGCCCTTACATCGTGAAGGGCGAAGTCGAATTGATAGACAGCGACGGCAACAAATTTCCGGTGGAAAAACGGATGGCGCTCTGCCGTTGCGGCGCGTCGACCGAGAAACCGTTTTGCGACGGCACCCATTCCAAGATCGGGTTTCAAGCCGCTGAAAAAGCGGTGCCGGAATCGAAGGAATGAACGCGCGCTCGTTTCTCTGCTTTTGCGCAGCGTTCATCGCGATCACCGCGCATGCGGAAAAAATCGCGCTCGTCGGCGCGACCGTGATCAACCCCGCCGATGGCAAAGTGATGCCGAACGCGACCGTGGTGATCAACGGCGACAAGATCGAGCGCGTTAGCATGGGCAAGCAGAATGCGGCCGCGCTCGGGAAACAGATTGATTGCGTCGGCAAATTCATTTTGACGGGCTACATCGACACCCACGTCCACTTCTTCCAATCGGCCGATTTGTTTACGCGACCGGACGGCGCCGATCTTAACAGCGTGCGGCCGTACAAAGACGAAGTTGCCTGGATCAAGTCGCATCTGGACGATACGTTCGCGCGCTACATTCGTTGCGGAATCACCAGCGTGGTCGATGTCGGCGGGCCGATGTGGAACTTCGACGTCCGCAAAACTGCCAACTCGACCGCGAAAGCGCCGCGCGTTGCGGTCGCGGGTCCGTTAATTTCCAGCGTTTCCCGAGAAAAACTCGATCTCGGCGATCCGCCAATCGTTAAGATCGACACGCCGGATCAGGCGCGCGAGTTCGTGCGCAAGCTCGCCGCGCAAAAACCCGATCTGGTGAAGATCTGGTACATTGTCGACAACGATCATCCGGTCGATTCATTCCGGCCGACGGTGCGAGCGACGGTTGAAGAAAGTCACGCGCACAAGATCCGGGTTGCGGTGCACGCGACCGAATTAGAAACCGCGCGCGCGGCGGTTGAAGAAGGCGCAGATGTCCTTGTGCATAGCGTGATCGACAAACCGGTCGATGACGCCTTTGTGAAGCTCTTGCAAGATCGACATACGATCCTGTGTCCGACGCTGGTCGTATTCGAACGTTACGGCCGGACCTTTTCGCATCAGTTGAATCTGACGCCAGAAGAAAGAGCGTGGGGAAATCCGGAAGTGATCGCATCGCTCGACGTGACGAAGATTCCACAAGACAAATTGCCCGAGCGCATCAAGACGGCGCTGGCCAAGCCGGAAGAGGCGCTCGATCGGATCAAAAAGACTTACGAGATCGCGCTGCCGAATTTGAAGAAGCTCGAAGATGCCGGCGTTACGATCGCGGCCGGAACCGACGCTGGAAATATCGGGACGATTCACGGGCCGGCGTTGTTTCGCGAGTTTCAGTTGATGAAACAAGCCGGACTTACCCCGATGCAAATTCTCCAATGCGCGACGACGAACGCCGCGAAACTTTTCGGCGGCGAAACCGGCGCGCATCTCGGCAAGATCGACAATGGATATTTCGCCGACCTCGTGATCCTAAAATCGAATCCAGTCGATGACATCGCACACGCATCCGATATCGACAGCGTGGTGAAGAACGGTGTCGTTTATCCGGCGGGCTCAATTTTGCATTAAAGAAAAAGTGAAAGCGTTGCTGGCAGGTTGGCTCTTGCTTGTCGTCTCTTTCGCCTACGGCGAGGACGTAAATGCGATTGCCGAACGTTACGTGAAGCTGGTGCTGGCGATGGGAGAGCACGATCCGGATTACGTCGATGCTTACTACGGTCCACCGGAATGGAAAACTCAGGTGGCGGCGGAGAAGAAGTCCCTCGATGCCATCGCGACCGCGGCGAAACAATTGCGCGAAGCACTTGAAAAGATTCCAGCGCCTCCCGAAGAGATCAGTCGCTTACGGCAAGAATACCTGACGCGGCAGCTCTCGGCTGTCGAAGCGCGCGGCCGCTTCGTGAAAGGCGAACGATTGAAATTTGATGAAGAATCGCGCGCCCTTTACGACGCAGTCGCGCCGACGTATCCGGAGTCGCATTTTCAGGAGATTCTCAACAAGCTCGAACCAAAGATTCCCGGGAAGGGAACGTTGCTGGAGCGCTACGAGAATTGGCGGAAAGCGTTCGTCATTCCAAACGACAAACTCGATGCCGTCTTGCAGCTCGCGATCAAGGAATGTCGTGCGCGCACGCTGGCCCACATCAAACTGCCACCGAACGAAAGTTTCACGGTTGAGTACGTCACGAACAAACCGTGGGGCGGTTACAATTGGTATCAGGGAAATTATCGCAGCATCATTCAAGTGAACACCGACCTCCCGACTTATATCGACCGCGCGATCGATCTCGCCGCGCATGAGGGTTATCCTGGGCACCATGTCTACAATGCGCTGCTCGAGAAAAATCTGATGCGCGACCGCGGCTGGGTGGAGTTCAGCGTTTATCCGCTCTACTCACCGCAATCGCTCGTCGCGGAAGGCACGGCGAATTTCGGCCGGGAAGTGGTCTTCACGAAACCGGAGCGTCTGGATTTCGAGAAGAAGGTTCTTTTCCCCGCGGCGGGCATCGATCCGGCGCGCGCGGAGGAATATTACGCGGTGCAGGATTTACTGAAGGAGCTTGCTTACGCCGTGAACGAAGCGGCGCGTCGTTACGTCAATGGTGAAATCGATGTAAGGGCGACCGCGGCCTGGCTGGAGAAATATGCGTTGATGGAACCGGCGCGTGCGCAACAGCGCGTCCGTTTCATCGACAAGTACCGCAGTTACGTCATCAACTACAACCTCGGCGAAGACATGGTGCGCCGTTACATCGAAAAGCGCGGCAGCACTTTGGATCAGCCAGAGAAGCGCTGGCGAGAATTCGAGCAATTGCTCGCGTCGCCGCGCCTTCCGTCCGAACTGCAATAGAGCGCGCTAACGCGGCTGCGAATCGATTACTAAGCGCGGCGTCATCTCTTTCGCCGTCCAGGGGGCCCAGATGGCGTTGCGGTCGGGCTCGGCGTCGGTTTTGGAGTCGGTGTTGGGGTTGCTGTCGGCGTGGGGGTTGGTGTTGCTGTCGGCGTGGGGGTTGGTGTTGGTGTCGGGGTGGGGGTTGGTGTCGGTGTTGGGGTTGGAGTGGGCGTGGGCGTCGGCTTTGGAGTCGGGGTCGGAGTTGGCGTCGGAGTTGGGTTCGGCGTGGGAGTGGGGGTTGCCGTGGGAGTTGGCGTCGGCGTCGGGTTCGGAGTTGGCGTGGGTGTTGCGGTCGGAACCGGTGTTGGCGTCGGCGTTGGTGTTGGTGTTGGCGCGGGCGGCGAAATGACGCTTTGGATCCAGGGCAATTGCGCCGAGATTCGCAACGCGTAAAAGCCGGAAGGAACCGGAGCCGAGTCGGTGATGAGCTGCCCGAAACAATTATAGAGTCCACGTGCGTCGAACAACATGGCGTTGAAACTGGACCCGGTGGGCGTGGTCGAGAAAGGGCCGTCGACCGAGAAGTTAATACCAGCAAGTTTCCACGTGCCGCCATCGTTAATGAAAACCGCGCCACCCGAATCGCCGGAAGAAAGATGCGCCTCGTTCGGTTTTCCGTTTTGGTCGAAGGCCGCGTAGAGAATGTAGCCGTAGGCATCGCTGACCTGGTTTTCGCCCCAGCGCTGCACCATGTCGGTCGGGCCCCATTCCCAGCCGCACAATTTTGTCCCCTGATAAATCGGCGCGCCTCGTTGCGTGCCGCGTCCGATTACCACAAGACCGCGTCCTAGTTCATCGCTTCGCGAATAAAGCGGCGCGTAAGTCGGGAGCGTGCCTGCGACTTCGAAGATGCGCAGTTCGCTGCCCGGATCGTCGAAGTATTGGACGATTGGGTAATTGACTCCTTGATAAGAAAACACATCGGAGGCCATGCCGACGTGCTTCACGGTAATGAAATGGTGCGGACTAATGACCGTGCCAAGAAACGGCCCAAACTGTCCTTCGTATTGCCAGCCGCTGCCGGTCAGAGCCCCCGTCGGCGCAGTCGTGTTCACGCTCGGGTTTGAGGTAAAGAAAAGTGTGACGCCATCCACGAGTGAGCAGGTGAGGATCAAGGCAGCGACGAATGTGATTGGGAAGAGCCGGCGAGTCATGTTCGGGCCCGATAAGTGCAGGTTTCTTGCCCAATCTTAGAAAAACTATAAAAATCATGTATTTCTGGAGGGGACCCTCGGCTTTTCTTAAGAACCAGACTGGCACCGAGTAAAATTGTCAGAGCGACCAGGCGTAACCTCAGCTAAAATCGCCGAATGGCGCGGCGAGGTTTGCTCTTGTTTCTGATGCTCTCGGCCGGAAGGTGCGCCCTTGCCGCGGAACCGAATCTTCCGGGCCAAACCAACGATGATTGGAAACTGGCGAGCAAGAGCGGGGGCGTCATGCTCTATAGCCGCACGCGCCCGGGATCGTCGTTGAAAGAATTCAAAGCTGTCGGCGAGATCGATGCGTCCACTCGCACGGTGCACAACGTCCTCGATGATTTCGAGCAATATCCAAAGTTCATGCCTTTCACCGCCGAGTGCCGTCTCCTAAAACGGGAAGGCGACGCGATGATCGGATATCAACGCCTTTCGCCAAAGATCGTGGGCGACCGCGATTATACTTTGCGCATTCGCCAGAAATCGTGGCCGGCCGAAGGCGGCGGCCTGGTTTATCAAGACCGTTGGGAGCCCGCGAATGAGCTTGGTCCGGCGGAGAAGCCGGGCGTATTGCGAGTGAAACTGTGCGAGGGCGGATGGCTCCTCGAACCGGCGAGTGCAAACAAAACTCGCGCTACCTATTCCATTTATACCGACAGCGGCGGCAAGCTGCCTGCGTTCATCGCCAACGCCGCGAGTGAGATCGGAATCCGAAAGATTTTCACGGCCGTTCGTAAACAGGTGAAAAATCCGAGGTACGCGGCCGAGTAGCTTTCCGGTTGCTTGGATCGACAAGCGGACGGAAATTTCCAGTCCTATGGCAACGAATCCAACGCGATACGCGCATCCGGAAGCGCTCGTGGAAACCGATTGGCTCGAAAAACATCTCGAGGACGACGGGATCCGGATCGTCGAATCAAACGAAGACGTTTTACTTTACGATACCGGGCACATCCCGGGCGCGGTGCACATCGATTGGCGCGCCGATCTCCAGGATCCAGTGATCCGCGACTACATCACGCCGGAAAAATTCGCCGCGCTCTGCGGTAAGAATGGGATCACGCCCGACACCACGTGCATTTTTTACGGCGACAAGGCGAACTGGTGGGCGTGCTATGCGCTCTGGGCCTTCCGATTGTTCGGGCACGAGAAAGTGAAAATCTTGAACGGCGGCCGCGACAAATGGAAGGCTGAAGGACGGCCGATAACGAAGGAAAAACCGTCGTATCCGAAAACAAGTTATACGGCGCCGAAGAAGCGTTTCGATAAGGAGATCCGCGCTTTCGCTGATGAAGCACTCGCGCAAAGCAAAAGCAAGAAGCCGTTGATCGATGTGCGTTCGCCCGGCGAATTCAAAGGCGAGATCACGCACATGCCCGAGTATCCGCAGGAAGGCGTTCTTCGTGGCGGCCACATTCCCGGCGCGAAAAGCATGCCTTGGAAAACTGCGACCAAGGAAGACAACACGTTCAAGTCGGCACCGGACTTGGCGAAAATTTACTTCGAGCAATGCGGCGTAAAACCGGACGTCGACACCGTGGTCTACTGCCGTATCGGCGAGCGCTCAAGCCACACCTGGTTTGTGCTTACCTATCTGCTCGGGCTCGACAACGTACGCAATTACGACGGTTCGTGGACGGAGTGGGGTAACAAAGTCGGCGCGCCGATCGAGAAGGGCGCGTGAACTAGCGATGAGTAAAGATTGCGGCAAGCTGGATGAATTGGGCAACCGTTCCGATCCGCCGTATCCGAAAAAGCTCGATAAGATCATTCATCTTTTCGAGACACTCCCGGAGGATGAGCGACGCGAAACAATTGTTTCCTACGCTGAAAACGCGAAGAAACAGGAGCCGCGTCCGGGGGAGAAGTTCGATCTCGAAGATGTTCGCAAAGACGAAGAATGCATGGACACCGTCGGCGTTTATTTGCATGTCGATGAAAACGGCAAGGCGCAAATTCGCATGACGTTGGGCCCGGAAGTGCAAACGCTCACCCGGGCAATGACGGCGATTCTTTGCAAAGGCCTGGAGGGGTGCACTCCACAGGAGATTCTCGATCTTCCGAGCGATTTCGTAACGCGCATCGTCGGCGCCGAGCTGGTGCGCATTCGCAGCCAGACAATTTATTACGTGCTCACGCGCATCAAAGGTATCTGCAAAGTTTATCTCGACCGCCAGCGCATGGCGGTGGCCTAGCGCGATTCGCGCGTGAAGTTCGCCTGATTTGATCTATCATCCCGCGCGCAGATGCCGCGGAACGATCAAATCAAAAAAATTTTGCTCATCGGCTCCGGTCCAATCGTGATCGGGCAGGGCTGCGAATTTGATTATTCCGGCGTGCAGGCGTGCAAGGCGTTGCGCGAGGAAGGTTACCAGGTCGTGCTGGTGAATTCGAACCCGGCCACAATCATGACCGACCCGGAATTCGCCGATCGTACTTATATAGAACCGATCACGCCGGAGGTGATCGAAGCGATCATCGAGCGCGAAAAGCCGGATGCGCTTTTACCAACGATGGGTGGCCAGACCGCGCTCAACGCCGCGATGGCCTTGTATCGCAACGGCGCGCTCGCGCGGCATGGCGTGAAACTGATCGGCGCCAACGCGCAAGCGATCGCCAAGGGCGAAGATCGACAATTATTCAAGGAGGCGATGCTGCGCATCGGGCTCGACGTGCCGCGCTCGGGTGTCGCCCGGTCGTTCGCCGATGCCGACCGCATCGCCGACGAAATCGGAACATTCCCGCTCATCATCCGACCAGCGTTCACGCTCGGCGGCATGGGCGGCGGCATCGCCTATAATCGCGACGAGCTGGAGGATATCGCACAGCGCGGACTCGATCTTTCGCCGGTCAACGAAGTTCTCATCGAAGAATCGCTCGTCGGCTGGAAGGAATTCGAGATGGAAGTGATGCGCGACCACATGGACAACTGCGTGGTCGTTTGTTCGATCGAGAACTTCGATCCGATGGGAGTGCACACCGGCGACTCAATCACCGTCGCGCCCGTGCAAACGCTCACCGACAAGGAATATCAGATGATGCGCGATGCCGCCTTCGCCGTCATTCGCGAGATCGGTGTTGAGACCGGCGGGTCGAATATTCAGTTCGCTGTCGATTCAAACAACGGTCGCATGGTCGTGATTGAAATGAACCCGCGCGTGTCGCGTTCGAGCGCGCTGGCATCGAAAGCTACGGGTTTTCCGATTGCGAAGATCGCGGCCAAACTCGCCGTCGGTTACGCGCTCGACGAAATAAGAAACGACATTACGCGCGAAACGCCGGCATCGTTCGAGCCGACGATCGATTACTGCGTCGTAAAAGTGCCGCGGTTCACCTTCGAGAAATTTCCGCAAGCGGATGCGACGCTGACGACGCAGATGAAAAGCGTCGGCGAAGCCATGGCGATTGGCCGGACTTTTAAAGACGCGCTCCAAAAAGCGTTGCGCTCTCTCGAAATCAAACGTTTCGGTCTGTGCGGCGACGGCGCGGATAAAGATGTCGATCTTGAAACGTTGCGACTCAAACTCGCGATCCCGAACGCCGAGCGGATTTTCTATCTCGCACAAGCATTCCAAAAGGGTGCGTCCATTGACGAGGTTTTCAACTTAACAAAGATCGACAAGTGGTTCCTGCGAAACATCCAACAAATCGTCGACGCGAGTAAGAACCTGGTCGGAAAAAATGGAGCCGCGCCGATCGATCGCGCCAAGAAGCTGGGATTTTCAGATCGACAACTGGCGGTTGCCACGGGGCCTTCGGAGAAAACAATCCGCGCGAAACGAAAAGCCGCTGGCATTCTTCCGACTTATCGCCTCGTCGATACCTGCGCGGCCGAGTTCGAAGCCTACACACCATATTATTACTCGACCTACGGCGACGAAAACGAGTGGCGCGAGAGCGGCAAGCGCAAGATCATGATCCTCGGTGGCGGGCCAAACCGCATCGGACAGGGGATCGAGTTCGACTACTGCTGCGTGCACGCGGCCTTCGCGCTGCGCGAGCTCGGGTTTGAAACGATCATGGTGAATTCGAATCCGGAAACGGTTTCGACCGATTACGACACGAGCGACAAACTTTATTTTGAGCCGCTCACGCTCGAAGACGTGCTCAACATCTACGATCAGGAAAAACCGGAGGGCGTGATGGTGCAATTCGGCGGGCAGACGCCGCTCAACCTCGCGGATGGATTGAAAGCGGCCGGCGTTCCGATTCTCGGGACGCAACCGGAGAGCATCGAGACCGCGGAAGATCGGAAATTATTCGCCGCCATGCTCGACAAACTCGGTCTGCGCCAGACGCCGAGTGGCTCAGCCGTCAGCGCGCAGGAAGCGGTCGCGATCGCGAACAAGATCGGATATCCTGTGCTGGTTCGTCCCTCATTCGTTCTCGGCGGCCGCGCCATGGAGCTTGTCTACCACGAAGAGGACCTTCGCCGCTACATGGCAAGCGCGATTGAAGTGACACCGGATCGCCCGGTATTGGTCGATCGCTTTCTCGAAGACGCCATCGAGGTCGATGTCGATTGCATTTCCGACGGCGAAACAACCGTCATTGGCGCGATCATGGAACACATCGAGCAAGCCGGCATCCATAGCGGCGACAGCGCCTGCGTCATCCCGACGTTCTCGTTGTCGAAGAAAATACTCGATGAAATTTCCACGGCGACCAAGGCGATGGCGCGCGAGCTGAATGTGCGCGGACTGATGAATGTGCAGTTCGCCGTCAAAGGCGATGAAGTTTACGTGCTCGAAGTGAACCCGCGCGCTTCCCGAACGGTTCCGTTCGTGAGCAAGGCCATTGGCGTGCCACTGGCCAAGCTCGCCGCGAAAGCGATGACGGGAAAAACTCTGCGCGAGCTCGGATTCACCAAGGAAATCGTGCCCAAACATTTCTCGGTGAAAGAAGCGGTCTTCCCATTCCTGCGTTACCAGGGCGTCGACATTTCGCTCGGGCCGGAGATGAAATCGACCGGCGAAGTCATGGGGATGGATGTCGATCTTGGCCTCGCTTACGCAAAATCGCAGATGGCCGCGCCACCTGCTTTGCCCACCAAGGGCAACGTGTTCATCAGCGTAAAAGACAGCGATAAGCCGGCGATCATCCCGGTCGCACGAGAGTTCGTGGAACTCGGTTTCGGAATCATCGCGACCAGCGGTACCTATGGCACATTGGCGAAAGCCGGGATCCCGGTGAAAAAGGTTTTCAAACTGCGCGAAGGGCGGCCCGACGTGAGCGACCTGGTGAAGAATGGCCAGATCAATTTCATCATTAACACGCCGAGCGGAAAAATTCCGCGTGAAGACGAAGTCCGCATCCGCAACGCCGCGCTCGCGGAAAAAATCCCGATCATGACGACGGTGCGCGCGGCCCTGGCCAGCGCGAACGGCATTCGTTCGCTCCAGAAAACCAAAGTCAGCGTCCGCAGCTTGCAGGAATATCACGCAACGAAGTGAAAATTTGCGACGGTCATAGACCGCCGCTACAGAAGAACATGAAATTGTCGATCTTGGCAGCGCTGTTCCTCGGACTGGCCGTGGACGCGGCGCGACTGGCGGCGGAAGAAAAGAAAGAGGGCGCAATGAATCTATCAAATGAAGTAGCGGTAATCAAAACGAGTGAAGGCGAAATGGTCGTGCAGTTTTGGACCGACGCGGCGCCGAACACGATCGAGAATTTCAAAAAACTGGCGCGCTCCGGATTTTACGACGGCACCAGCTTTCACCGCATCGTCAAAGGATTCATGATCCAGGGCGGCGATCCGCTGACAAAGGATCCCAAGAAAGAGAATAGTTACGGCACCGGCGGACCAGGGTACAAAATCAAGGCCGAGTTTAACGATCACTCGCATGAACGCGGCGTCATGTCGATGGCGCGCGAGGACAATCCCGATTCCGCCGGCTCGCAGTTTTTCATCTGCCTCGCACCGGTAACGCGACTCGATCATCAATACACAACGTTCGGCAAGCTGATCAAAGGCGACGATGTTCTCGGAAAAATCGGCGACACACCGGTGGGCCGGAATAGCGGAGGCGAAAACAGCAAGCCGACGAAACGCGTCGTGATCGAAAGCATCAAGATCGTTCCCGCCGATTCGGTGAAGTGATTTATTTCTTACCGCAGAGGACGCAGAGATCGCAAAGAAAAAGTAATTCGAACCAGTCTCTGCGAACTCAGCGTTCTCTGCGGTAATTTCTGAATGGCTAAGCCAAAAATGACAAAGATCGCCCTCATCCAGATGCGATGCGGCGCGGATCCCGACAAGAATTTCTCACGCGCGCTCGATTTCATTCGCGACGCCGCCAAGAAGGGCGCGGGAATCGTTTGTTTGCCGGAACTCTTCCGGTCGCAATATTTTTGCCAGACGGAAGATCACGCCAACTTTGCCCTAGCCGAAGAAATCCCCGGAAGATCGACATCTGCTCTCGGCGACCTGGCACGCGAGCTAAAGATCGTCATCATCGCGTCCCTCTTCGAAAAACGCCGCGCCGGCGTTTATCACAACACCGCTGCGATCATCGATGCCGACGGAAAATTGCTCGGCAAATATCGCAAGATGCACATTCCGGACGATCCGCTTTACCACGAGAAGTTTTATTTCGCGCCAGGGGATCTCGGATTTCAAGCGTGGGACACCAAGGGCGGAAAAATCGGCGTCTGCGTTTGCTGGGACCAGTGGTATCCGGAAGCCGCGCGCCTGACCGCGCTACGCGGCGCCGAAATTATTTTTTATCCGACGGCAATTGGCTGGCATCCAAAGGAAAAGAGGGAATTTGGCGAAGCGCAGTATTCGGCCTGGGAAACAATCCAACGCAGCCATGCAATTGCCAACGGCTGCTATGTGGCCGCGGCCAATCGCGTTGGTCATGAAAAACCTGCGGGCGGAGATGGAATCGAATTCTGGGGACAAAGTTTTGTCTGCGGTCCCGATGGTAAGATCATCGCCAAAGGGTCGATCAATCGTGAAGAAATCGTGATCGCGGAGATCGACTGGAGCGCGGTAGATCGACACCGCACGCATTGGCCTTTTCTCCGCGATCGTCGCGTCGACGCCTACGGCGGCCTCGAACAGCGCGTCATCGATTGAGGGTTTTATTTCGGTGCGAAGCGCCGTACGTTTCGGACATGAAAACGATCATCATCTCAATAACGCTTCTGTGCGCTTTCGTGACTTTCGCGCATGCGCAAAACGCCACCAAAGCGATAGCAACTTTGCACCCCTCATCGAGCAGCGAGGTCAAAGGCCAGGTTACATTCACAAAAACGGGCGACGATGTTCAGGTCGTCGCTGACATCGAGAATCTAAAACCGGGCAAGCACGGATTTCATATTCACGAAAAAGGCGATTGCTCCGCGCCGGATGCGTCATCCGCGGGCGCGCATTTTAATCCGACCCATCAGCATCATGGCGGGCCAGCCACAGCCGAACATCACGCCGGCGATTTGGGCAACATTACCGCCGACACTACCGGCAGGGTTCATCTCGAGTGGACTGGGAAACTGCAACTGAACGGCCCGGATTCGATCATCGGAAAATCGGTCGTCGTTCATGAAAAAGAAGACGACTTGAAAACCGATCCGACCGGCAATTCCGGTGGACGGATCGCCTGCGGAGTGATCGAAGCGGCAAAATAATCGTTGCTGTCGGCCGTTCGTTCGTAAGATCGACATGCAATTGATGACGCTCAGTGAGATACGGCGCGGCGCGCAAAGCGAGCCGGTCACGGCGCGGGTCCATGTCCAAGTCGAAGCGGCTGCGCCGCGTCTCACCCGCGAGCAAAAGCCATATTGCGAGTTGATCCTGGCCGATGCGTGCGATCGCATGACGTTGCGGGTCTGGAGCGATCATCCCGCATATAAAGCATGCAGCGAAATGACCGAGGAAAGTTTTGTCGAGCTCGCCGCGGAATTTCACACCCATTCGCAATATGGACTCGAGGCACAGAAGTGGACGGTGCGGCCGCTGACCGAGCGGGAGAAAAATGAATTGCTGCAAGGTCCAGCCGATTTGCGCGCGAAACAAACAAGCGATTGGGATTTTATCTCGCGAGCTTGTTCCGCAATTGCCGATCCGCGGTTGCGACTTTTGTGCGAGACGTTTTTGAAGGAATGGGGCGACCGTTTCAAACGCACGGCGGCGGCGCGCAACTATCATCACGCTCGTCGCGGCGGTTTGGTCGAACACAGCGCGCAAATGATGCGGGTGGCGCAGGCGATCGCGCCGCTCTATCCGGAGTTAAATGTCGATCTTTTGATCGCGGGCATTCTTTTTCACGATTCGGGCAAGCTTTGGGAAAATCATTTCTCCGAAAGCGGATTCGTCATGGGTTATGACGAACGGGGCGAACTCATCGGCCACATTTCGATCGGACTGGAATTGGTCAATTCGCTCTGGCGCAAAATTTCATCGGAGAACGCGGAAACATGGAAGAGCTTTGCGCCGCCGTCGGAAGATGTGCGGATGCATCTTCTCCATCTCGTCGGCTCGCATCACGGCGAGATGCAATTCGGTTCTCCGGTTTTCCCAAAAACACCGGAGGCGATGGCGCTGCATTACATCGACAATCTCGACGCGCGCCTGGAGATGTTTGCTGCCGGCTATCTGACCGCCAAACCTCTGGCTGACCGAATTTTCGATCGGGTCCGTCCGTTGCCGGGCAACTTGGTGAAGTCGCTCGAGAAATTCTCCGCGGGCAAACCGCCGCACGACGGGAAATTATTTTAGGCGTCGTCTCGCCTCGGCCAGATACACTTCGTCGATTTCGAAGCCGATAAATTGCTTCACTCGGCAGCGTTTCGCGGCGACGGCGGAATTTCCGATGCCGAGAAAGGGATCAAGCATCGTCTCCACGCGCGAAAGCCCGTGGAGTCTGATGCAGTTCTCTGCCAGCGCCACCGGAAACGTGGCCGGATGCGGACGCTCTTTCTCGCGACGCTGAATTGTTTCGTAAGGAACAAACCAAGTATTGCCGCGACAACGCCGATCGCTTCCGCCAGTGTGCGACCAGCGCGCGATATTACTTTTGTCCTGATATGGGACACCGAGCGCGAGCCGGTCGATGTCGATCTTGCCGTCGATGGTGAAATGAAAAATGTATTCGTGGCAATCGTTGAGGAACCTTTTCGAGCTGATCGGCTTGAAATGTCCGTGCGTGCGATCTTCGATCGCGACGGATTTGATCCAGTGAATGGTGTTTTGCAGGATGAAGTTTTCGCGCAATTGCATCACGATTTCGTGCGGAAGCATCGGGTTGGACGGAGCTGAGCCGATGTTCAGAAAGAACGAGCCGCCCGGCTTCAGGACGCGGCGGATTTGCGCGGCCCACTCGGCGCACCAGCGCAAATACGATTGTCGATCTTGCCGGTCGGAAAATTTCCCGTAGCGAACACCGAGATTGTAAGGCGGCGAGGTGACGACAAGATCGACATGTTCGTCCGGCAGTTTCGTCATTCCCTTTACGCAATCTTCCAGGCGCAAATCGAATTCAGTCACGGAAGAAATTGGCCGAAGTCATTCGATTCGTACAGCGAATTCGTTTATTGTTTGCTCGATGTCGGACAAGCCTTCCAAACTGAAGATCGCCGATCGCGAATTCACTTCGCGCCTGCTCGTAGGCACGGGAAAATTCTCGTCGAACGAAGTGATGCGCGATGCGTTGATCGCGAGTGGCACCGAGATTGTGACCGTCGCGCTGCGTCGTGCCGATCTTTCCGGCAAGAACGATCCCTTCGCCAACATTCTCGATTTTATCGACCCAAAAAGATTTCTGGTTTTGCCGAACACGAGCGGTGCGCGCAACGCGGAGGAAGCAGTGCGACTCGCGCGGCTCGCCGCGGCTGCCGGTTTGCCGATGTGGCTGAAGCTCGAGATCCATCCCGATCCGCGCTATTTACTGCCCGATCCGGTCGAGACTCTGGCCGCCGCGGAAATCCTGGTGAAAGAAGGATTCACTGTTCTGCCTTACATCAACGCCGATCCAGTTTTGGCGAAACGCTTGCAGGATATCGGTACCGCGACAGTGATGCCGCTTGGTTCACCGATCGGGAGCAATCGCGGGATCGAAACGCGCGCGCAGATCGAGATCATCATTGAACAGGCGACCGTGCCGGTAGTTGTCGATGCCGGACTCGGCGCGCCCAGTCAGGCCGCAGAAGCGTTGGAGATGGGCGCGGATGCGGTGCTGGTAAACACGGCGATCGCGATCGCATCCGATCCGGTGCGAATGGCGCAGGCGTTTCGCAAAGCGATCGAGGCCGGACGCGAAGCGCGCGAGATCGGGCTCGCGGAGAAATCAGCAACGGCCGCGGCGACGAGCCCGCTCACAGCTATTTTCTCAACCGAGAAGTAAATTCGCTTTTTAGCGCAAGACTTCGTCGTCAGCCGTCCACATGACGCGGTCGGGCCCGGCGGATCGGACTTCCATAACGTTTGCGGAAATTTGATGGAAGAAAACCGGCTGGTCCCAACGATCGATCAGTTGACCCTTGTCATTAATCGGGGCGTCGGGAGGAAGATATCGCGCGCCGAGAGAATTTTTCCCGGAGAGAGCGCGTGTGATCTCGCGGTTGTTGCCGACCGGATTCTTGCTGAACGCAACCCGGTAATTACGCACGGACGTAGCCGCACTTTGCAATTGCGGATCTGGTTCGCTCTCCACCAGTTGACGCGATCCCAGTGATTTGACCGGAATAAATCGTGGACGATCCGAGAGAGCGTGAATGTTTGGTTCGGCCTCATCGGGTGAGGTATGAGAAACCTTCGAGGGTGGAACGGGTTGTCCGATTGAAGTGACGTTGAACCTGCGGGCATTCGACGACGGCGCCTGCGCGCTCGAACTGTTCGGCCGGTCCGGCGAGACCTCTGTTCTCGCGTTCACGGGCGACTGCCGGGAACGGTTCAGGGCGACAAGAACGATAACGAAAACCAAGGCGACAAGCAGACTAACGAAGATCGCTCGTGCGACAGGCCTAAATTTATTCATCGTTCTGGTCGCTCATCAGATCATGAAACCGAGATCGGGATTAGCAAAGCGGCTCAGGTTCGGAAAGACCGTCGGCATATCGGTGGCGCTGACGCCGAACCATTTTGCGAGAGTCGCGGAATATTCATCTACGGATGTGGTCGGTATCCATCGGCCTTCGTCGGTGTCATCCGGACCATTCACGACCAACGCAGGCACGCGGCCGTAAATGTCACGACCTTTCACTGCGCCGCCGAGAATGATCTGGTGATTGCCCCAACCGTGATCGCTCCCGTTGCCATTGTTCACGGGAAAGGTCCGGCCAAAATCACTCGCAGTGAACGTCGTCACTTTGTCAGCGACGCCAAGATCGACAGTGGCCTGATAAAACGACGCGAGCGCGGCGTTCAATTCGTTGAGCAGATTCGCGTGCGCGGTCAGCTGGTCGCCGTGCGTGTCGTAGCCGCCGACCGAGCAGAAGAAAATCTGCCGGCTCATGCCAAGCGTGTCCCGCGCGGCGATCATCTTGGCAATCATCTTGAGTTGATCGGCCAGATAATTGTTCGTCGGGAAAAAAGTGGTGAGATTGATCGCGTTCAGCGTGCTGGAAAGAAGCGCGCTGTTGTCGAGGGAGCGCCGGGTGATCTTGGAGAACTCCGCCTCAAACAAATTCTGATGAGGCAAGCTGATCAAGTTATCGAGCGCAGTCTTGGTGTTGCCGGCGTATCCGTTCAGACTAACGACCCCGTACGGCGACATCTGATATTGGAAGACCTGGTTGCCGACTTCGAATGTGTTCGTGCCGGCAAGCGAGATCGACATCGAAATCTGCGCGGTGCCGTTCATGGAGATGAGAAGATCGGACATGCGTCCGCCCCAACCGGTCTTGGGCGGTTGATCGGGGACGCTGGTTTGCCACTGGACGGATTGGTCGTTGTGCGAAAAGAGCTGGGGTGGGAGTGCGGCGGTGTCGCTAAGATATTGCGCGCGTGTCACCGGCGCGACGAGCGTGCCGACGTTCGAGAGCAACGCCAGTTTTCCCTGAGCAAACAAACTTTGCAGACCCGGCAATGTGGAAGCTCCAGCCGGCGCGTCGACCAGACTCGGATGCAATCCGAAGGTCCGGCCGTCGGAATAAGTCGCGGGCATGATCGGCAACAACGATGATTGCGGGATGGCGAGCTGTTGGCGCGCGGCGGCATAGGCATTGTAATCAGTCGTGTCGGCCGGGATGATGAGGTTGTTGGCGTCGTTGCCGCCGTAAAGAAACAAGCAGACCAATGCTTTGAAATCACCGGCCATTGGCGCATACGCGGTGCTGCAGCAGGTGGCGGCGCGAATGCTGCGCAAATTCCAAATCGTCGAGGCGAGCGAAGTCGTGCCGAGTGCAGCGCAGGCGCATTGGCGAATGAACTGGCGGCGATTAGTGAATGGAGTGTTCATCGTTCGATATTGAATTGCGGCGAGGCGATGATGAGATAAGCCGCGGCCCGAGCGCGGTTGAGGCGAGCAGTATTCACATCCGGGTTTGTCGCGCTTAGCAGCGTGACGCGATTGATAATGGCGGTACGCATTGCGCTCGGCATTTGTCCGCTCATGAGCAAGGTGTTGAGCGAATCGACCAACGCGGAAGGCGTGTCGGAAAGCGCGAGCTGGGCCGGCGTCCAGTTCAGCACGATGTTGCCTGGATAATTCGGGTCGGCATTCGTGTAGATCAAGCTGCGCAGATAATTGATGCTGGTAACAACAGTCGTGTCGGTCGTGATCTGAAACTCCGGCGAGACCAGGCCAGCCGCGGCAATCGGGCCGGGCTGCGCATAGCTCGGCTCGAAGAAATTGAAGACGGTCGGCGAATCGAGCGCGAGCTGGCCTAACGAATCCTGCGGCCACGGAACGTCGTAGATGCCGTTCGCGGCCGACGCGTGGAATGCGCGCTGAAGATTTGCGTAACGAATGACGGGCTCGCGTTCGTGCCCGAAAGTGTTGGTCGTCGGCGCAGTTTGATTGCGCGCCTCATAATCGAGCAGGATCGCACGCACGACCGCTTTGAGATCGCCGCGCACACCCTGGCCATTGTCTTTGAAAACTTTCGCGACGCGATACACGTAAGCCGGACTCGGATTGCTGGTGACGAGCCGTTGAATCAGCTCACGGCTGATAAACGGTCCGACGTTTGGATGATTGAAGATGATGTCGAGCGCGTCCTTCAAGTCCTGCGACTGCGTTTGGCCGGCCGGCAAAACGACATTGTCGAGCACCCGTTTTTGTCCTGTGTCGTGGTGATCGGGGAACGCGAGCATGGGCGCGCGATAGTTTTGCGGATAAAAGTAAAACTGCGGATTGCCATTGACCGGCGTCCAGCCCCAGCCGGTGAACACGTGGGCGAGACCGATGACGACGTTTTGATCGTAAGTGGTGATCGGACGGTTTTGACTATCGAGCAGGAGCGTGCCGTCCGGATTAAGTTTGTTCAGTCCGACGGTGAAGAGCTGCATGACCTCGCGGGCATAGTTCTCATTCGGCGACGTGCCGGTGGCGGGATTCGGTTTGTCGTTGAGGAGCATGTTGAGATACACGCCCATGACTGGACTCAACGTCACGTCCTCGAGCAGCTGGCGGAAATTGCCGAAGGCATCGTCGAGCAAGAGATCGTAATAGCCGGACATTCCGAACGGCTGTTGTCCCAAATCGCCATTCTGATCTGAGACAACGAAGATCTCACTCAGCGCGAAGGCCACGCGCTGCCGCAACTGATCCGGCCCGGTGATCGCGGCTTTCCACCACGCCTGCTGCGTTTGATCGATGGAAGTGGCGCCGGGGTGGGCGGCCTCGTAAGCATCGACATAGGGCAAATGCAACGTGACCGGCGCGGCAAATTGTTGATCGAGAAATGAGCTGTAGCCGTTGGCTTGTACTGCCGCGATTGATTCCGCGTCCGGTCCAAAAGTCGCCTGCGTCAGAAAACGTGCGGCTGCGTTCGCGTCGGTGTGATCATCCGTCCATGGCGGCGGATCGGGCGGCGGCGTGAAATTACTCGTGCCGATCGTGAGACCGAGCTGGCCGCGAATCTCGCCATTGGGATAATTCGAAGTGTGGACGTTGACGTAAGTGCGGCCGCTTTTGATCGCGTCAACGATGTCGGTCACCGAGTTGGTCCCGACCGGAACAAATGTCCACAAATACGTACCGTCACTTTGCGGAGTCGAACTATCGATGTCGTACAAAATGCCGGCGCTCTGGTTGGCATCGGCCGGACCGTGAACGTGCGCGGCGATCACCGGCGAGGTCAGATTGTTGTAGTTAAGCGAAATGATCGCGTAGGTTTCGTCCGCGCTCAGTCGCAACGTCGCGCTGCCGGTACCGTTGCTGATCGCGCCGCCCTGCGGAATCAGCGCTGTGAGATAAAGGGTTGTTTGGCCGACTGGAACGAGAGGTGGAGTGTACGGCGCCAGGGCAGAACCGGGCACAACCTGGCTCGGCGATGTCCCGGCGCCGCTGTCGCCCGGTTTGAACCAACCGACCGCCATGTTATCGCCGTAACCAAATTCTCGTTGCAGAACTTCGAAGTAATATTTCTGGCCGGCCGTGAGTGCGAGCAGTGGCGACTTCTGCTCAGGATATTTCGTCCACTGCCGTGAGTTCGTGTATCCCGTCACGTAACCGCGGCGGACAAGATTAGCCGGCTGGTCGTCGGTCGATATCCACAATTCGCTTTGATCGTCGCTCGCAATCCAAAATGTGTAATTGCCGGTCGTCGGCGGGACGATGTAGCCGCGAACACGCGTGCCGTAATGATCCGCCCAATTCTGCGGCTGCTCCAAAGTGACGAGAACGCGCGATGTCGTCGGCGGTGTCGTGACCGGAATGTCGGCAACGCCATTATAGTTGTCGGGAAGATTCAGCCAGATCTCCTGCAACACCGAGTTGGCGCCGGCCTCTGCGCCGATGCTGACCGTGGCGCTCGTCGGCGCGGCCGTTGTGTAACCGGAACCCGCGGCCAGATTGAGAATAATCGTGCGCGCAACCGTCGATGCTGCTGCGCTCGAATTTGGAGTTACTACGATTGTCATCGCGTTCACGCCAAATGGCACCGTCACGGCGCCGCTTAATGGAACGTAATCCGTCCCCGGTATCGCCGTGCCGCTGACTGTGTAATTGACCGTGATTGCGTTGAGCCTGCCACTTCGCGCAATCGTGAATGTTCCCGTGTCTCCGCCCAATCGTGTCGCGTACGGGTCGCTCGCGACTACCGTCACTGTGTTCGAACTCGCCTGCAGGAGCGCCTTCAACCTCGTCAGATCGTCCGTCGTGTTGCCGCCGCTGTAGGAAGTGTGCGCATCGAATCCGATCATCGCTTCTTCCCAATCCGTGATTCCGTCACTGTCCGAATCCTGACTGCCGACGCGGACGCGAAAATAGTTTGCGCCGGCGGGCAGCCCGAGCGTCGTCGTCATTTCCTGACCGGTCCCGACCAAGGGCGTGCCAAGATCCTGCCAGGTCGGATTCGTAATCGTTGGACTGCTCTGCACTTGATAACGCTGGCCGATCGCCGTCGTCCAACTCAGAGTCACGAATCCGCCGCCGACGCTGATACGCGTAAGTTTAAAGACGGATGTGGCGTCGAACGGGTTCGTCCCCGCCACGCTCTCGGCGAAATTTGTCCGCCCGTCTCCATCGTCATCTCCGTTTGGATTGATCCCGACCGCGCCGAACTTCTGCTGCCAGACGTCGCTCATTCCATCGCCGTCAAGATCGACAATCGCATTTGCTGGAGCGGCACCGAACATCGCCAGCGCGGCGATGAGCAAGAGACTGCGGCTGCAAATATGCCGATCAGCGCGCCGGGGGACTAACGCTTTCGCTTTCTCAACGCTGTGAAATTTATTTTTAAACTCGCGCAAACCGTTTATGCCGCGTTGGAGAAGCTGCTTCGGCTACTGCTTTTGCAGCGGAATTCGTACCAGAGGCGGCACGATTTCGCGATGAATGAAAGTCTCGTTCCTAAAGTTCCGCGCGCGCGGACGCGTCGTTGTAAAACTCAATCCGCCGGCCGCCGAGGCGACGCACGACGTGCCAGCCATGCTTTTCGGCAAACTCGCGCAGCTCGTCTTCACTCATCGAGCGCAAGATCCGCAGCTCGGCCGGATGCGTAATGAAAATCTCCGGCTTCATCGCCAACGCCGCACAAATCTTCGCCGTCAATGCCGCCAAGTCTTCATTGTTGGTCATGGGAATGGAATTTTCCATTGTCGATCTTACATGCCTAACTATGACCTTCGGCGCTTGGCAAAAGCGCCGCTACAACAATCTCAGTTTACTGGCGCGGTCACTTTCCCCGGGTAAATTTCGGGATGTTTTCCGAAACGATCGAGTTGCGCGGGCACATTATCGATTCGCTCATCCTGCCCAAGGTGCTCGATCAGATTCTGACGCGCGGCGCCAACTTCAAGATCGGTGAAATCAGAATCGGCAAGAAGCGAGCCGACCAGAGTTTTGCGCGAATCGAAGTCTCGGCCGAGACGACCGAAGCGCTCGATGATCTAGTTCTGCGACTCCGTCAACATGGCGCCGAAGTGGTGCGTCGCGCCGACGTCCAACTGGAAAAAGCGCCGGCCAATGGCGTTTTCCCGCGCGAGTTCTACGTCACCACCAATCAGCAGACTTTTGTCCGGCTCAAAGGCCGGGAGATCGAAGTGAAGCCGGCGATGATGGACAGCGCCATCGCGGTGGACACAAAAAAGCGCACGGCTCACGCGGCGAAGTTTTTCGATGTGCGCAAAGGCGATGAAATTGTCGTGGGCCATCAGGGCGTCCGCGTCGTGCCAGTGCAGCGCGCCACATCACACACCGATGTTTTTCAATTCATCAATGCGAGTATCGCGGCCGACGAACCAAAGTCGGCAGTCATTCGGGAGTTAGCGCATGAATTGCAGCGCGCACGGGCGGCCGGTGGAAAAATCGCAATCGTCGGCGGACCCGCCATTGTCCGTACCGGCGCGGGCGAACATTTGGTCCGCCTCATCGAACGCGGATATGTCGATCGGCTCTTCGCCGGAAATGCTTTCGCTGTTTACGACGCCGAGCGAGCGTTGTTCGGAACGTCGTTGGGCGTGAGTCCGGAGCGCGCCTTTGGCACCGGCGGCCACGAGAACCACATGCGCGCGATCAACATTCTGCGCGAAACGAAAGGAATCGCGGCTGCAGTCGAGAAGAAAATTCTCACTCGCGGCGTCATGCACGCCTGCGTTCGCCACAAAGTCGACATTGTGCTTACTGGATCGATCCGTGATGAAGGGCCTATTCCCGGAGTTACGACGGACGTGATCGAGGCGCAAAAAATCATGCGCGAAAAACTTGCCGATATCACACACGTCTTTCTGCTCGGCACTGTGCAGCATTCCCTTGCCGTCGCCGCCATGCTTGCCCCGACCGTGAAAACAGTTTGCGTGGATATCGATCCAACGGCAGTGGAACGCGCCATCGAGCACCAACCGCTGCAATCGATCGGTTTGGTCACAGATGTGGAGCCGTTTCTGCGCGAACTGGCCGAGGCGCTCGCCGGTGATGATCGCACCGGCGAAAGCCAGCGCCGCAGGTAATGCTTATGCGCGAGCTGCTGCTTTGCCCGCCCGATCATTACGGGATCGAATACGAAATCAATCCGTGGATGAGCCGCGCGCGCGGGGCCGAGACGGCGCTCGTCCAGAAGCAATGGAAGGGTTTGGAGGCGACGCTTTCGAATCTGGGCGCAAAAATCCATCTCGTTCCGCCGCAGCCGCGATTACCCGACATGGTCTTCACCGCCAATGCCGGTCTCACCGTCGGAAAAAAGTTTATTCCAAGCAATTTTCGTCACAAAGAACGCGCTGGGGAAGCGCCGCATTTCGTTCGCTGGATGGAAGAGCATGGCTACGAAACGGCGTGGTTGCCGGAGAATCTTTACTTTGAAGGCGAAGGCGACGCGCTCTTCGGCGGCGACGCGCTTTTCTGCGGCTACAAATTTCGCTCCGATATCCAATCGCATCGCGCTGTCGCCGACATCCTCGGCTGTCTCGTCATTTCGGTGGAACTTGTCGATCCACGTTTTTATCATCTCGACACCTGCTTCTGTCCGTTGCCCGACGGAAGCGCGTTCTGGTTTCCGGCTGCATTCGACGAATACGGCCAGCGCGCCATTCGCGACCATGTCAAAGGACTCATCGATGTTTCGCCGGAAGAAGCGGCGCACTTTTCTTGCAACGCGGTTGTCCTCGCCCCCGACATCGTTTTGCCCGAAGGCGCCCCAAAACTCGTCGCGATCCTGAAAGAGCGCGACTATCGCTGCCACGAATTGCCGATGAGCGAGTTTTTGAAAGCCGGCGGCGCGTGCAAGTGCCTAACGATGTTCATGCCGCAGCGCGAGGCTTGCGCGTAAAAAACCGTGTGTCATCCCGAGCCGCGTAGACGGCGAGGGACCTCCCAGAAGCAATTGTGTTCACGACCGATGACTTGCTAGCCAGCATCGAGGATAACCCGTTCGATAATTGTGAGGTTCCTCACTCCGTTCGGAATGACGGCCGATGCGCGGCCGCGCTATTCTATTTCAGTCGCTCGCGCTTGCGTCTCAGTTCCTGCTCGATCTTACCCAGCGGCAAACAATTCATTACGTCTGCTTTCGTCAGCCAGCCTTTGCGAGCCACGCCGATGCCAAACCAGAGATCTTGTAGACGCTCGACGCGATGCGCGTCCGGATTGATGACGCACTTTACTCCTTTTTGCTTGGCCAACGGCCACCAGCGCCAGTCGAGATCGAGCCGTTTCGGCGCGGCGTTGATCTCGATCCATGTTCCGGTCGCCGCCGCGGCATCAATGATCGCCGCAAGATCGACAACGTACGGTTCGCGCTTCAACAACAACCGCCCGGTCGGATGTCCCAGCATCGTGACAAAAGGATTTTCCATCGCGCGGATCGTCCGCTTCGTCATTTCCGCTTCGCTCAAATTGAAAACGGAGTGAATCGATGCGACGACGAAATCGAGCTCCGACAGGATTTCGTCCGGAAAATCGAGCGAGCCATCGCGCAAAATATCGCACTCAACGCCGGCAAAGATGCGAAAGCCGTCGAATTTCTTATTCAGCTTTCGAATCGCGGCGATTTGGGCGCGCAGCTTCGCTTCGTCGAGACCGTGAGCTTGGATGGAACTGCGACTGTGCTCGGCGATGCCAAGATACTGCAGGCCAAGCTCCTGCGCTGCCTCTGCCATTTCTTCGAGCGTGTTGTGCCCATCGCTCGCGACGGTGTGGCAATGAAATGTGCCGCGTAAATTTTCTTTCTCGATCAGGCGCGGCAATGAATGGTTCGCCGCTGCTTCAAATTCGCCGCAGTTCTCGCGCAGCTCCGGCGGAATGAAGTCGAGATCGAGCGCGCGATAGAGTTCCGATTCATCACGCACTTTCGGAATTTTTGATGCGGATCGTGGCTTCTTCGGATCCGGCGGCAAGGGCGAGAGCCGATACTCATTCAAGGTCCAGCCGCGTTTCAATGCGCGGTTCCGTATCTCAATGTTGTGCTCCTTGCTCCCGGTAAAATAGTTAAGCGCAAACGGATACTCCGTCGTGCTGACCACGCGCAGATCACTCTGGATGCCGGAGCGCAGACGCACACTCGTTTTGGTCGGTCCCTGCGCGATGATCGATTCAACCAGCGGATGCGCGGCGAAAAATTTCGTGACCGACTCCGGCTTTTTCGTCGCCGCCACCAGATCGAGATCGCGCACGATCTCTCTTCGCCGGCGATAACTTCCGGCAAGATCGACATGAAGCACGTCGGGATGCGCCTTCAGATCGCTCAACAAAGTCTCCGCCTCGCCCGCAACCTGTCCGAGCTGAAACGATCCTGCGTGCGTCGCGCGCTGCGCAATGGCGGTACAAATCTTGGCCTGTGTCGTCTCACCAAAGCCCGGTAATTCTGCGACCCGTCCCGACTCACATGCCTTTTGCAATTCCTCGATCGACGTGATCTTTAAGTTCTCATACAGCGCTTTAACTTTTTTCGCGCCGAGCCCAGAGATTGAAAACAATTCCAGAATCGCCGCCGGAAATTCGCCGCGCAGTTCCTCCAGGTATTTGAGTGAGCCGGTTCCCGCGAGCTCCTTCACTTTCGCCGCGATCGCTTTGCCGATCCCGGGAATTTTGGCGAGCGCTTCTTCGTCTTGCAGGTCGGACAAGCTTCCGCCCCACGCTTCAATCGAGCGGGCCGCGTTGGCGTAAGCGCGGATCTTAAAAACGTTCTCGTCCTTCAATTCGAGAAGCGTCGATATCTCCTGCAGCGCGTTTGCGATCCCCGCCTTATCCATCGCCTTCACCCTTAACGAAGAATCGCCAAGCGTCGAACACGTGAATCTTCTGTGGCGGCAGCCGTCCCGGCTGCGAGCCTCCGTTAAATCGCAGGCGAGACGCCTGCCACCACAATCGGAGTTGTGCTATTTTGCGCGCACCCCCGTGAAAAAAATCCTCGCGCTTCTGACGATGTCGATCTTCGCGTGTCTCAGCGCGCGGGCGGTCATTCTTTTTCGCACCGGCGATCCAGCTGCAAATACGACCGCGCCCACGAATGATTTTGCCGGTAGCGGCTGGAATTACGAAGGGCAATTCGGCGAGTTTCTCGGGACGCCCATCGCGCCACACTTTTTCATTACGGCCACGCACATCGGCCAGGCCGGTTCGGTTTTCACGTTTCAAGGAACGACCTACACGCTCCTCAATCACTTCAACGATCCGGAAACCGATCTGACGATCTGGCAGATTGCCGAAACATTCCCTTTCTTTGCGCCGCTCTACACCAAGCGCGACGAAGTTGGGAAGCACCTGATCGTGATCGGTCGCGGCACTCAACGCGGCGGCGAAATTCTTGTCGACCGAAACCTGCGCGGCTGGAGCTGGGGCGCGAGCGATGGTGTGCAACGCTGGGGTGAAAACATTGTCGCCGCCATCATCCCAATCATCATTGCCGACACGCTTTACGCCACCTTCGATCAAAATGGTTTGCCGGAAGAATGTCATCTTTCGAGCGGCGATTCCGGCGGCGCAGTTTTCTTAAACGATGGCGGTGCCTGGAAACTTGCCGGGATCAACTACTCGGTCGACGGGAACTTTTACACCGACAGCGCGGGCAACGGTGGATTCATCGCCGCGCTCTTCGACATGCGAGATTTCTGGCTACAAAGCGACAATCCACCTCCGAATTACATTCAGGTCACCGGCGCGACTGCCGTGCCGTCGGGATTCTACGCGACGCGCATCTCAAGCCGACTCGCCTGGATCTACAGCGTGATCGATCCCTATGGCGATTTGGACGGCGACAACATTTCAAATCTGCTCGAATACGCGCTCCATCTCGATCCGCTCACACCCGACGCAGCCGGACTTCCGCGCGTCGGACGGGAAGGCAATTTCCTGACGTTCACCTATACGCAGGTCACAACCGCCAGCGATATCAATTACACCGTCGAGAAATCAGCAGGCGACCTGACCTCCTGGGTGCCGGCGAATCCGCAAAACGAAATCATCTCCACAGTTGGAAACGTTCAAACGATCAAGGCCAAGATCGACATCGGAACTTCCACGCGCTTGTTCGCTCGTCTTCGCGTAACCCGACTGTGAACTATAATTAATCGATGTTGGTTGCAGCCTTCTCTAATCTCTTGGCGCCGGACCTTATCGTCATCGCGCTTATTGTCTTCATCCTAATTGGAATACCGACCGCGATCGCGATTCCCATCGTTTTCATTTTGGAGCGACGCAGAAAGAAGCCGCCGCCTCTGCCGAAATCGATAACGCCGGACTAGGTGCGCCGTTGCACACTCACATTCGGCCGCGCCGCTTGTAGAATTGGTAGCGCTGGATGATCGACTCGACGTATTTGCGCGTTCCGGGGAAATCGATGTTGCGCAGAAAATCGTTCGCCGGGATGGGCGTGGCGGCGTCGCCACCGGCCCAGCGTTGCGCACGACTGCCGCCGGCGTTGTATTCCGCGAGTGCGAACGGCAGCGGATCGGTCTGAGCTTCCCAGTGCTGCAAGGCGTGGTGGAAGTACCAGGTGCCGGCGTGAAGATTCGTTGACGGATCGAACAGGTCGTCCGCGCGGAAATTGTCGATCTTGTTCTCGTGCGCCCATTCATTGGCCGCTTTCGCGCTCATCTGCATCAAGCCGCGTTCGCCAGCCGTTCCAATTTTTTGCGGATCAAAACGGCTCTCGCGCCAGACAATCGCTTTCACCAGCATGGGATCGACATGATTTTCCGTCGCCACCGCGCGGATCAGCTTGTCATACTGCTGAAAGCGGGCCGGACTGATCCATTCGTAAAAAGTGTAAACCGGATCGCCCGAGCGCAGGGCGAGATAGCCGAAGCCCGCGCCGAGCGCGAGGATGGCACAGAAGATTATTTTAAAGAGGAATCGACCCACAAGGCTCTAACAATCCATGCAACCTTCCGGGGATCAATTAAGCTCGTTGGTGCTGCAACCGAAGTCGACTTACGTCCGCGTCGTGATCGACCGCGCGATCCATCGCGAGCTCGATTATCTTGTGCCCGAGACATTGGTCGAGCGTGTCGATGTCGGCTCGCGTTTGCGAGTGCCGTTTCGCGATAAGTCGGCGCTCGCCACGGTCGTGGCGTTGCTCGACCAAAGCGACGCCT
>Ga0209331_1000085_pt1 | contig 29798 bp, 26 predicted proteins | sample JacPinW_OM3H0_M3_FD_187971 | JGI IMG/M metagenome (GOLD analysis project Ga0209331, IMG submission 187971) | Forest soil microbial communities from Algoma, Ontario, Canada - Jack Pine, Ontario site 1_JW_OM3H0_M3 (SPAdes) (version 2) | ecosystem: Environmental > Terrestrial > Soil > Boreal...
CAACTGGCGAACGTGGCGCGGGAAGCCAACGCCGTTCTGCAAGTCCCCATTGCGTGCTGATCCCGAGCCAGACCTTGCCCAGCACTCCGCACGATGACTCAGAGGCGGCCCCTGATCGTCCAACAGGAAAAATTGCTCAGATCGGCCGTGTCGGACTACATTGACCGGATCGTGGACCGTCGCGGGCTGCGTCAGCGCGTTATCACCCAACCAAGACCCAAACCGGTCATTTGGCCGTTTTGCAGTTGAATGGAAAGTTTCTGGCCGCGATAACCGCGCTGGTCCAAGCCCGTAGGTCTGCTTATTGCCGAGGAGTCGGCTCGTCCGCACTCATCGGTCGCGCGAAGTCCCGAACGTACTGAATGAAGCGCTCGACCACGGGGCTCGACGCCTACCAACGAGTTCATGACAATCTTCAAGGACACCTCGGTCGCGCTGACAACACTCCATTGGGGCTATGTTTGACCGTGAGCGTGTCTACGAAAGCGAACGTGCCGCAGTAGATGTGATCCTAACGTTTATTTGTTTTGAGGCGGCAACATGGCGCACCTATCAGGGTACGAGAAAGCAGTACGGAATGTGAGTTCCTTGATCGTTGGCAAGTTGCCGACATTCAATCCTTCCACGGCCTGAACTGCTTTCTTTCTCCGGGACGGAGACCGCCGAGGTGCCGGAGAACATTGTCATAGGCGCGGTTGCCGACCCTGTAAGTGAGCGTGTCGCTGACAGGCTTGCCATCGCTGGTGAGGCGCAGATGTAATGCGAGGGTGCCGTCGTCCAGCATGGCCGCCGTGCCGAAATAAAGCATCGACGGCCTGGCGTCCGATTGCCTGACCTGCTCGGCAGTGGAAGCGCTGGCAACGCACAGCACGATGAGGACAAGGAATTTTCTACTCATGGTCTCCGTCTACCTTGCAGGATGCGTCAGGTGCGTGACGTCATAAGATATCGGACCGCCGCCATACTCCAATGACTCGTCCGGTGTTTGGATCATCATCTTCGCGCAAGATTTCGAACGGCGGCGGAAGACCAAATGGCGGCGCGCACAGGTTCAGGTGGCGGACCTGGCCAAACTTGATGTCGGTATTCTGTCGCGCATTGGGATAGGTTGTTGCCAATAGATAGCGAATTTCGGATCGCCGAAATTGATTGAGGGCGACCCGGATCGCTTCGTCTGGAAAATGGATCATTAGATCTCGCGCAAGCCAGGCGTTGACGCCTGGAAGGTTATCGCGAAGAACGTCGAGCTCCATGAATTCGATATCGGGATATTTGCGGCGGTTCTCGATGATGAGATCGTGAACGATGTCGGCCCCGACATATCTAAAGCCGGACGGCCAGTGAACGTGTTTCATCCAGTGAAAGTCGCCACAAGGCGCGTCCAACAGCGAGTGGACAGAATGGCGCTGTACAAATCCGGGGAGTTCAGCCCTGATCGACACCGTTCTTTTCAGTTCCGCGCCCCAGCCGCTACGGCTCTCGCCGTTGTTCCACCAGTTTCGCCTGAAAATATTTGTGAAGACCTGTTTCGGGTTATCGGTGCCGAGGCTGTCCACCGTCATCTTCTCGTTGATGATGGAGCGCAGTCTGCGCGGCGCGTTATTTCGGATTGACGCGTAAAAGCGTGGCGTATGCCGCTTAAGCAATAACGCGGTTTCGGTAACTGCTTTTGAAAACCGCATGCCGTATTCCTTTGCTCAATCAGCGCGCCCGACCGTTTGTGGACAGGTCGGGACGTCGGGCGCTCTCGAAGGCTTGCGCGATTGCGCCCCACAAGGGCTTCGCCTGTAGCCGGTCATCGTAAGGCAGAGGCCGGGGAAGCCGTGCCGTTGTTGGGGTTTTGGCGCGGGCCATTCCGCGATAGAACGAATAGTTGTCGGCCAGCTCCCAGGTGATTAGCGCCTTGACGGCGGGATGGCGCAGCGTCGGTACGAGGAACTGCTGCGCTGTCCTGGCGACGGCCGCATCGCGGGCTTCGATGTCATCCGGAAAGACGTCGTCACAGACATCGAATTCGGTGATGTAGATATCCACGCCGAGACCAGCCAGCGCGTGCAGGAATTCGCTGAATCGACCCGGGTCGTGCGGATATTGCGGTTGCAAATGACCCTGCAGGCCGACGACGTCGAGCCTCACGCCCGCATTTTTTAGATCGGCGACCAGCTTCAACAGCCCGCGGCGAACGGCCAGCCCAAGCTCGTCGTCGCGTTCGGTCTGCGCCTCGTTCAACACGAATTTGGTGGTGCGATCGACCCGTGCGGCGCGTTCGAATGCGCGCCTGATATAGTCGGGACCGAAGGCGTCGTACCAAGGGCCGATCCGGAAACCGCCGGGCGCGTTATGCCCGGGCCAGAATGGCTCGTTGACGATGTCCCATGACTGCAATTTTCCCGAATATCGCGCGACCACTTCGTCGATATAGGAATCGAAATACATGCGCCGCTCGTTAGCGGTCATGTTTGTCACCCATGCGGGGTTCCAGTCGTTCCACATCAGGCAGTGCCCACGCATGGCAATTTTATGCTGATCGCAGAATGCGAGCAGCCGGTCGGCGGTTTCGAAATGTTTGGGGCCCGGCTGCGGCGCAATCCTTCCGATCTTCAGCGCAACGTCGGTCGTGATAATTTTGGTCTGCGTGACGTAGAGGTCGCGATACGGCGCATCGGTATCGATCACCTCCGCCGCCGCTGCACCAAATAAATAGCCGCCCCTCGCAGCCATCGCGCCAAGACTCGGGGTCGGCGCTGCCGTGGCAACTCGGCCGCTCGTCGCTGCGACGCCGGCAGTAGCCAATTGCAGAAGACGGCGGCGCGAAACGGCGATCATTTGGGTGCTCGCGTTTTCGTAAACGTGATGCGATCATTGCGCTGCAATATCGCGATTTTATGGCGATGAGTCAGGAGATGCCTTTGACCCTCTTACAGGATGTCGACGACGTGGACGATATTTTTATGACGCTCACGATGGACTTTATCTGAAGCAACTCCTTGCGCGTCAGGAAGTGCAGGGTGGCCCGAGGGTAGGCGTCGCAGAATTGCGAGAGCGTCGCCGCAGTTGCCGCTACGCTGTCCTGTTTTGCGATCACGGCGATGCCGCCATCCTTCAAGATATAGGCATCCTTGACATTCGCCATGGCTGCGGTCGCCAGGCAAGTCTTGAATAAATCCTCGTAAGCCCGCGGCGGCAGCCTAAGATCGCCACTAAGATTACCAAGCAGATACTCGCGACTCCTGCTGCAGCTTTCGGCTCGCGCGGTATTGGCTGCGAGCGCGAGAAAAATCGCGATGACCGCAAGTCGCTTCATGTCATCATCAAGCCGGGCTGACTTGCTGTGCGGATTTGGCTTGGCGTGGTTGGGTCTCGGTGAGGAGTCCATCCGAAATATTGTCTACGGTTCGTTTTACGGACCGCGATAAACGATAGGTTTCGGCCGCACAGCGTTCCCAGGATAGAGCGCGGGCATGCGCCGAGGCGCCGGCGGCGAGAACGGAACGTGTGTCGGTGTCCTCGGCGAGCTTCGTAATGGCGCGCGCGATGTCCTCTATCGAGGGTGGCACGAGAAGCCCGGTTTCATCGGCGAGGACCGCATCGGGAACGCCGCCGATGGCAGTCGCCACGCTTGGAAGGCCGCCGGCTGCAGCCTCCAGGTAGACAAGTCCGAACCCTTCGACCCGGCCGGAGCAATCCGGCACGCCGGTCAGGCAAAAGAAGTCGGCCGCACCATAGATGTCGCGAATCTGCTCGTCCGGCATTGAGCCGAGAAAGCGGGTGTCGCAGTCCACCATCGCGACGAGTCGTTTCAATTGCTGCACATAGTCATCCTCGCCATCGGGACCGATCACCAGCCACGTGATTCGTCGGCGCAGCTCCCTGGGAAGAGCGGACAGCGCGGCAAGCATGACGGGATGTCCCTTGCGCCGTGTGATGCGGGCAACGGTGACGATGACAATTCGGTCGGGCGAGATTCCATACGTGGCCCGCGTTGCGGCGCGGCCGTTCCGTTGACCGAACCAGAAATCCGACACGCCGAGCCATATGGTATAGATACGCCGCGCGTCGACGGCAAACCGCTCGCGGAATAATTCTCTTGTATATCCGCTGTTGGCGGCGATCTCGGTTCGTGAGCTGAACACGCCCACTGTTCGAATCGCGAGGCGTTTTAGCGGCGTCTGGTTGATCTCCGTGCCGTGGACGGTCATCAGTATCCGCGCTTGCGTAAGATTCCTTGAAAGCGCGACCGGGATGAAGAATGGCCAATCGGCAGCATGGATTACGTCGTAGCGTTCCGCCCCGACACAGCTGCGCGCGAGCAGGATTTTGGACGGAAGATCTCGCGTCGAATGCAGGCCGCCGCGAAAGCGCCGAACTTCAAAAGACAAGGAGCGATCCAGGGTCGCGGTATCCCGTGCGTAATCCGGAGCGATCACCGTTACATTGGCACCGAGATCGGTAGCGGCCGAGGCGATCTCGCGCGCATACGTTCCGATTCCACCAGTGACGGGGGAGAACTCGCTGGTGAGCAGGAGAATGTTCACGGAGGCACCTCAGTATGCCGAGGGGGCGACCATCATGCCCCGCGCGTTCTGAATTTCCTGGTGATAGCGAAAAACGCGCGCAAGCTGCATGCCTGGGGTGAAGTCCGCGATGGCGCCGGCAATTCGCGCGGGATCCATCTCGCCGGCGTCGACAGCGTCGCGGACATCCAGGAATCGTTGGGCAAGCGCGTCCGCCATGTGCTCGGCCGACCCGTCCCGCGCTACCAGAAAACCGCTGTCACCATCGTGAATGACGGATTCAAGCTGAGGCAAATGCACAGCGACAACGGGCCGGCCGACCGCTAACGTCTCGAGGACGAAGCGCGGCATGCCCGCAAATTCGGAAGTGAGGATGCCCGCATGCGCGGCTGCGAGCGTCGCTGCCAATCCCGCCGCATCCTTGAACCCGTGGCGAATGGTGATGTCTTCGATCGCAGCGAATTCAGCAAAGTGATGCGGATCGCTGATTCCGATATAATGGAATTCGACACCGCCCTGCAATCGCCTGCGCAGGCGATCGATAGTGCGGAACATCAGCGGTGGATCCTTGAATTCATCCAGTCGTCCCGCAAACACGATCCGAAACGGCGCCGTGCTGGCGGGCAGGGGCTGCGGCTGAAATATGTCGGTGTTCACCCAGGCCCAGAGTGTATCGATCTTGTCTTTTCGACGCGGATAGGTCCTCTGCAGCCGCTCCGTGATGAAGGGATTTACGCAAAGGAATTTTGCGCTTGTGGCGACGGCGAACCGTTCGCCCGCATTGTGCACGAGCGAGTATCTCCGAAGCAGCGAATCCATCCGCAGCTTCGGTGCTCCCTCGCTGTGCTGGATCTGTACAAATGGCAGCCTGAGCAACGCCGGTAGCCACGAAAATTCAACGCGACGCAGGTCGATCGAGCATCGTCTTGAGCGGATCAGCCGCGCGATCAGTCCGAAATGGCGAAATAGCGCCACAAAAAACTGACCGGTCAGGGATGTGCGGATGCTGTGGGCGGCTTCGCGGGCCTGCAGGTCTGAGTATTGCAAGATGGGAAGGAAATCGAAAGTGCGCCCCCGAAACGTAAGCTTGTGAATCTCGCCAAGCTTCAGATCGCCCGTAGAATCGACGCCGATAAACAGGAGATCGGTGTCCGCCGGATGGAAGGTAATGAAGTCTCGAATGTAAGTCTCAAGACCTCCGACCTTCTCGCCGCGGGGATCTAACGGATGAATCAGGCAGATTTGATATCTGGGTTTGACGCGGTTCGCATTACGTGCGCGCAACGCCAGCGTTAATGTGGAAGTCATGCCGCTTTCCTCATCCGCGCGTTGACAATTTGTGGAATAGTACGAGCCACCAGCCGTGGAACGACCGCTATGCAACGCGCATAACGTGGCCCGAGCCGGCGCGGCTCGCGCAACATCCGCCACGCCCATTCGAGACCGATTTTCTGCGTCAGCGAAGGCGCGCGGGTTTGCGTACCCGCGATGAAGTCGAGCGCGGCGCCGATGCAGAGCAATCCGGTTCCGTTGAGTTGATCAAGACAGCGCGCCGCAAACAATTCCTGACGCGGAGCGCCGAGCGCGACGAAGCAGAGCTTCGCACCGGAGGCGCGGATGCTGTCGATCGCGAAGTCGGCCTCGCTGGAATAAGGATCGAAATTTGCACCCGGAGCATAGTAACCCGCGACGTCCAGCCCCCGAAATCGTTCGGATAAACGTTTTGCCGTGATCGAGAGCGTGCGATCGTTCGACCCCAGCATGAAGATGGGCAGCCCCCTTTTTTTCGCTTCCTGGCAGACGGGTTCCACTAGGTCGGCGCCCGTTGTGCGCGTGATCCGCGTTCCCAAGAGACGACTCAACACGACAATGGGAAAGCCGTCGGCTGTAACAAAACGGGCCCGACGATAGGCCGCGCGAAAATCAGACCGCTGTTGCAATTGCACAACATGATCGAGATTGAGCGTGCAGACGCTGAAATTATCGCCGTGCTGTGCTGCCGATACGATAGCTGAAACGGCGTCAGGAAGTGAGAGAATGTTGATGGTGATACCATTGACGATGAGATTGCATGGCTGTCGTGTCTGCGCGTCCAACATGTCGGTTTCCTGATGACAATGTGGTTGAGGTACGCATGCACAAAATACCAACAGCGTGCCCGTTGCCGGGGCAACGGGCACTGAAATGCCGAAAAAAATCTTTCCTCGACGAACCGCGCGACATGATCGCATCAATGCGACGCAACAATGGCGATGCTGTTTTTCAACATGTCGAAGATGACGACAAAGCATTCGTTGAATGGAGATCTGCCATGCACTCGGTCCCAACGATCACAGCGGAGCGCAGCGACGATGTCGGAACATGGTCCGCAGTCTGGCCGTCGCCAACGCGCGTTCAGGGTTCGGACTGCTGCTGGTGCAAACGGAGCATCCTGAGCAGCGACGTCGCGTAAAGCAGGACAAGCAACGCGATGTAGAGTGCCGCACCTGCCGCGATATGGCCCGCGAGGACCATAAGGGACGGCGCCTCCGGAAGATTGCTTAGCAGGGCCGCCATTGCAGTGGTGGCCAATGCGATGGGGACGAGATGATTAAACGGCAGCGTCAGACCAAGTCTCGAAAATCCGATTGCCGAACTGACGATAGCAGCGGCAATTGCAGCGAGAACCGTTGCACCGGCAGCGCCGACGAGTCCCCAGTATCGGATAAAGAAGGGGGTTAGCACGACGGTTACCGCTGCATCGATCGCGGCGACGACGATCATCAACCGTGTGCGGTTGTGCAGGAGAAACGCCTGATCGACGAAATGCGCGCGAAGGCTGCGAATCGCGCCTGCCAGGGCTGAAAGTGGAAGAACGGCAAGCGTCACCTGCTGGAACGGGGTGGCGATCAGCAGATGTCCGATCTCCGTGCGCAGTATGAAAATGCCGGTGATGCTGGGGGCCAGGATTGCGATCAGCAGCGCGCTGTTGTCGGCGAGCTGGCGCATCGCGACCTTGCTTCCGCTTTGCTCCATGCTCTTGACCGCGAGTGGAAAGGCCGCGGCCGTAACCAGCATGGCCGCGACCGCCGCGGCGCGCTGACCGAGACCGTAGCCGACCGCAAACAGTCCCGCCGCGGCCACTCCCGACATCTCGTTGACTATGAAGCGCGATGCGTTGAGGCCGACCCAGCCGAGCGCGCCTCCGATGATGAGCGGAATGCCGTAATGCAGCGCATGATCGACGATTTCGCGATCGAGCGGCCAAAAGCTTCGGCCATAGCCGATCTTCGGGAGGACGATGATTGCTGCGGCCAGCTGGGCGAGGGCGTAACCAGCAAGCGGCCATTCAGCCGATTGACCCATCAGCTTGATCAGGACCAGGCCGACAATAAATCCGACCGATGGTCCGACGATCTGCTGGATCGAATAGATCCAGATCTGGTGACGAACGCGGGCACGCTCGCCGATATAGAGATTGAGCGTGCGCGTGATCACATAGCCGACGGTTACGGCGAGAAGTCCGGTCTTGGCGTCGGGCGCGATCACGAGCAGGAGAACGGCAATGACGATGATGCTCTGGAGAACGACGGAGACGAGCAAGACCGCGTTTTCGGTGCGATAGAACCGCAGCGCTTCGCCCTGGTCCTGGTAACGCCCGAAAAAGCGCAGCGCGTACTGCGACCACCAGGCGAGAAAGGCGATTTGCAGCAGTTCATGCGTCGCAGTGACGAGCGTAATAACGCCCAGCGTATGTTCATCGACGACATGGGTCCAGACGATCATGGCGATCAGCTGGAACAGCGGTCCGACGATCTGCGCGGGCAGGTAAAGCAGGGTATGTCGCAGCAGCATGTGTCAGGCCCCCAGCCAGCGGATCATGCGTGGAGGGGCGATCGCTCTGACAGCCAGCAACGCAACAATGCTGCTTAACGCAGTGACGGTATAGGTAATCGCGAAACTGGCGGCCGATCCAAACTGGCGTAGCTCCGCATGATCGCGCAAAATCATGACGATAAAGATATGCCAGAGATAGATGAAATAGCTGCCCGAGCCCAAGGCCGCGAATACCGGCAATTGGACGTCGAGCGCAAGAAGCAGGATGCAGAACAGCGCAGCATAGCCGAAAAAGGCAACCGAGTCATAGTCCGCGGCGTCGCCAAGGCCGAATAGCCGCACTGTTGCGTATATTATGCAGGCAAACAGCGTTGCACTGATTAGCAGCGCGCGCATGTCGCGCAGGCTGGATCGACTGCCGGATATTCCGACCAGCGCCCCGAGCGCCATGAAGGAAAACCAGAACGGTATATCGCGCATACGGAATTCCTCGACCAGGGGGTCCGAAAAACCGAGGCGGGACAGCAGCGGGTCGAGATAGCTTCCTGCAATCAGGCCAAACGCGATTGAGAGTAGCAGCAAGACGACGAGCCGCGGTTCCGATTGCAGCGTGCCCATGCCGGAAGCCGAAAAGACCAGCCACAGGCCAACGGTGCAGCCGACGTAGACGAAGACGTAGTAATAGACAAATACATACGCGAGAGCGAACCTTGCGAGTGCCGTGGTGATGCGATGGTCCATCGCCGGATTGTGCCGTGCCATGTAGATGTAAGCCGCAACGAACGCGATCGCGTAGGGGATCAGGGCTGCTTTCAGCCGCTTCCCAAGCGGGACCCGCCCCGAGAGCGCGGTGAGGTATCCGGAGGCAAACAGGAAAATCGGCACGCACGGCCGAAGTGGCGCGTCGGCCAGTGTTTCCCATGAATTGAGCGGCTGCTGAAGCGAATGGATGCCGATCACCATGAGAATGGCGATACCGCGCATCGTATCGATTCCGGCATCGCGGCTCGACGCGATCGCCCGCGAATCCCGATCCGGAATTGACCAAACTGAATCTCTCGCCGCCAAAGTCATCTGATGCTGTCCGGCCGGAGCCTTGTTAGTGCTCGACAAAACTGTCGCGGTAGGCCGACCTTGCGGACACCTGGCGTCCGGCGAGCTCGGCGATCAGGCCGATGACGGTATCCCGGTCGGCGGTTGCCAACGCGTTCCAACGCTTCAGGTTTTGTGCCGCGAGCGCGACGTAGCGCGATCGCCATTGACGGTGGGATAGCATTGCCGCGATCTTGACCGCGGCCGCAGCCGGGTCGGCCGGATCGACGAAAATGCCGGAGGCATCAAGCACCTCATGGAAAATGGCGGCGTCCGGAGCGACGATTGGAAGGCCACCATATTGAGCCTCGAGCAGCGGCAAGCCCAAGCCTTCGTCGTGCGAAGTGCAGATGAAGATGTCTGCATCATGAAGCAGCTGCCTGACGCGCCCGCTCGGCTGGTAGCCGTGCAGCGTCACCCCGGGACAGGCCTTGAGTGTCCGCCAGTCATCACCCCAACCCCGCCGGCCGACGATATCCAGTGTCGCGCCCGGGAAACCGTGTGCGCGTAGCGCGCTGATGATCCTTGCCGCCGCGACGAAATTTTTTCTCGGCTCCACGGTTCCAAGCGCTAGGAGCCGCAACGGCTGCGTATCGCGTTCGGCGCGCTCCTTCGATTCGAGATCGAAGACATTGCGGACCGGCGGCCGATAGAGGGTAATCGAGGCGTCGGAACGGCAATGGGCCGCAAGCTTCCGTCTGGTGTCGCTGGAATTGGCGAGAAAGCGAGGGTAGCGCTGTAGCGCAAGCTTGAAAGGCGCAACCATGTAGAGCCGGGCGCGTCGATTGAGGTCGGCCGGTCGCGACAGCAGGAAAATATCATGGATGTAGGGAAGAACGCGTGACGCAAACGGCCGCAGCAATGGACTCGGGGGAAAGCCGGGACACAGAAGGATGGACGAGGAGGCAGCGAGCCGCATCGGCAGCCCAAAGGTTTGCGTCGTCACCATTTGCCGCGTGCCGCGTGCCGTAATGGGCTCGATGTCCAGTGGCGCAAGCGCCGCCGGGGAAAACAGCTCAAGCGTGATGCGCTCAAGGCCGGTGACATGGCGTCCTAGATGGGTGTGGTCGACATAGATCGCCATGCGTTGTCCTGACGAGGGTTAGACTGGAATCGGCCGGGGCCTGCCGTGAGACCCGACGCCCGTGGGTGTGACGACGCGCCGCTCGCGCGGCAGCAGAAGCGTGATCAGAAGAACGAACTGCGCGAGCTGGATGTTCTTCGATGAAAAACTGACCGAACTCGCCGCGATCACAACAATGAGCAAGATTATCGCCCATGCGGCGCCACTGGCGCGCTGAAGTATTTCCGCAAACAGGCCGATCAATCCGATCGTGAGCAGGATGGTGTGAATAATGCCGAACTGGACGATGCACGAGATCCAGAAATCCTCGATCCCGTATTTGAGGCCCCATTGGCTCTGAAGTGCGTTTGCCCGCGCCGGGTTCGGACCCAAAACCAGTTCACGCCAGTCGAAATGGAACAGCAGGTCGAAGGTCGCATAGCGCGCAAGCGTACTGCCTTTGTCTGACGAAAATCGCAGCAGCATCTTGTCGAAGATGCCGAGATCGAGCGCGGCGAAGATGCCCGCGGCCGCGACAAACAGCAGGCAGATTGCGACTATCGCCACCGGAAGCGAGGTGCGCCCGCCGCGCAATATCCGGTATATTTCCAGGGCAGCAAAACTGCCGGTCACCAGCAATACCGTGACCAGCGCAGTCCGGCCGCCGAATACCATTAACGATCCGAGGCAGAATGCGATCAGCGGTAGCCGCAGAACGACCGGAGGACAAAGGGAGGGGCGAAGAATGAGCGCAAGAATGTAAGCCCCCACGAGGCCGGACGCCGTGAGCGGATGGCCCAATAGAGCAGAGGAGCGCCACTCTCCCATCACAACCATATCCCCACCAAGCGACAGCGTAATCAGCCGGTGACCGGAGAAATATTCGCAGTAGCCAAGGATTACGTTGAGCAGAATCGTGAGGTGGAGTTCCCACACCAGTGGTTTTCTCTGCAATGGCGAAAGGCGCCAGATAACGAGGCACAGCACGACAGGCAGCAGGAAGGTGTCGATGATGACGGTAAACGGGCGTTCCAGCACCAACATCTGAACCAGTAGGGCGAGCCAGCAGCACAGATAAACCAGAATAAGCTTTGCTTCGGAGAACATCCGGTTGATCTCGCCGATCGGATCATTGTTGCGAATGAGCAGCAGGCAGAAGGCGAGAAAAGCGAAGTATGTCGCCGGATGAAACTTCTCGTAGAAATTTCCGCCCGTCGTCAGATAATGGATCTTCCAGTTGGTCAGCATCGCCGGGGAAATCGTGAAGGTGGTTATCACGGCCAGCACCAATAGTCCGGCAATGATCATGTCGATCAATTGCAACGCCTCGACGGGCCTGTCGCTGCGAGTGTGTGGCGGTCGACGGATTGCTGCCATGGCGGGATGCGTGCCACGATAGGACCTGAGCGGCGCAGCAGCTCCCGATTCGGCGACAGGGTCAGGCGGCATCACTGCGCGGCCTCAGCGGTGAGTTCAGCGGTGCCGTAAGGCTTGAGATAGGCTGAACTGCGATAGTAGTCGTAGAAACGCAGCCGGCTCAGATCCACGCGCGTCAAGACTGTTCCGAGAATCCGGTCATAGACCGGCGCGAGCAGATTGATGGTGTGAGAAAGAACCTCGCCAGGGGTCTGGTCCCAGGCCAACGCCAGAACGATGCGATCAGCAAGTTCCGCCAGTGCACGGCCATCAACCAGCGGTACCAGCGGAGGCGAGTCGATGATGATCAATTCGTAGCGGTGACGCAGATGATCGAGGACGTCGACGATCCGTTCGGAGAACATCAGTTCCGTGATGATGTCGGCTTGCTTGACGGCGGTTGACGGCAAGATCGAAAGCCCGGTGCTGCGGTCGACCAGAATAGCCTGCTCCGGGGCAACCCGACCTATTGCAACATCCAGTAATCCGGTGTCGGCCCGCGGGCACAGCGCTCGGGTCAATTGCGGGTTGCGAAGATCGCCGTCAATGAGGAGGGTCCGGATACCCAGCGTCGCGATCGACTGTGCGAGATTGGCGGCGAGCGTCGTTTTCCCCTCACTGTCGAGCGCAGATGTGACCAGCACGACCTTTACCGGCTGGGTTCGCATCGTTCGCTGAAGCGCGAGGCGTATAGCGCGTATCGCCTCCGCGAAAAATGTGCCGGGCGCGTCGATCGCGTAACGCATCAAGGGTGGTTGCAGTGGAGGGGGCAACAGTTTCGTGGTTTTCGGATCGTAGCGTCCGAGTTCGTTCCGTCCGCGTTTCGCCCGTCCGGCAAGTTCACCCGCGCTGATCAGCGGAACCGCGGCAAGCGTCGGCACCCCGGATATTTGCTCCGCTCGTTCGAGCGTCTTCACCCGCTGATCCAGATAGTCGGCGAGAAATGCGACAACGCATCCGACGCCGAGACCAAGTGTCAGCGCGAGGCCCAGAACGAACCAGGTTTTGGGCCAGGACGGCCCGATCGGAATGCTGGCCTTGGTAACCACGTGGGAGTCCGGCATCTCGAGACTCTCTTGCGCCGTGGTTTCCTTGTAGCGGGCCAGATAGGATTCATAGAGCGTGCGGTTGGCTTCGGCCTCCCGCTGCAGCTCCCGCAAGCGTACCTGCGCCTGGCCTGAAGAGCTTGAAACTCCCTGCAGCTGGTCGAAGCTCTGCTGCAGCGATGCCTCGCGCGAGCGCGCGATGTCGTAGTCGTGCCGCGTACTTTGCAGGATGCGCCGAATTTCCTCATTAATGAGACGCTGGGTGTCGCGCAATTGGGCGCGCACATTGGCGACGAGAGGATGGCGCGCTCCGTATTTGCTCGAGAGATCGGCTTCGTTCTTCGCGATATCGGCATATTGCGCGCGCAGCTTGCTGACGATGTCCGACGAAATGGCTGCATTGAACCCGCCCGGGTCGCTGCCGGATTTGGTCAATTGCTGGGCCTGGTCGAACTTTGCGCGCGCCTCGGCGGTTTGGACACGGGCGGCGACAAGCTGGTTGTTGAGGTCGGTGATCTGCTGATCGTTCACCGTTACGCCCTGCGACACCGTCAGATTGTTGGCGGAGCGAAAATCCTCGACCGCCTTTTCCGCCGCGACCACCCGCGACTTCAGCCCATCGATCTGCCCATTGAGCCAACTGGACGCGATTCGCGTCGCCTCGTTCTTGGCACGAACCTGTTCTTCGAAATATCCCTCGGCCACGGCATTGGCAATGACAGCGGCTTTTCGCGGCGATTCCGAGCTGACGTTGATATCGACGAGGAAGGTGGTGCCCTGCCGGGTTGCCTTCATCCTCCCCTGCAGAATTGCCACCGATCTGGCCTTGGCGGCGTCTTCCGGGTTCGCGCCTGCGACGGAACTGCTGCTGCTGCTGCTGAATAATCGCTTGATCGGATCGAGGATGCCGGGTGCCGGGATGAATTCCGGATCGTCGGTCAGCTTCAGTTTTTCCACCACGCGCTGCAGGATCGCGATCGACTGGATCAACAACGTCTCGCTTTCGATGGTCGCGTCGTCGGTTCCGAAATTCGACATCGACATCGCTGCCTGATTCGATTCAATGGCAGTCGTCCGCCGCGGATCGACCAGGACCGTGGAGGTGGCAGTATATAGTGTGGTTGCAGTCAGGACGTAGAGCAGCGCCAATATGGTCAGCGAGAGCGGAGCAGCCGCAGCCGCCTTCCAGCGGCGGCGCAGAATTCGCGCCATCTCGCGTAGATCCACGGTCGGCTGCGGCCATCTCTCGATCGCAGATCCGGTCGGCTCCTCCAGCGCGTGATCAGGCTGGTCAAAATTGCGCTGTAACATTGATTCCTACCTGATTTTTGTCGTAGCCGACGGCGGGAATATCGCTGTTGCGGGCGGTGTATCGATAAAAGACGGATATGGCGCCGAAGCGGTTGAGTAAATACTTGATACTGGCATCGGAAGTGATGACGTGGTCCTTGCGGAGCTGGCCGAAGAACTGGTCCCTCTCGTATCCGGCGGCGAGCGACAAAATGATATTGCGCCGTAGTTCGTAGTCAGCCCCGAGTTGCAGGGCGTTCGCGAGTACGCCGACGGAACTTGTGTCGGCGGTTTGCGTGACCAGCTGTTCGGCATTGAAGTGAACATCGAGCAGGCGCGTCGGGCGCCAGGTCAGTCTGGCGCGATAGGTGGGACCCTCGATGGTGCCGATCGTCGGATCAACGAACCGCTGCTGCACATATCCAGCGCCGAACTCGGCGCTGATCAAATTGGTCAGTTCGACTGTGAAACCGGACAGCGCCCTATAGCCCTGCGAATCCAGGGGGTGGCCGGGGGTACCGCGGATATTGCGTTCATTGCCCTCCACCGCGCTGAACCAGCCAAGCGTGGAGGAGAACGCGTAGTCGACCCGGCCATGGACGGAATAAATCTGCCCGTCACGGCTGCTTTGATTGATGATGGTGCCGTCCTGCGCGCGGGTCGTTCCAAATTCATATGAATCGGTACGAAGCCCGATCGAGGTCGTCAGCCGGTTGAATTCCTTGCGAAGGCTGACATCGCCCGACAGAAGATTGTACGGCGTCGGCTGCACAGCGTTTGCCGGCGAATTGAGCGTGCCGACGCCCTCGTTCAAATGGGCGATCTGGAAATTGGTCAGAACGGCAAGATCATGGGCGATGTCGAACCAGGCGTTGCCCTTGAGGCTGGCATTGGTCTGATCGAGGCCGGAATTCTGGTTATAGACTGTCGACTGTGCATCGAGCTTGAGATCGATGCCGTGCTGATCCCATAGCGTACGCGCGCGCAATGATGGCTCGAACACGGCGGCGATGTCCGAACGCTTCACGGTGTTCGAAGAAAAGACGTTGCTGTCGTAGAAGCCGCCGGAAATCAGGGAAGGGCTGAACATCCATGAACCGGCGCGAATGCCGACAGGCTCGTATCCCGGTTGTTGCCGATTCTTCACCGGCGTGTCCTCGGGTGGCACCTGTTCGCGGTTATCCGGATCTGCCAGGCTCGGCATCGATGACGGCTGGAATATCCGTTGTGCGTTCCATGGTGGAGCGACTTCCTCATTGGTCGACGGGACCCCCTGCGCATTCACCGGTGACACGAGGCCGAGCACAATTGCGGCTGCCGGTGCCGGTGCGATCTTGAGACCGCATCGGCGCAGCGAGGTTGTCGAACGAGATTTCCCGCGGCGCTGTTCACTCGCGTCCAACCATGAAAATGCAAACGCACGTTTCATCACTTGTCCTTTGGGAAGCGACCGTCGCCGGTGCGTGTCGATGATCGATCACTGCCCAAAAAAACATCGTGAGCCGCTCACAGAGGCGCCAGCCTCGCTGTGGTCCACATAGTCATGAGCACAGAACGTTGCGTAGTTAGATTGGGAGGGCCCCTTCCTCGATTTGCAACGCGAGTGACGAGAAAAAGTTTCCGCGCCGCAAAAGAATTTGCACTGCAAAGAGACGACACTATGGCGGCGCCTGCGTCTTCACATCGTGTCGAGTCAACGTGCAACGTTCTCGAAGCAACGAATGTCGAAGAGACGTTAGAAGTAGCGCTCCGGAATGCGGATGTTGTCGCCGGGAAAAACCGGAATGGGTGCATCGAGAGCATGGACTTCTTCAACGCCGGCACCAGATCGGCGCAGATAGACCTTGTTCTCGTTGGCGCGGTAGGTAAACCCGCCGGCGCTCGCGACGGCATCCATCACGGTTAGACCGAGGCGGTAAGGGTATTCGCCACCCTTTTTGACCTCGCCGAGAATATAATAAGGCCGGTACAGGGCGATCTCGACGTTCACGCGCGGATCGCGCACGATTCCCTTCGACAACGCCGATGCAATCGAACGCTCCAGCTGTCTCGTTGTCAGGCCCGCGGCTCTGATGTGTCCTGCAAGTGGGATCGACACATTACCATTGTTGTCGACCTCATATTCCCCGGCGATGTCAGGTTCGCCGTAAACTTTCAGGCGAACCCTGTCATTTGGGCCAAGCACGTAGCTTTCGGCTGCCGATGCAGGCGAAAGAGGCTGTGCTTGTTGTGTCAAGGCATTCGCTGGTTGTGCCAAGGCATTCGCTGGCCAGCCGGTGATAGCGCCGGATAAGGAGAGGATGAAAAGAAATGACAAACCAGCGACGCGGATCAATCGTTTCAGCATGACTCCATCCCCACAAAAAGCGCTCGTGACTGCTGCCAATGATAGTCGAGCAAAGAAGGCAAAAAAATGTGACGGAGGAATTCCATCGGCACGATGGCGGAGCCTCCGTCCGCAGCAGCAGGGGTTAAGCGCTTCTCACAAAACCAGAATCGTTGTGCCCTCGATAGCAATGCAGGTGAGGGTTCCCGTGCGCCACGCCCCGGTGTCGATGTTGATTCGGTTATGCCTGATATCGGGATGTGGCACCGGCGTATGGCCGTGGACGATAAGCATTCCGTGGTCCTGTGCCGAGTCGAGGAACTCGTGACGAATCCAGAGCAAATCCTGAAGATCCTGCCGCTCGATCGGGATGCCCGGGCGAACACCGGCATGTACAAACAGGAAATCTCCGCAGTAAAAACCGTAGCGGAGACATTGCAGGAACAATTCGTGTGCACGCGGAAGGGCGCTGCGAAAGCGCCGATGCAGTTCGATTTCAGTTTTGATCGTCCCCGGGCGCGCAGATACGCCATAGGATGCAAGGGTATGCATGCCGCCCAATTGCAGCCAAGGACGAAGGTTGGCGGGGTCTCGAAGGAAATTCTCCATCAAGGCCTCGTGATTACCACGTAGGCACACCGCGCGATTTTCGACAAGCCGGACGGCCAGCAAATCAATGACGGTCTTTGAATCCGGGCCGCGATCTATGTAGTCGCCCAAATAAACCTCGACAGCTTTCTCTATCGGCCTGCGTTCGAGGTCGTCATCGATGCGTGCAAGGGTTTCAACCAGCAGGTCGGCCCGGCCGTGGATATCGCCGACGGCATAGATACGTGTATCTGCCGGCGTCGAAGCGGCGATAGTTTGCGAATTTGCAGCGGACAGGGGTCGCATCGTCTGCGAAGTTCGAGCATGGAACTATTTCGCGGTCAAACGAAAGCGGAGTCGTGCGAGCCTCAGCCGCACGCGTGGTTCGTTCTAGAAAAAGGCCAGGCGGATCAGAGCAATGATCGCGATCCAGACAATCGCATTCGCCACAATAATGCGGTTCCTAAGTCTGCGGCCGGGCCGATCGTGCTGTTGCAGCAGGCGCCCGTCTGCATGTTCAGCGATCATCGTTGCCTCCCTGGAAAACGTTTCCGAGACAAGCGACTCGTTAGCTGCGGTCGTTTCGACCTCTTTGAGCTTCGCGACCATCGGCGAACCCGTGGTGCGTCAATGCCACATTTGCACCAGCAGACTACGAGACGTCATATAGTTTTCAGTGAACAATGTTGTTCAAAACGACGGCGAACGGAAATTAATTGCATCAGTTGGATGCGGCGCCTGTTCGATTCCAAAATCGAATCGAAATTTGCGAGCGAGTCGGATTGGCGATTATGCATGGCAGCGTCGAGGTGCACGCAGCACAGTAAGCGAGCAACCGAACTAAGCGCCTCTTGATAAAATAGATTTTCCGCGTCGCACAAACAATTCGCGGGCGCGGTGCAAGCGCGCACGCGACATTTCCGCTTTGCTGCCCCAATTCGCTCAAAAACTTAGGAAAGTTCTAATGAAGCAAGGTCGTTGCGTGTTGTTAGCCGGCGAAGTTTCGCATCTGCGAATGTTTCGGCGGCGCCGGCGAAAGGCGGTAGCCTTTGCGCCAGAATGCGCGGTGTTCCGTTTTATGGGCGTTATCAGGATTCCAGCAGAAGGCGAAAGCTATGGGCCAAACCATCGCAGTCCGTTTGAATCAGGACAATGTCATGTCGCTCCGGAAGGAACGGCGCCTGATATCGGTGCGACCCGTCGAATGCGCCGGCAGCAGCAAGTATCGGAGCCGGCGTTCGCGCCGCGCCGCGCGAAGGGAACCCTCGGCTTCAATCGGAAAGAGACTTTTCGATATTGCCGTTGCGAGTACGGCATTATTGTTCTTTGCGCCGCTCCTGATAGTGATCGCCGTCGCGATCAAGGGCACTTCGCCGGGGCCGGTGTTGTTTTTGCAGTACCGATACGGGTATCGAAACCGATCTTTCAAGATTTATAAATTCCGCACGATGCGCACGGATGCTGGCGACGCCCGCGGCGTGAAGCAGACGGTGCGGGGCGATGCTAGAATTACGCCGATCGGGAGAATATTGCGGAAAACCAGCCTCGATGAAATTCCGCAGCTCATCAATGTCATCAAGGGCGACATGTCGCTGGTCGGACCGCGGCCGCACGTTCCGGGAATGCTTGCGGCGGACCTGCCGTATGAAGACCTGGTGCCTTATTACTTCCAGCGGCATACCGCGCGGCCTGGAATCACCGGTCTCGCGCAGGTGAGCGGCTGCAGAGGCAGCACAATCGAGCCGAACCGCGCCATCTCGCGCATCGACTACGATCTCGACTACATCGAGAAATGGTCATTGCGCATGGATATCATGATCATCGCGCGCACGATCCGCAGGGAATTCCTGTCGGGCAGTGGGTTCTAAATCCGCCAAAAATCAAATCTATAAAAATCAAATCTATCCCGGGGGAACGACATGATGATGCAGCCGCGCGGCCGGATAATCCCTGTTCTGCTGTCGGGCGGCACAGGCTCGCGGCTGTGGCCGCTCTCGCGCGAGACCTATCCGAAGCAACTGCTCTCCCTTCTCGGCGAGAAAACATTGCTGCAGCAGACCGCGCTGCGAGTTGCCGATACGTCGCTATTTGCCGATCCGATGGTGATCGCCAATGCGGAGCATCGCTTCGCCATCGGCGAACAGTTACGCGCGGTGGGAATATTAAATCCGGCCATCGTGCTTGAGCCGTTCGGACGGAATACGGCCCCGGCCGTGGCAATCGCGGCCCTTCTTGCCAGCGAATCAGATCCCGATGCCGTGATTCTTGCGATGCCGGTCGACCATTGGGTGCGCGACCACGCGGCATTTCGGGCCGCGGTATTGAGCGGCCTGAAGGCGGCGCGGCACGGACGATTTGTTTTGTTCGGTCTGCGCCCCACAGCGCCGGCAACGCGATTTGGTTACATTCGCATGGGCGACGGATCTGCAGCTACCCCCGATGTTCGCGACGTCGCCGGCTTTGTTGAAAAGCCGGATCTGGCGATGGTGGAGCGTTTTCTCGCCTGCAGCGAGCATCTCTGGAACAGCGGGATATTCCTGCTGCCGGCCCGGGCGTTCATCGATGAACTCGAAAAGCGCGCGCCGGAGGTGCTGGCGGCATGCCGCGAATCGTTGGCGGGCGCAACCCGCGATCTCGATTTTCTGCGGCTGGAGCAAAGCGCGTTCGGAACCTGCCCGTCGATATCGATCGACTATGCCATCATGGAAAAAACCGACAGGGCGGTGGTGGTTACGGCTCCATTCGACTGGAGCGATATCGGAAGCTGGTCCGCGCTATGGACGATGGGTGACAAGGACCGGTCCGGCAATGTGGCGGTCGGCGACGTCGTGCTGGAAGACGCTTCGGGATGCTATGTGCGCGGCGAGGGACAGCTCGTCGCGGCGCTCGGCGTCGAGGATCTCGTCATCACCGCGACGCCGGATGTTGTGCTTGTGACCACCCGAGATCGCGATCAGGACGTCGGCAAGCTTGTCGAGCGTCTCAAGACCAACGGCCATCGTTCCGCGACGCAGACGCTCAGTGTGCACCGGCCATGGGGCTATTACCAGTCGATCCACGCCGGCGACCGATTTCAGGTCAAGCGCATCACGGTCAATCCCGGTGCGAAGCTATCGTTGCAGAAACACTTTCATCGCGCCGAGCATTGGGTGGTGGTCAATGGAACCGCGATTGTTACGCGCGACGACGAGGAAATCCTGCTGCGCGAAAACGAGTCGATCTTCGTCCCGCTCGGCTGCATGCACCGTCTCGAAAATCCAGGAAAAGTCCCGCTCAATTTGATTGAGGTTCAATCCGGCGCCTATCTGGGCGAGGATGACATCGTTCGTATCCAGGATATCTATCACCGGATCTGAACTTTTGAATTCGTGCGGGGTTATCAGCCTTGCCGCAAAGGCGGATCTGTCAAGGCTAGATCATTTTCAACTCCTTCAAACAAAGTACCCAACAGAAAGAAAGGTGACCGGGATGAGCGCTAGGCAACGAACCAAGGAGCTATTGAAGGAAACATTTCCATCGATCTGGCTCCAGTGGCACCTCATGCATCATCCGAAATCGGCGGACCCGGAGCTGCTATATCTCGACAGGATCGTGCCGGAGGGAGCCGTGACCGTCGATGTCGGCGCAAATTGCGGCCTCTACACCCGCAAGCTGGCGCGCCTTTCGAGGCAAGTCTATGCGTTCGAACCTTCCCATGAGATGGCCGATCTTCTCAGGCGAACCTCGGCATCGAATGTGAGTGTTCACGAGATTGCGCTGTCCGATCAAACCGGCAATGCAGAACTATTCATTCCACAGGACGACCAGGAGCCGATTTATGGCCTCGCTTCGCTCGAACCAAGGCTCGGTTCGTCGAACAAGCGGGTTGCTTCGATCAGCGTGCCGACTGCGCGCCTGGATGCGATTGTGCATCAGGACGTTGCCTTCGTGAAGATCGATGTGGAAGGGCACGAATTGAATGTCCTGAACGGTTCGGTCGAGCTGCTTGAACACAGCCAACCGGTGTTCCTGGTCGAAGCGGAGGACCGTCACCGTGTGCAAGCAACCCGATCGATCTTTGAATTCTTTGAGACGAGATCTTATAGGGGGTTCTTCCTGAAGGAGGGTAGTGCGGTGCCGATCGACCAATTCCGTCCGGCGGATTTGCAGGATGCCAATGCGCTTCTTCCCGACGGCGGCCGCAAGAGCGGCCAGTCTTACGTCAATAATTTCTTCTTCTTCCCTCAGCATCTGGATGGAGAGTCGATCCTGAACAGCTAGTCCGCACCGGACCGTAACAAGGCGTATGAAAATCAACACCACAAGTCCGCGGAACAAATCATCAGACAGGGTCGTCAATGCGTATTGCCATGATAGGCGCCGGCTATGTTGGGCTGGTGTCGGGGGCGTGCTTTTCCGATTTCGGGCATCATGTCATCTGCATCGATAGCGACGAGGAGAAGATTGTCGCGCTCAAAAGCGGAAAAATTCCCATTCACGAGCCTGGATTAGCCGATCTCGTGGCGAGCAATGTGAGGCAGGGCCGCCTCGCGTTCGGAAGCGATATGAAATCGGCGGTCGCCAGGGCCGAAGTGGTTTTCATTGCGGTGGGAACGCCATCGCGCCGTGGTGATGGACACGCCGATCTGTCCTACGTCTATGCGGCGGCGCGCGAAATTGCGAGGGCGCTTTCGAAATTTACGGTGGTTGTAACCAAGTCGACGGTTCCCGTCGGGACCAGCGACGAAGTCGAGCGCCTCATGCGCGAGGAAAACCCTGACGCGGAATTCGCCGTCGTGTCGAATCCGGAATTCCTCCGTGACGGCGCTGCGATTCGCGACTTCAAGCATCCCGATCGAATTGTGATCGGCACCGACGACGCTCGTGCGCGGAGCGTCATGACCGAAGTTTACCGGCCGCTTCACCGCAATGCGCCGCCTATTCTTTATACGGACCGCCGGACCGCCGAACTGACCAAATACGCCGCCAATTCGTTTCTGGCGACCAAGGTCGCCTTTATCAACGAAATCGCCGATCTCGCGGAAAAAGTCGGTGCCAACGTTCAGGAGGTGGCGCGCGGGATGGGCCTGGACAATCGCATCGGCTCGAAATTTCCGCACGCCGGGCCGGGGTTCGGCGGGTCCTGCCTTCCGAAGGATACAATGGCGCTGATCAAGACCGGGCAGGACAACGAGACGCCGTTGCGGATTGTTGAGACCGTTGTCGCTGTCAATGACCAGCGCAAGCGTGCGATGGCTCGCAAAGTGGCAAATGCGTTCGGCGGCAATGGTAATTTGCGGGGAAAATCCATCGCGGTGTTGGGTGTCACGTTCAAACCCAATACCGATGACATGCGCGATGCGCCGTCGATTCCGCTAATTACGGCGTTGCAGGATATGGGCGCGGGGGTTCGTGTCTTCGATCCCGTTGGCATGCCGCAGGCAAAGAAGGTTCTTGAAAACGTCACCTTCTGCAACAATGCCTATGCTTGTGCGAAGGGCGCCCATGCGCTCGTCGTTGTGACGGAGTGGGAGCAGTTTCGCGCGCTCGATCTCAAGGAGATGGCATCGATCATGGCAAGTTCGGTCATCGTGGACCTCCGAAACATCTACTCGCCGGAAGAGGTGATGCGAAACGGTTTTCATTATTGCGGGGTCGGGCGACCCAAATCGCTGGCTTATTAGCGATGCCCTGCGACACCTGGCGTTGAAAAGTGGGTCGCGCTCTTGCGTCATCCAGTTTGGGAAGTGAGAACTCGCCAATCAGGCGCGTAACGGCGAAGAAGCCTTGACCTGCATCAGCTCGATCCGGTTTCCGAAAGGGTCATCGACGAAGATTCTGTCGTAACCTTCAAGCGGCTGGTCATGTGCGACAGGATATCCCGCCTTTACTAAAGTGGCTTCCAACCCTGCCAGGTCATCCACGATAAAGGCCGGATGAGCCTTTCGCGCCGGTACGAAATTCTTTTCGACCCCAAGGTGAATTTTCAATTCGCCGTCCTCGAACCAGCAGCCACCTCGCGCAGCCAGATTCGGGGGCTTGATCGTTTCCGGGATTCCGAGAATTCCCTGGTAGAATTTCCTGGCATCGCTTTCTCTGCCGGCTGGCATTGCGAGCAGGATATGGTCTAATCGGCGAACGCGCATCATTTCACCTTCCTCAGGCCGATTGAAACACAGGGCGCTCTTCTCCGAAAGAATTATCAGCGGCGCGTGCGCTGCGGGAGAGAATCAAACGCACCTGGCGACCGTTGCGCGCTGGAAATTCGTGGAGGATACGCGGCTGACAGCCGGTGACGAATGCCAGCGAAACTCCAGTAGCCTATACTGAGGCATGTGCTAGGCTGATTGGCGAAACTCAAAGACCGCGGCCCCTGATACGGGATTGACACGCGGTCACAACAAGACACGGGGGGAACAATGTTGGCGATGAGGCCGCGATGCTGATCTACCTTGCGCGGCGTCTGGCGCTGGCGGTCGTCACCTGCGCCGCGATCTCCGTCCTCACCTTCGTGATCATCCGTCTTCCGCCCGGCGATTTCGTCGATGCCTACATCGCCAACCTTGCCGTCGGTGGTAGTACAGTCTCAGCCGAGCAGGCCGCCGCGATGCGCCGCGAATACGGTTTGGACCGCCCGGTCGTGGTGCAATACGGACTTTGGATGGGGCGAGTCATTAGCGGCGACTTTGGCGTGTCGATGATGTGGCGCCGTCCGGTCACCGAAGTCATTGGCGATCGGCTGTGGCTCACCATGGCGGTTTCTTTCGCCGCCCTGCTTTTAACCTGGCTGATAGCACTGCCGATCGGCATCTACTCGGCCGCACGGCAATATTCGATTGGCGATTACGTTGCTACAACGCTCGGCTTCATTGGCCTCGCGATCCCAAATTTCCTGCTCGCCCTCATCCTTATGTATCTCGGGTTCCGCTATCTGGGCTTAAGCGTCGGCGGACTGTTCACGCCCGAATACGCGCAGGCAGACTGGAGTTGGGCGAAGTTCCGGGATCTCATGGTCCACATTCCCTTGCCGGCATCCGTCCTCGCGCTTGCCGGCACTGCGCAGCTGATTCGCATTATGCGCGCTAATTTGCTCGATGAGTTACGCAAGCCTTATGTGGTCACGGCGCGGGCCAAGGGAATCAGCGAAGTCCGCTCGGTGCTGAAATATCCCGTGCGCGCCGCCCTAAATCCGTTTGCCAGTTCGAGCGCTTATTTGTTTCCCTATCTGGTATCCGGGAGCATCGTGGTTTCACTTGTGCTCGGCCTTCCCACGGTCGGTCCGCTGCTGCTGCAGGCGCTGGTGGCACAGGATATGTTTCTGGCGGGCACTATTGTACTGCTGCTTGGGGTGCTCACCGTGATCGGGACGCTGATCTCCGATCTGCTGCTGATGTGGATCGAACCGCGCATCCGCCTGCAGGGGCGTGCATGACCGCAGTTGGCCTCACCACCAATGACCGGTTGGCGCAAGCGACCCAATTGCAGTTGACGTGGTGGCGCTTTCGGCGGCATCGGCTAGCCGTGATCAGCCTTATCGTCGTGGCGCTGTTCTATCTCGGGGCGGTCTTCGCCGATTTCCTGGCGGTCATGGATCCGCACGCGACCGATGCGCGCCGCAGCTTTATCCCGCCGCAAGGGATCACGCTGTTCGACGACGGCGCCTTCCGGCCCCATGTGAGCGGGCTCAAGGGCGTACGCGACCCGAAGAGCTTCAAACTGGTCTACACACCGGATCCGGCGCGCAAGCTGCCGGTCGCGCTGTTCGTCCACGGCTATCCGTATCAACTGTTCGGGCTGATCCCAACTGACCTGCATCTTTTCGGCATCGAAGGCGGACAGGGGGTTGACGGCATCTTCCTCCTCGGCACCGATCAACTCGGGCGCGATCTGTGGTCGCGGCTGGTGGTCGCGACACGTATCTCGCTGTCGATCGGATTGGCCGGGGTCGCGTTCAGCCTGATGCTGGGCATCCTGCTCGGCGGAATCTCCGGCCTGTATGGCGGCGCGATTGACACGCTGATCCAGCGCGTCATCGAGGTGGTGCGCTCGATCCCGACAATCCCGCTGTGGATGGGATTGGCCGCGGCGCTACCCAACACCTGGAGCGTTATCCAGGTCTATTTCGCGATTACGCTGATTATCTCGCTTGTCAGTTGGACCGAGTTGGCGCGCGTCACGCGCGGCCGCTTCCTGGCGCTGCGGGAAGAGGATTTTGTAATCGCCGCCGAACTCGCCGGCGCCGGGCAGATGCGCATCATTCTGCGTCACATGCTTCCCTCGTTTGCGAGCCACATTATCGCGGCGACCAGCCTCGCTCTGCCGGTGATGATCGTCAGCGAGACCTCGCTCAGCTTCCTCGGCCTCGGTCTGCGCCCGCCAGCGATCAGCTGGGGCATCCTGCTGCAGGATGCCCAGAACGTGCAGGTCCTGGCCGGCGCGCCATGGCTGCTGAGCGCTGCCGTGCCCGTGATCCTCGTGATCCTGGCGTTCAACTTTCTCGGTGACGGGGTGCGCGATGCAGCCGACCCCTATGGTTGAGCCATTGAGCGCTGCACGCCATGTTCTGTCGGTGCGCGATCTGGTCGTCGACTTCGTCCAGGACACCGGCGCCGTCCGCGCGTTGGACGGCGTCAGCCTCGATCTTCACGCCGGGCGGGTGCTTGGCGTGGTTGGCGAAAGCGGTTGCGGCAAGAGCGTCACGGCGCGCGCCATCCTGCGGTTGATCGACCGGCCCGGCCGGATCGCTGCGGGCCGCGTGCTCCTCGACCCCGGCTCGCCCGAGCAACAGGATTTAGCAGCGCTCGATCCCGAAAGCCGTGCCATGCGGGCGGTACGCGGCGGACGCATCGGACTGATCTTCCAGGAACCGATGACCGCGCTCAGCGTCCATTACACGGTCGGCAATCAGATTATCGAGGCTGTGCGCGCGCACAGCGATCTGTCCAAGGCAGCCGCGCGCGAGCGGGTCGTGACGTTGTTGCACGAGGTCGGCATTCCACGTCCGGAGACCCGCATCGACGCCTATCCGTTCCAACTCAGCGGCGGATTGCGCCAGCGCGTCGGCATCGCCCTGGCGCTGGCCGCAGATCCTGAAATTCTCATTGCCGACGAGCCGACCACAGCTCTCGACGTCACGACGCAGGCACAGATCCTTGCACTGCTGCGCCGGCTGCAGCGAACCAAGGGCGTCGCGCTGATGCTGATCACCCACGACATGGGCGTGATCGCGCAGATGGCGGACGACGTCGCCGTGATGTATCTCGGCCGCATTGTCGAGTTCGCGCCGGTTGCGAGATTGTTCACTGCGCCGCGCCATCCTTATACGCGAGCGCTGCTGCGTTCCGTGCCCAATCTTCGCGCGGTGCCGCGAGAACGTTTGGCGACGATCGGAGGCGCTGTTCCGCATCCGGGCGCGCGACCTGTCGGCTGTCCGTTTCATCCGCGCTGTCCAGAGGTGATTGCGGGACTGTGCGAGTCGCAGGCTCCGCCGGTGGTCCCACCCGATCAAGCAGGAGCGAGCTGCTTCCACGCGACGGCGGAGGCGAGCGCATGACCGTGCTCGAGGTGGATGGACTGTTCAAGGAGTTCCCGATCCGGAGCGGGCTGCTGCAGCGCGAGACGGGCCGGGTGCGCGCCGTGCAGGACGTGAGCTTTTCGATCGGCCGCGGTGAGACCCTGGCTCTGGTCGGCGAGAGCGGCTGCGGTAAGACCACCGTCGCGCGCTGCATCCTGCGGGCCCTGCCGCCGACCGCTGGCGCGATCCGCTTCTCGCCCGAGCCGGGCAGGACCATCGATATGGCCCCATTGTCGCGGCGCGCATTGCGGCCGTTGCGGCGCCACATCCAGATGATCTTCCAGGACCCTTACGCGTCGCTGAACCCCCGCATGATGGTCGGGGATATCATCGCGGAGCCGATGCTCGTCAACGCCGTCCCGGCGGCACAGCGTCAGGTACGCGTGCGTGAGTTGCTCGACCTCGTCGGCCTGCCGGCCGCGGCGCGCACGCGGTTTCCGCACGCCTTTAGTGGTGGCCAGCGTCAGCGCATCGGTATCGCGCGTGCGCTGGCGCTCGATCCGACGTTAGTGGTTGCCGATGAGCCGGTGTCGGCGCTCGATGTCTCGGTTCAGGCCCAGATCATCAATCTGCTGCTCGATCTTCAGGATAGATTGCGGCTGTCGATGCTGTTCGTCGCGCACGATCTGGGCGTGGTGCGTCACGTCAGCGACCGCGTTGCCGTAATGTATGTTGGGCGCATCGTCGAGACGGCGCCGACCGCGGCGCTCTACACGAGGCCTCGTCATCCCTATACGGAAGCATTGCTGGCGGCCGTTCCTAAGCCCGATCCGGCTCTGCGCGATCAGGCGAGCGCGCCAGCGGGCGAAATTGCCGATCCTGCCAATCCACCGCGGGGTTGCGCGTTTCATCCGCGCTGCCCGTACGCCGAAAGCCGCTGTCGCACCGAACTTCCGATGCTGCAAGAAATTGCGCCCGCGCATTGGAGCGCATGCCATCGAACCGCGGAGCTATCGCTCCGCGGCGTGGCCTGAACAACGAGGGAAACGCCATGCGATCGATCCTGATTGTCCTGACTGTGTTGTTCTCGGGCGCGGCCATCGCGCAACAGCCGGACCTGTCTCAATCCGGCCTGGTGGGAAAATTGGAGAACCCGACAATCGTCACCGATCCGGCACAATGGCCAAAGAAATTTGGCGAGGCACCGGCGCTGGCTGAACTCGTCAAGGCCGGCAAGTTACCGCCGGTGGAGCAGCGCCTTCCGCAAGAGCCGATGGTTATCAAGCCGCTGCGCAGCGTCGGAAAATACGGCGGCACCTGGCGGCGCGGCTTTCTCGGGCCTGGCGACAGTGAGAACGGCAACCGCGTGCGCGCTTCCGACAAGCTTCTGTTCTGGGACGTGAACGGCACCCACATTGTTCCCAACGTGGCGCAAGGCTGGGAGACGAGCGCCGACGGCCGCCGCACGACCCTGTTCCTGCGCAAGGGCATGAAGTGGTCCGACGGCGCGTCCTTCACCGCCGACGACTTCATGTTCTGGTACGAGGATATGTACCAGAACAAGGACCTCATCAAATCGCCGGCGCCGGAGCTCTCCGCGAACGGCAAGCCAGGACGGATTATCAAGGTCGACGAGACCACCGTATTGTTCGAGTTCGACGATCCGCATTTTCTGTTTGCGAGCCAGCTTGCCGGCGACACGCAGGTGGGCGGCGGTCAATCGCGCCTGCAGTCGGAGGAGCGCGAACTGGGCCTCTATGCCCCTGCACATTATCTCAAGCAGTTTCTGCCGAAGTACAGTTCGGTCGATAGTCTCAACGAGAAGGCCAAGGCCGCGGGCTTCGACAATTGGGCGCAGGTCTTCAAGATCAAGTCGGACTGGCGGCTCAATCCCGATGTCCCGACCATATCGGCGTGGCGCATGGTGCAGCCGATCAACAGCCAAGCCTGGGTGCTTGAGCGTAATGCCTATTTCTGGGCCACTGACATGGAGGGCAACCAATTGCCCTATCTCGACAAGGTTCAGCTCACGCTTGCCGAAAATCCTGAGGTCATAAATCTGCGGGCGATCGCCGGCGAGTACGACTACATGGAGCGGTTCATCGATCTCGCAAAACTGCCGGTGCTCCTGGAGAACGCTGCGCGTGGGCACTACAAAGTTCATCTCGATCCAGGGTTCAACGGCTCCGATTCCGAACTGAAGTTCAACTTCGCCTATCGCCTCGATCCCGAAATCCAGAAATGGTTCGCAAATCTCGAATTCCGCCGAGCTCTGGCGCTCGGCATCGATCGCGAGCAAATCAACGAGGCATTCTTCCTGGGTTTGGGCGTTACGGGTACGCCGATTCCGGCCGATATCATTCCGGAAAGCCCCGGCAAGGACTGGCATCAGCGCTGGGCCACGCTAGACGTCGCCAAGGCTAACGCGATGCTGGATGCGATCGGCTTGAAGAAAAAGGACGCCGAGGGCTTCCGGGTGCGCACCGATAATGGCGAGCGCTTGCGCCTGCAGATCGATGTCGCGCAAACGCTGTCGCCGACTTGGCCTCAGCAAGCGGAGATGATCATCCAGCAGTGGCGCGCGATCGGCATTTGGGCCGATATGCGGCTGTTCGAGCGCAGCCTGTTCTACACGCGCGTCCGCAACGACCAGAACCAGATCGTATTGTGGAGCAACAACGGCTCCGAGAGCTTGTATCTCTATACGATACCCGTGCTACCGATCGACCCGCAGTCGAGCTTCGGCGGTGCGGCGTATGCGCAATGGTATGCCAGCAACGGCGCGGCCGGCATCAAGCCGACGGATCCGGAACTGCTGAAGGGTTTTGAGTTGTTACGCAGCGCGGTCAGCCAGCCAGAGGAACGCCGCGTTCAGATCGCGCAGGAAATATGGAAGCTTCTTGTCGATCAGGTGTGGTCGATCGGTTTGGTCGGCCAGTCACCGGCCTATATGGGCACGCGGGTGGTGAACGAGCGGCTTGAAAACGTGCCGGCCCGGACCTGCGTATCGCAACATTGCCGCACGCCTTGGAGCGGCCATCCGGAGCAGTGGTATTACAGGTAGGCGAGACCGTCCAAAAGCGTATCGAGGACGAGGTGCCGCAATGGCGTGATATCGTTGTCAAGGCCGGCATCAAGCCGGGCTGATTGCAAT
>Ga0209331_1000086_pt1 | contig 29621 bp, 24 predicted proteins | sample JacPinW_OM3H0_M3_FD_187971 | JGI IMG/M metagenome (GOLD analysis project Ga0209331, IMG submission 187971) | Forest soil microbial communities from Algoma, Ontario, Canada - Jack Pine, Ontario site 1_JW_OM3H0_M3 (SPAdes) (version 2) | ecosystem: Environmental > Terrestrial > Soil > Boreal...
CGTCGACTTCGCTCATGCTTTGCTCCTTGTGACCGACTTCAGCCGCGAGATTACGCATTGATGGCAGGGCCGCAAAAGGGGTTTGTCAGCGCGACGCCTCGTTGTCCTCCACGATGCGCGCGCACGCAACCGCCGTCTCCTTGTACACGGGCGGGAGCAGGGTGTGGCATGGTTTCATCGATTCCACTTCACCGAAAAACGCGATAAGCTTGCTCCCGGTCACAGGCGCAAAGCCGAACCGACCGTCGCTTGCCGGCGGCACAAAATCGGCGGCGCCCGCAGGCCAACCAACCGGAGGACCGCCTCATGCCCAAGCGCAAACTCTCGCGCCGCCGCTTCCTGGTGACGGTGGCCGCCTCGACCCTTGCCATGCCGCACGTGCGCGGCGCTTTCGCCGCCGGCAGGCTCACCATGGGCTTCTGGGATCATTGGGTGCCGGGGGCGAACAGCGCGACCACCGCACTGGTCAACGAATGGGCGGAGAAGGAGAAGGTCGAGGTCAGCATCGACTACATCCCCTCCCAGGGCAATAAGCTTCTGATCACCATCACCGCGGAGGCGCAGGCAGGATCGGGCCACGACATCCTTGCATTCCCGAGCTGGCAGCCCGCCGACCATGCCAACCGGCTGGAGCCGATGGACGACGTCATGGCGCAACTGATCAAGGAGAACGGCGCCGTCAACCCGACGGTGGAGTATCTCGCCAAGCCCACCGGCAAGTGGCTGGCCGTGCCCGCCACCGTCGGCAGCCAGATCAAGGGGCCGTGCTCGCGCATCGATCTGATGAAGCAGCACGCCGGGATCGACGTGCAAGCTTTGTATCCCGCCGGCGCGCCGCCGGAGGCTGACAGCTGGACGCTCGATGCGTTGCTCAAGGCGGCCGAGGCCTGCCAGAAGGCCGGCTTCGCGTTCGGCATCGGGCTCGGCTCGACCGCTGATTCCGTGGATACCGCCGGGGCGATTTTCCAATCGTTCGGCGCCGCGCTGGTCGACGCCAAGGGCGACATCACGGTCAAAACCGATCCAGTGCGCCAGGCGCTCGAGTATTATGTCAGGCTTGCGCGCTTCTTCCCACCCGACGCTCCCGCCTGGGACGACTCCTCCAACAACAAGTGGCTCGTCTCCGGGCGCGGCGCCCTGATCATGAATCCGCCGAGTGCCTGGGCGGTCGCCAAGCGCGACGCCCCGCAGGTGGCGGAGCGGTGCTGGACCCACGGCATGCCGGCTGGACCGAAGGGCCGCTACGCGCCGTTCGTGCCGTATTTCTGGGGCACCTGGAATTTCAGCAAAAACAAGCCGGCGGCCAAGAGCCTCCTGGTCCATCTCTCGCAGCGCTCGTCGGCCGAGAAGATGGTTGCAGCGAGCGGCGGCTATGATCTGCCGTCGTTCGCGAAATTCACCGACTTTACCACCTGGGCAGAGGAAGGACCGCCAAAGGGCACGCTCTACCACTACCCGAACCCCTATCAGCACCAGATCCTGTCGATGGCGGCCGCGCCGGCGCCGCCGAAGATCGCCGTGCAGATCTACGTGCAGGGCATCATGACCAAGATGACGGTGCGCCACATGCAGGGCGAGCCGATGGAAAAGACGCTCGCCTGGGCCGAAAGCGAGATCGAAGGGTTCATGCGCACCTGAGACTTGCGCTGATGAGGTAGCGCGTGGCCGACGCGGCATTGCAATCACCATCGATCGCCGGCAGCGGGCGCCGGCGCTTCGCCTTGCGCGCGGCGATGCGGCTACGTTACTAGCCTCGCACGTCCGGGAGGTAACGTGACCGGATTTACTCAGTTCGATTTCGGCATTGCCGCAAAATGGTTGGAGCTTCTCAAAACGGTTGAACCGAGCGTTACGCGAGTGATCGTGTTGCGTGACGTCGATACGACTGGAGCTGGCCAGTTTGGTGCAGTGCAATCAGCAGCGCAGTCAATCGGGGTCGAGGTAAGTCCAACCGGAGTTCGCAATACGAGTGATATTGAAAAGGCGGTTATGGATTTCGCTCGCCTCCCGACAGGAGGTCTGATAGTTACGGGAAGTGCCCCTGCGGCAGCGCACCGAGACCTCATAATCGCACTTGCGGGTCGATACAAGTTACCTGCGATCTACCCGTTCCAGTATTTCGCCCATAGTGGCGGTCTCATCTCCTATGGGCCAACTACAATTGAGCCCTACGTGCAGGCAGCAGGTTACGTAGATCGCATTCTCAAGGGGGAGAAGCCCGCTGATCTTCCAGTTCAAGCACCAACTAAGTACCAACTGGTCATCAATCTCAAGACCGCCACGACGCTGGGGGTCCAAATTCCCGACAGACTGCTCGCCGTCGCCGACGAGGTGATCGAGTGATGGGCTTTGCTGCTCGATTTATGAGTACGCGCCGTTAACCTAATTCGTGATGCTCTGGGTTTCTTTCAGAAAATCATCAATGATGGCCTTGCCGAGCCGGCTTGTCATTTCCTGATAGATCGGCTGCATCGCCTTGCGCATGGCTCCGTTCTCGGCGGCGGTCGGAACGATGATGGTCGTCCTGCCGGATTTGCGCATCTCCTCGAGCGCGTCGGCATTCTCTTTCTCGGAGATGTCGTTGGCAAATGCGGTAGCATCCGACATGGCCTGCTCGAGCTGGCCGCGGATGTCAGCCGGCAAGCCGTCCCAGAACTTTTTGTTCGCCACGACGACGTAGCCGATATAGCCGTGATCGGTCAGCGTCGTGAACTTCTGCACCTCGAACATCTTCTGCGTATACATGTTCGAGGCGGTGTTCTCCTGCCCATCGACGACACCGGTTTGCAGCGCCTGATAGACCTCGGAGAATGCCATGACCTGGGGAATGGACCCCAGCGCCCGGAACTGCGCTTCCAGCACCTTCGATGACTGAATGCGGAATTTGAGCCCCTTGTAGTCCTCGGGCGCGCGCAACGGCTTGTTGGCGCTCATGAGCTTGAAGCCGTTATCCCAGTAGGCAAGACCGACCATGCCTTTCGGCTCGAACAGCGTGAGCAGGCGCTTGCCCAATGGCCCGTCCGTGACTTTGCGCAGCGCGGCCTTGTTGCGCAAAATGTAAGGCAGATCGAATACCTCGAACTCTTTGATGCCGATCGGACCGAATTTGGAGTTCGAGGGCGCGAGCATCTGGACGGCGCCGAGTTGCATCGCCTCGAGCTCCTCCTTGTCCTTGTAAAGAGTCGAGTTGTGATAGACCTCGATCTTCACCTTGCCGCCCGTGTATTTCTCCGCGAGCTGCTTGAATTTCTCCGCGCCCTTGCCCTTGGGCGTATCGGGGGCAACCACATGGCTGAATTTCAGCATGATCGGTTGCTGAGCCAAGCCCTTCCCAGGCCACGCAAGCGCTCCCGTCGCCAAGGTTGCGATCGCCAAGGCTGCGATAATCCATTTTTGCATTGGACGCTTCCTCTCCAGTTCCGTCATTGCCGGGCTTGACACCGCAAGTCGGGTATACCCGACTTGCGGCACTTTGTTGATGTGCGGACCTCGGGCAGGCCCGAGGTCCGATGCAATCCATCTCGCTTCGCAAGAAGACCTTATCTCGAAGGAGATGGACCCGCGGGTGACGCCTCGCATCAGCCTACATCGGTCGAATGGATGCGCCGGCCAGCAAACGCCGGCTCGCCCCTCTGCCGCCTCACCATGAGCTTGTTGAGCGCGCCCAGATAGGCCTTGGCGGAGGCAACGAGGGTGTCGGGATCGGCGCCCTTCGCAGTGACCGCCCTGCCGTTCTCGGAAAGCCGCACGGAGACCTCGGCCTGCGCATCGGTGCCTTCCGTGACCGCATGCACCTGATAGAGCTCGAGCACCGCTTCGTGCGGGATCAGCGCCTTGATGGCGTTGAAGGTGGCGTCCACCGGTCCGTTCCCGGTCGCCTGGACCGTGTTGTGGCGGCCCTCGACGTCCAGCGTTGCGGTCGCGGATTGCGGACCCATGGTGCCTGCGATGACCGTGAGGCTCACCAGCTTCACGCGATCCTGGGCGTGCGCAATCTCCTCGTCGACGAGGGCTTCGATGTCCTCGTCATAGACGTGCTTCTTCTTGTCCGCGAGAGCTTTGAAGCGAACGAAGGCATCCTCCAGCTGATTGGAGGACAAGTGGTAGCCGAACTCTTCCAGCTTGTGCACAAAGGCATGGCGGCCGGAATGCTTGCCCATGACAAGCGAGCTCTGCTTCACTCCAACGCTCTCGGGCGTCATGATCTCATAGGTCTGCGTGTGCTTGAGCATGCCGTCCTGGTGGATGCCGGACTCGTGGGCGAATGCGTTGCGGCCGACGATCGCCTTGTTGTACTGAACGGGAAATGAGGTTGCGGCGGCCACGAGCTTCGACGCGCGCGTGAGCATGGTGGTGTCCACGTTTGTCCAGTACGGCAGAACGTCGTTGCGCACCTTCATCGCCATGACGACTTCTTCGAGCGAGGCATTTCCCGCGCGCTCCCCGATGCCGTTGATGGTGCATTCGATCTGGCGGATGCCCGCCCGCACGCCGGCGAGGGAATTGGCAACCGCCATGCCGAGATCGTCATGGCAATGGGCGGAGAAGCGGGCCTTGCCGGAGTTCGGCACGCGCTCGCGCAGCATCCTGATGAGCGCGAAATATTCCTCCGGGACCGTGTAGCCCACGGTGTCGGGGATGTTGATCGTGGTCGCGCCGGCGTTGATGGCGGCCTCGACGCAGCGGCAGAGAAAATCGGGCTCCGTGCGGGTGCCGTCCTCGCTCGACCATTCCACGTCGTCGGTGTAGTTGCGCGCGCGGGTAACCTGAGCGATCACCATCTCGTAGACTTCGTGCGGCTCCTTCTGCAGCTTGTATTTCATGTGCACGGGCGAGGTGGAGAGAAAGGTGTGAATGCGCTTGCGCCGGGCGGGCTTGACCGCTTCCGCACACCGGTCGATGTCATTGAAGGCGGCGCGTGAAAGTCCGCAGATCACGGCGTTCTTCGCGCGTCTTGCAATCTCCTGCACCGCCGCGAAGTCGCCCTCGGACGCGATTGGAAAGCCGGCCTCGATGATATCGACGCCCATCTGGTCGAGGATCTCGGCAACTTCGAGCTTCTCCTCGTGGGTCATGGTCGCGCCCGGGCATTGCTCGCCGTCGCGCAAGGTGGTGTCGAAAATGTAAACGCGGTCCTTCTCGGACTTTTCAGCAGCTGTGGTCATGAAGCGGGTCCTTCTCGTCGTAGCGCCCCTTGCGGGCGCAGGGTGGTGTCCTTTCGGTCCCCCTGAGCGCCCAGGCGCCAACGCCCGGCCGGCCCTCAGGGGACGGTAAGAAGCAGCAGCCCGCCGAGAATGAGGGCGGCCCCGGAGAAGCCATGCGGCCTCCGGCTCATCGCGCAAAAATAGCGGCGCGTCGGCATCAAACACCCTCGTAATGGACACGGCACGAACGCAGGAGAGACGAAGGCTCGGCGCCACGCCTGATCCGCACGTCACCTTCTAGCGGAGGACCTGCCGTGTTTGCAAGGGGTTATGCGGGTCCTTTCGTACTTCGATTTGGGTGCACCTTTTTCCGACATCAGCGCGGCTTCGACCTTTTCAAGCTCCTTGAGCGCGGCGCCCGCTATCTTGGGATAGCGCAGGTCGAGATCCTCCAAGGCCTCGATCAGCGCCGCCGCCACGATCAGGCGTGCAAACGGCTTGCTGTCCGCCGGCACCACGTACCAGGGCGCATGCGCGCGGCTGGTGGCTGCAATCGCCTCTTCATAAGCCACCAGGTACTTGTCCCAGAGTCTGCGCTCTGCGACGTCGTTCATGGAAAACTTCCAACGCTTCTCCGGCTCTTGCAGCCGCGCGAGCAGCCGCTTGCGCTGCTCCTGCGGAGAGATATGCAGGAAGAACTTGAGCACGCGCGTGCCGTTATTCGCGAGATGGCGCTCGAAATCCCTGATCTCCTTGAAACGATTCTCCCAGATGTCTTTCTTCACGAGCTTCGGCGGAAGCTTCTGCCGCTCCAGAAACTCAGGATGGACCCGCACGACGCCGACTTCTTCGTAATAGGAGCGGTTGAAAATGCCGATGCGGCCACGCTCCGGCAGCCGCACAGCGCTGCGCCAGAGAAAATCATGCGCAAGCTCTTCCGCGCTTGGCGCCTTGAACGCACGGACATCAAAGCCCTGCGGATTGAGCCCCGTCATCACGTGTCCAATGACCCCGTCCTTGCCGGCAGCGTCCATTCCCTGCAGCACAATGAGCACCGCCCAGCGCCCGTCGGCATAGAGCCGCTTCTGCAATTCAGCCAGACGTTTGATGTCCTCGGCAAGTCGTCCCTTGGCTTGCGATTTATCGAAGTCCAGGCCCGCGGTTTGGGCTGGATCAAAGGACGCGAGCCGGAACTTGCCGGGATCATCGATGCGAAAGCGCTTGATCTTGGGCATGTTCATGAATCAAGCCGATGCACGTGGACGAGCGTCATTCCTGCGACGCGCTGCTGGCGCCTGGGCGGTCAAAGCATCACTTGCCCGCGGCGGATTTTTTGACAAAGCGATCGTCGAAGGTCTTGGCAAGATCGATTTTGACGCTTTTGAGCTCGTCGTCGAAGGCAAGCAGCATATTGGCCGCCGATTGCATGCCGGCGGCGGGAATAACGCCGGTTCTGGAATAGACCGGCTTATTGGCGTTGACCGCAGCGATGTAGAGCGCCTTGTCGCCGAGGAAATATTCCTCCGGCACGGTCGCGGCGATGTTTTCGGGCGTTGCGGTTTCGAGCCACTTGAGCGTTTTATAAAAGGCGTTGACCAGCGCCTGGACCGTGTTCGGATTCTTCTCGACGAACTCCTGTTTGAGGTACAGCACGGCGGCAGGATTTGAGCCTCCGAAAATTGCCCGCGTCCCTTCCTCGCTTCGCGTATCCGCAACGACCTTGATATCGCCATCCTGCTCCAGCTTGGTGATCATCGGGTCGACATTGGAAAGCGCGTCGATCTCACCCCTTTTTATGGCCGCGACGGCCGACGGCCCGATCCCGACGCCGATATAGGACGCATCAGCCGGCTTAAGGCCGGCTTTCGACATCAGATACATGACCAGAAAATTTGTTGATGAGCCGGGCGCGCTCACACCGATCTTCATGCCTTTAAGGTCAGCAGGAGATTTGTAGCTCTCGGCGCGTTCCTTTCGCACTCCCACTGCGATGCCGGGAAACCGGCCGAGCTCGATCACTGCGCGGATGTCCTGTCCTTTTGCCTGCATGCGGATGGTGTGCTCGTAGGCTCCGGTAACGACATCGACCGAGCCGCCCACAAGGGCCTGTAACGATTGCGCCCCGCCGCGGAAATCGTTGACGGTAACGTCGAGCCCTTGCTCTTTGAAATAGCCAAGCCGCTCGCAAATGGTCAGCGGCAGATAATAAAGCGACGTTTTGCCGCCCACCCCAAGCGTGACTTGCTTGTTCTCGATTGTCTGACCATGGGCCGCGCTCGCGAGCGAAAGCCCGAGCGCCAGCGCAAGGAAAGCAAGTTTGTTGGGATTCATGGCCGTCTCCTCTGCCAACAGGATCTTATCGTTGTTGTTGGCCCTACATCGAAAGCTCAAGGGGGGTCAACCGCAGCAAGTAGGTTGGGTCGAGCGCTTTGCGCGAGACCCAACCTTCTGACACCGCCACGTTGGGTCTCGTGAAGAACTCGACCCAACCTACCGATACCTAGCGCGTTCGTCGCAGAGCGCGACCGAACCAGAGTGAAAGCGCTGGAAGCGCAAGCGCCGCGATGACAAAGAGGGGCGCGGCCCCGAACCGGTCAAACAGCACGGATCCGGCTGCGACGCCGATCGTCTGGCCGAGATAGATCATGGAAGAAAAGATCGCGACCGCGGTCGCGCGCGCCTGCGGGGTCATTTGCGTGGCGTTCGTCTGCAGCGTGTTGTGGAGCGCGTAGAAGCCGAGCCCGATGGCAGCAACCGCAATGGGTGCGATCCACCAGGCCGCTCCGATTGCGAGCAGCAGATAGGCCGCCCCGAGCAGCGCTCCGCCAAAAATTGCAAGCCCGGCCTGACCAAACAAATCGACGAGCTGCTGCACGCAGGCGGCATAAACGAGCCCGCCTACTCCGAACGTGCCGATGATCAGGCCAATGGCGGTGAAGCTCAAGCCGAACCGCAGGTGCAGATCAGCCCCGACATAGGTGAACGCACCCCAGGCGATGCTCGCTTCGATGAACACAGCAAGAATGACCACGCGAGCCCAGGGATTGGAGAGCACCGCCACATAGTCGGCAACGAATCCACCGGTGCGCCCATCCAGGCGGCGGCCCGCGCGGGTGCGAGGATTGGTTGCGAGCTCGAACAAAAGCCCGGCGGTCGCAAGCGCGAACATGCCCGCGAGCACGAAAAAGACATGGCGCCAGCCGAGCCAATCGCCGAGCACGCCGCCCGCTGCCTGTCCGAACAGCTGGCCGATGATTTGCCCGGAAAGATAACGGGCGAGGATCGGCTGGCGCCGTTCATAGGGCGTCACGTCTCCGACATAGGCCATGGATGTCGGAATGATCCAGCCCGCGGCTGCGCCCGAGGCAAACCGCGCAATGGCAAGCGCGGGAAGCGATTGCGCGATCCCGCACAGCGCGACCAGCACGGTGGCAATCGCGCACATGAATGCAACCGTGCGGTATTTGCCGAAGCGGTCGCTCACCGGCCCGATCACGAGTTGGACCGAGCCGTGAGCGACTGAATAGGCCGCGACCACGATTGAGGCTTCGCCGACCGTGGTGCCAAAATCCGTTGCGATTTGCGGAAGGAGCGAATCCGTCACCCGCACCATGGCCTGGCTGGCAAAACCTGCACCGGCCAGGAGCACGATCGACCGGGTCGGCACTTTGGCGGTTTGGGGAGAGGACATTATCTTGTAGCCCGCATGAGCAAGAGGCCGGCGCGAAGCGCCGCGCCGAAGGCGATATGCGGGGATCACCCCCGGATTTCGCCATCGCGCGTGCACGCGATGGCTTCATCCGGGTTACAGTAGCGCAAGTGCCGGAACGAAAATGATCGAGAAGACATATCAGCCCTCCGCCATCGAGGGTCGCATCTACGCCGCCTGGGAGGAGGCGGGCGCATTCCGTTGCGGGCGCCGCATCGAAGCGAAGCCTTATTGCATCGTCATCCCGCCACCGAACGTGACGGGATCGCTGCATATGGGCCACGCGCTCAACAATACGCTCCAGGATATCCTCGCACGCTTTGAGCGCATGCGCGGGCGTGACGTGCTCTGGCAGCCGGGCACCGACCATGCCGGCATTGCCACCCAGATGGTGGTCGAGCGCCAGCTCATGGAGCGGCAGGAACCGGGGCGGCGCGCGCTCGGGCGCGAGAAGTTTCTGGAAAAGGTGTGGGCCTGGAAAGCAGAGTCAGGCGGCACCATCACCACCCAGCTCAAGCGGCTTGGAGCTTCGTGTGACTGGTCGCGCGAGCGCTTCACCATGGACGAGGGGCTTTCCCGCGCGGTGTTGAAGGTGTTCGTCGAGCTTTATCGCGAGCGCCTCATCTACAAGGACAAACGGCTCGTCAACTGGGACCCGAAGCTGCTTACGGCGATATCCGATCTTGAAGTCCAGCAGGTCGAGGTCAAAGGACATCTGTGGCAGTTCAAATATCCCATCGCCGGCGGGAACGAGTTCATAACCGTTGCGACAACGCGTCCGGAAACCATGCTTGGCGACACGGCGGTGGCCGTGCATCCCGATGATGAACGCTATCGTCATCTCGTCGGAAAACATGCGATTTTGCCGCTCGTCGGGCGACGAATTCCGATTATTGCCGATGAATATTCCGATCCGGAGAAGGGCACCGGCGCGGTAAAAATCACCCCGGCGCACGACTTCAACGATTTCGAGGTGGGGCGGCGTCATGATCTCCCACTGATCAACGTGTTCGACGTCGAAGCGAAGCTCAATCTGCAAGGCAACGATGCTTTCATGTCGGGCGTGACGTCCTCGCCCGAGCTGGAAACAACTTTGGCCTATCACGGTCGCGATCGGTTTGCGGTGAGAAAGGACATTGTCGCACGCATGGAGGCCGCGGGTTTGCTCGCGAAAATCGAGCCACACATTCACATGGTGCCGCATGGGGATCGTTCAGGCGCGGTGATCGAGCCGTTTCTCACCGACCAATGGTACGTCGATGCAAAAACGCTTGCGCAAGCTGCGATCAAGGCAGTGCGCGACGGGCGAACGGTTTTCGTCCCGCGCAATTGGGAAACGACCTATTTCAATTGGATGGAGAATATCCAGCCCTGGTGCGTTTCGCGCCAGCTCTGGTGGGGCCACCAGATCCCTGCATGGTACGGGCCAACGAAGGATGAGTTCGGCTACAATTATGCAAAATGGCAACCTTTCGTCGCGGAATCTGAGGCGGCTGCATTGTTTGAGGCTTCGAAGCACTACGGTATTCCAGCGCATACTGAGCCAAGCGAAAAAGCAGCAGCTGACTATGGGCTCAATCACATCGAAAATCTCGAATCGATTGCGCTGTGGCGGGACGAAGACGTGCTCGACACCTGGTTCTCATCCGCCCTGTGGCCGTTCTCGACACTGGGTTGGCCCGACCAGACCAAGGAGCTTGCCCGCTATTACCCCACCGATGCGCTGGTTACGGGCTTCGACATCATCTTCTTTTGGGTCGCGCGCATGATGATGATGGGCCTGCATTTCATGCAGGAGGTCCCGTTCCACAGCGTTTACATCCATGCCCTGGTGCGCGACGAACGCGGCGCCAAAATGTCGAAATCGAAGGGCAATGTCATCGACCCGCTGGCGTTGATCGACGAATACGGCGCCGATGCGCTGCGCTTCACGCTTGCCGCAATGGCCGCGCAAGGCCGCGACATCAAATTGTCGACGCAGCGCGTCGAAGGCTATCGCAACTTCGCAACCAAGCTGTGGAATGCCTGCCGGTTTGCTGAGATGAACCACTGCGCGAGCGTACCCGGCTTTGACCCGAAATCGGCAGTGCTAACACTCAACCGCTGGATCGCGCACGAGACTGCCAAAGCCGCGCGCGAGATCACCGAGGCAATCGAAGGCTACCGCTTCAACGAGGCCGCAGGGGCGGCCTACCGGTTCGTCTGGAACATCTTCTGCGATTGGTATGTTGAATTGACAAAACCCGTGCTGCAAAGTGCAGACGATGCCGCCAGGGAGGAAACCCGCGCAATGGTTGCGTGGGTGCGTGATGAGATCCTCAAATTGCTGCATCCGTTCACCCCGTTCGTCAGCGAGGAATTGTGGAACGTGACCGCGCAACCCGGCCGTCCCCGCGCAAGCCTCCTGGCGCTGGCGGATTGGCCCAGGCACGCGGCGCTTGATGACTTTGCAGCTGAGGCCGAGATCGGATGGGTCGTCGATCTCGTAGGCGCCATCCGCTCGCTGCGGGCGGAAATGAATATTGCTGCCGAAATTCCGATCGTTCTGGTCGGTGCCCGCCCGGACACCGCGGCGCGGGCGCAGCGCTGGGCCGAAAGCATCCGTGCGCTTGCGCGCGTTTCAGAGATTTCGAACGCCCCAGCCGTGCCGCGCGGAGCCGTGCAGCTTATCATACGCGGCGAGGTCGCAGCGTTGCCGCTCGCCGGGATTATCGACTTCGCGGCTGAAAATGCGCGGCTGCAAAAGGAAATGGCGCGCGTTGACACCGACATCGCGCGCATTGATGCGAAGCTCGCCAACCCCGATTTTCTCAGCCGTGCGCCCGAGGAGGTGGTCGAAGGCGAACGCGAGAAGAGGGAGGAAGCACAGACGCGCCAGTCCAAGATCAGGGAAGCACTGGAGCGGCTCAAGGACGCCGCGTGAACGGCCGCACGCCCGCTCTGCCTTGCCTCCCCCGCGCGTGGGGAAGGGTAAGGGTGGGGGTATTGCTGTGGCTCGCAGGCATCGCGCTGCGGCTGACCATCCTGGCCGTTCCTCCCGTCATTTCGCTCATCCAGTCAGACCTGCGTCTCTCCGGAACCGAGATCGGCATTCTGTCCGGATTGCCCATGGTTCTCTTCGGCTGCGCGGCATTGCCCGGCTCGCTGCTGATCGCACGTTTCGGCGCACTCTCTACATTGGTGCTAGGGCTCTTGGTCGCGGCAATCGCATCCGGATTGCGTGGCGCAGTGCCCAATGTGTCTGCGCTCTACGCAACGACAATCGTGATGAGCGCGGGCATTGCCGTCATGCAGCCGGCACTGCCGCCGCTCGCGCGTCAATGGTTGCCGCAACACGTGAGCTTTGCCACGGCGGTCTTCACCAATGGGTTGCTGGTGGGAGAAACCCTTGCAGTGATGCTCACCATTCCAGTCGTTCTGCCGCTGGTGGACGGTTCCTGGCGCGGCGCTTTTGCAGCCTGGAGCATCCCCATGTTTCTGATCGCGTTTGTGACAATGTGGGTGGCACCGAAATCACGTAAACTGGCTTCCGGCGCCTCGGCGGGGCCGCGGCTGTGGTGGCCGAACTGGCGCAACAAGCAGATCTGGCAGCTCGGGTTTCTGCTTGGCAGCGTGAACAGCGTCTATTTCTGCAGCAATGCTTTTATCCCGGGCTATCTCATCGAGGCCGGCCGGCCGGATTTGGTCGCCGGCGCGCTCACCGCGCTCAATCTGGGTCAACTGCCGGCATCGTTCGTGCTGCTGGCAACCTCAAGGCGGATCGAGCGGCGCGCCTGGCCCTTCATTCTGTGCGGGACGGCAATGGTTGCGTGCCTCGGCGGCATTGCGACCACGGCGAGCCTGTCGACCGTCATGTTTTCCGGGGTGCTCGGATTTCTGGGCGCGGTGGTGCTGACCTTGAGTTTTGCTCTGCCGCCGCTGTTATGCGCGCCGGCAGATGTCGCACGGATGACGGCAGCCATGCTGACCATCAGCTATAGCGAGGGACTTATCGTGTCGGTGCTCAGCGGCGCGGCATGGGACATCGCAGGAAGCGCACGGGCTGCGTTCCTGCCGATTGCGGTCAGTGCGCTTCCGCTCGTGCTCTTGTCTCCATCCATCCGATTGCGCCGTACGGCTCCAGTGCCGGGATAGCGAGAGCCAAAAGTCAAACCGTCCAACTTACAAAGCGATCAGGCGTTATGTTCACGAACAGGGCCTCTCGCCGAGAATCGTCAAAGCGGGCGAGCTCTTCGTGCCCGGGCTGGAATGATCAGGTGCGAAAAGGCTTGCTGAGAAACGACGATTGTTTGAGGCCATACCGCCAGGGGTGATCGACCCGCTTGCTGATCCCGATACGCGGGCCCACGGCGATGTCGAGGTTGCCGGGACCGGCGCGCAGCTCGAACGGCGCGCGGTCGAGCGGAAGCCCATTGTGCACTGCGCTGATGCCGAGCGCCTGGCACACGCGTCCCGGCCCCGAGCATAGCAATTGTTGTTTTTCCACTTTGCGGCGCCGGCGCATGAGGGAGAGGCCATGGGTGGGCACGAGCGCTCGTATCAGCACGGCGCTGGCGGAGCCCGCAGGCTCGCAGACGAAGTTGACGCACCAATGAATGCCGTAGGAACGATAGACATAGGCGTAACCGGGTGGGCCAAACATCACGGCATTGCGGTCGGTGCGCCCGCGAAACGAGTGGGCCGCGGGGTCGGTATGATGATAGGCCTCAACCTCAGCGATCATGCCGCCGACGCCGTTGCAAAGAAGCGTGGCCCCGATGAGCTCGGGCGCGACCGCATGCACGCTGCGCGCAAAGAATTTTCGCCGCAGCAGGGGCGGCATCAATCAACCATTCGCGGCGGGGCTTGCCGCGTTGCGCTTGGCTCAATGCGCGCTACCATCCGGGCGTGAGAGTATTCCTCGCCGGCGCCTACGGCGCAATCGGCCGCCGACTGATCCCGCTCCTGGTCAAAGCGGGACATGAGGTCACAGGAACCACCCGCTCGCCCGAAAGCGCGGAGAAGCTTGCGAAGGCTGGAGTGCATCCGGCGGTGCTCGATGTGTTCGATGCGCCCGCGCTCGCCGCGGCCGTGCGCTCCGCGGCGCCGCAAGTCATGATTCATCAGTTGACGGATCTGCCCCGGGAATTCGATCAGGCGCGGGTGTCCGCGGCTTATCCGGCAAATGCCCGGATACGAATCGAGGGAACGCGCAATCTCATCACAGCGGCACAGCGCGCCTGCGTGCGGCGCTTCATTGTGCAGAGCATCGCCTTTGCGTACGCGGCACGTACGCAAAGGGGCGGCGAGCCGCACCAGGAGACCGATCCGCTCAATAGCGACGACCCGATGCGGGCCGTCACCGTGAGAGGCGCTCTCGAAATGGAGCAGCAGGTGCTTGGTGATCCCACCATCGACGCGATCGTCTTGCGCTATGGGCTCCTTTACGGGCCTGGCACCTGGCACATGACGGCCATTCGCAAACCTGCGCTGCATGTTGATGCAGCGGCGCACGCGGCTCTTCTTGCGATGACGCGCGGCGCTCGCGGCATCTACAACATTGCCGACGACGAAGGCCTCGTTTCAATTGCCAAGGCACGGGCGCAACTCGGATTTGATCCGCAATTCCGACTCGACTGTGACATTTTTTCTTAACCACTTGTTAATTGTGTGGCGCGCCTGCAACACGCCTAAAACATTGAGAGTCAGGGGGGATTCCGGCCGGCTCTGGCCGCTATTTGGCCATACGCTGCCCCGAGATCAGGCATTGACGCGATTTTCGGGAACCCCCCGCTCATCTCCGTCACATTAAGAGACAGGCACGCCGCCCATGGATACGACGGCCAGACGAACGAGAAAGCTGCCCGGCCGGAATGCCGGGGTGCGTGCGGCGCGGCAGGTGGATGGCAGAACCGCAGGTGAAACGACCACGAATTTGAAGCCGTCCAGCCGTTATGTCGCCAAAGATCTATTCGACGGTGGCAGCGTTCCGCTCCTGCTGAGCGCGTTGCTCAACCACGGCCATACGGGTCGTGGATGGCTGACGGTCAGGGGACGTGCCGTTGCCGAGCGCGTGCAGCAGAAGCGGGATGAGGACCAGCGTGTGGTCCATCCCGCCGACAAGCCGTTCTCCGCCATCAGCGGCGTCGCCGGGGCCCAAGGCAACCTCGCGCCTCTTGGTGCGGTTGTTAAGGTTGCCGGGATGGCGGACTTGAAATTTGCCGAGCCGGCGCGCTTTGACGGGGAGGAAGCGCGTTTCCGGACGGTCAAGAACAAGAAGTACAGGGAAGGCGAAGTGCTCGTGATCCGCAACGAGGGGCCGCCACGCGGCCCCGGGATACGAGAAGCGCTGGCAACCCGCGGCGCGGTTGCGCTTCTTCTTAGCAAACGATTCTCAACAGCCACCTGCGAGTCTGGGACCGAGGCGATCCGGCCAGGCGTCGCTGCCGAGACGTGTCATGCGCTGGTCTGATCTCGCCCTGAGCATCGGCCTCCTGGGACTGGCTGTCGGGTTGTCGCCGGCCGTGAGCTTCGATGGCAGCCGCACGCCCGAGGGCGCCGCAGTTTCAGTGCCGCTATCCGACAACCCTTCTAGTCCGGACATGAACGCGCTTGGGGGCGCAACGCCACTTGCGCCAGTGCCCTTGAGCCCAATGAACCTTCCGCCCCGGCCGGTTGTTCCCGGCAAGCCGATCGAAGCGTTCCGCTCGGGAACGCACGCGCTACGGCAAGGCAGAACGGACCAGGCGTTGGTCGAACTCGAATATGCGGCCGAGCAGGGGGTGCCCGGCGCGATCTGGAAGCTTGGGCGCATGTACGCCGATGGCGACGGCGTCGCCATGAACAAGGCCCGCGCCTTTGGCTATTTCCGGCGCTTGACCACCGCCTATGCCGAGGACAGCGCGGGTACGCCGGACGCAACTTACGTGGCCAAAGGCTTCGTCGCGCTCGGGCATTATTACGCCGACGGCATCCCGGGCAGCGTCAAACCCGATCTCAACCACGCGCGGGAGATGTTCGAGTACGCGGCCTCATATTTCGGGGATGCGGAGGCACAATACGATCTCGGCCGCTCCTATTTGCTCGCCAAGGGTAGCCAGAAAAATCCCGTTCTGGCAGCGAAATGGCTGCGCCTTTCCGCGGAGAAGGGTGACGCCAGGGCACAGGCGTTACTCGGCAACATGCTGTTTAAGGGTGAGGAGGTTTCCCGTCAGGCGGCATGGGGCCTGTTCTGGCTCATTCTTGCCAAAGATGGCGCTGGTAGCGAGGAGACCTGGATCACCGACATGTATACGAGCGCGCTTGCTCGTGCCGACGAAAACGAACGAACACAAGCCTATAAGTACCTGGAAAGGTGGCTGAAAAGGCGCTGAACGCCGAGCATCTGTGGCGCTTTCGCCACACCCGATCGAAATCGGCTTTCCGGGGCGGTTTGGTAATAGACCCGAATCTGCGGCTAGCGTAAGTCTTACTCCAAATGAGCGTGTGCGGTCGAAACATTCGAGCATTGCGCTGCGCAAGCGCAGCTGCGCTGGCCTGCGTGCTGGCTCCTCTTGCGCTTGCTCCCGCGTTTTCCGCCGACCTGGGCGTGGCACCCATCTACCGGGCGCCTCCAGCTGCGGTCTCCACTTGGACCGGTTCCTACATTGGCATTTCAGGCGGCGGAGCCTGGGGCAATGCCGTGGTCCACAACGACCCCACCGGGGTCGATCAGACGCCGCGCTTCGATCTGCATGGCGGCATCATCGGCATCACCTCGGGCTTGAACATCCAGAACGGCGCGATCGTCTATGGTTATGAGGGCGACACGTCGATCACCAGCAAACGAGGGTCTGCATTCGAATTCCCACCGCCCATTGGTTTCCCCGGCTTCAGCAACGAAGTGAGGGAGCCGTGGCTTTCGACCTACCGGGGCCGGCTCGGGTACACGCAGAACAACTGGCTCCTCTACGCGACGGCGGGGGGTGCACTCGCCCAGGTCGAAAACAATGTCTTTGGTCCAATAGGCTCGATCGTGGACACGCATTGGCACTGGGGCTGGACCGTCGGCGGCGGTGTGGAGTTCAAGTTTGCCAAGGACTGGTCGGCAAAGGTTGAATATCTCTACGTCGGATTGCAGGACAAATCCTATTTCAATCCGGCGCCGAGCCCGGCATTTCCAAGCAATCAGCGCGTAAGCCTGGACGAGCACCTCGTTCGCTTCGGCGTCAATTACAAGTTGCCCTGGAGCATCCTGGACGTGTTCTTCAAGCGCTGAGCAGGGAGAACGTCGGCTCAGCGAGAGGCGCCGGAGAGCCCGAGTTCAATCCAGACCGGAACGTGGTCGGACGGCTTTTCCCAGCTGCGGACATGCTTGTCCACGCCTGCTGCAATCAGCTGATCGGTTGCCTGGGGCGAGAGCAACAGGTGATCAATGCGAATTCCCTCGTTCTTCTGCCAAGCCCCGGCTTGATAATCCCAGAATGTAAAGGGGCCTGGCCCCTCACACGCAGCCCGCACGGCATCCGTAAACCCCAGATTGCATAATGCTCTGAATTTCTCGCGTGTGCGCGGGAGAAACAGCGCATCCGAAGTCCAGCGGTCCGGGTTGCGCGCATCGGCTGTCGTCGGAATCACGTTGAAATCGCCGGCCAGAATGAGCGGCTCCTCCAGGCTCAACCGCTCCTGAGCGTACTGGATGAGCCTGTCCATCCACGCGATTTTGTATGCGTATTTGTCGGTGGCGGGCGGATTGCCATTGGGCAGGTAAAGAGAGGCCAGGCGCAGCGAGCCGCTCCCGGTTGATATCACCGCCTCCATGAAGCGCGCGTGATCGTCGCTCTCCTCACCGGGAAGCCTTGGGGTGACCTCGTCAAACCGAAATTTGGACAGCACGGCCACTCCGTTGAATGCTTTCTGACCGTGCACTGCAACATTATAGCCCAGGCTTTCGAGGGGCTCGCGCGGAAACGCCTCGTCGACACATTTGGTCTCCTGCAGGCACACGATATCCGGCGATCGCTCGGTGATCCAAGCAACCAGCTGGTCCATTCTTTGCTTGATGGAGTTGACGTTCCAGGTTGCGATGCGCATGAGCGAAAGTGCGGTGGCGCGGAGGGACGATGCGGCGTGTGCCGATGGTTACGCTGTTTTTAGGCGAGTATCCGTGCTCCGAGATGTACCTTTCGGCGGAATATGATAGAACGGCCGGTCTGGTATACCAAATATGATGCAATGAGCAGCTCAGGAACGCGACCCGGACAGCGTGTCCCGACAGCCGCCCCGACCCATTCATGAGGAAAGCCGCGTTACTCTTTGGAGGGGCTGCCGTCCTCGCAGCAGCGGCTATTGTCGTGGCCATGCGCGGCGGATTCTGGTCAGGGGGCGCCGTGGCGCAGGCGCAGCGGGAAAACGCGGCGCCCGCAGTTCCGGTGGAAGTCACGCAGGCGGTCAGGAGATCGGTACCGGTTCGGATCGAAGTCCTCGGGTCGGTCACTCCAATCGCCAGTGTGGCGGTGAAGGCTCGCGTCGATACCGAAATTACGGAGGTGCACTTCCGTGACGGCGCGATTGTCCACAAGGGAGACCTGTTGTTCACGCTCGACAGCCGCGCCATTGAAGCGCAGGCCAAGCAGGTCGAGGGGCTGCTGGCCGGAGCCAAGGCAAACCTCGAACAGGCCGAACGCGACGTTGGGCGTTACACCGACCTTCTCGCCAAGAACGCCACCACCCTCGTGACGCTGCAAAATGCCAGAACGCAGGTCAACATCTATCGCGCGTCGGTTGATTCCAATACCGCGCAGCTCGAAAACCTCCGGGTTCAACTGGATTATTGCACCATTCGCGCGCCGATCGCGGGGCGCGCCAGCATGGCTGCGGTGAAGGTGGGAAATTTCGTACGGCAGGCTGATCTGACGCCGCTGGCAACCATCAATCAGACCGCGCCGGCGTATGTCACCTTTGCATTACCGCAAAGCTATCTTCCCGAGTTGCGCCAATCCTTGCGCAACGAATCCGCCAGCATCGAAGCGATTATTCCCGGCGACCCGCGGCACGCGAGTGGCCAGGTCACCATGATCGAGAACAGCGTCGATGCGCCGACCGGCACGGTCCCGGTTCGGGCTACGATGCCGAACAAGGACGAGTTGCTGTGGCCGGGTACCCTGGTCACAGTGGCCTTGACCTTCCGCGAGGAAGAAGCGGTTGTCGTGCCTTCCCCTGCGGTCCAGGTGAGCCAAACCGGTACCTACGCATTCGTTCTTGATGGAGATGTCGTCCATGTGCGGCCGGTTACGGTTGCCCGGGTTGTCGGCACAGACTCTGTGATTGCAAACGGCCTCGAGGGCGGCGAAACGGTGGTGCTCAACGGCCAACTCACGTTGGCCGAGGGCACCAAAGTCTCCCCGCGCGAGCCCAAGCCGGGAACTTAAAAGGCGTGACCCTCTCAGAGACCTGCATCCGCCGGCCGGTGCTCACGACCCTTGTCACGGCATCGATCGTCGTGCTCGGGGTTTTCGCCTATCGGCTGCTTTCGGTGGCGGCGCTTCCAGCGGTCGATTTCCCCACCATCGCGATCACCGGACAATTGCCCGGCGCAAGCGCCGAGACCATGGCTGCCTCGGTCGCTTCTCCCATCGAGCGCCAACTCTCGACGATTGCCGGCATTAGCTCGCTCACCTCGTCATCGTCCCTCGGCATTACAACCATTACGATTCAGTTCGATCTCAATCGCAACATCGATGGCGCCGCCCTCGACGTTCAGACGGCGCTCTCGGTTGCTGCTCGCAAGCTTCCGGTCGAAATGACCATTCCACCGAGCTTTCGGAAAGTAAACCCGGGCGATTTTCCGATCCTGTATATCAGCCTGAATTCGCCCACTCTTCCGCTGTCGGTCATCGACGAATACGGTGAGATCACGCTCGCCCAGCAAATCTCTCAGCTTTCCGGCGTCGCGCAAGTACTGGTCTACGGCGCGCAGAAATTCGCCATACGCGTCCAGGTCGATCCCGTCGCCGCGGCTGCGCGCAACATCTCGCTCGAGGACGTTCGCTCCGTCGTTTCCAAGGCGAACTCCAATACGCCGGTCGGCACTCTCAACGGACCCAAGCAAAGCATGACGCTCACGGCCTCCGGCGCCATGACCAAGGCCGAGGAGTACCGCAAGGTCGTGGTCGCCTACCGCAACGGCGCGCCGGTTCATCTCGAGGCGATTGGACGCGTCGTGGACAGCGTCGAGAACGACAAGATCGCAAGCTGGTTCAATGACAACCGCGCGATCGTGCTCGCCATTCAGCGCCAACCCGACGCCAATACCGTGGCGGTCGTCGATGCGGTCCGCAGCCATTTGCCGCAATACCGCGCGCTCGTGCCTCCGTCGATCCGCATGGAAGTGCTGATGGATCGCTCGATCTCCATTCGCGATTCGGTCGCGGACGTTCAGCAGACGCTGGCGATTGCGATCAGCCTCGTGATCCTGGTGATCTTCCTCTTCCTGCGCACGGTGCCCGCAACCATCATCCCTGCGCTCGCAGTGCCGGTGTCCCTGATCGGAACGTGTGCGGCGATGTACCTGTTCGGTTTCTCGATCAACAACATGACGTTGCTTGCGCTCACCCTCTCCGTCGGGTTCGTGGTGGATGATGCCATCGTCATGCTCGAGAACATCGTGCGCCACATCGAAGGCGGGATGCGGCCTTTCGAGGCCGCGCTCAAGGGTTCGCGCGAGATCGGGTTCACCATTATTTCGATCACGTTCTCGCTCATTGCCGTTTTCATTCCAGTGCTGCTGATGGGCGGCATGGTGGGGCGCGTGTTCCGGGAGTTCGCCGTCTCGGTCTCGGTCGCCATTATCATATCGGGTTTTGTCTCGCTGACCCTCACGCCGATGTTGTGCGCACGCGTTTTGCGTCACCATCATGAGGGTGAGAAGCAGAACTTCGTGCTTCGCCTGTTCGAGGCGATGTTCAAGGGCTGGCTGCGAGGATACGAATGGGCGCTCGACAGGGTGATCGCCCACAAGGCGGTCATGCTGCTGATCACATTCCTTACTCTCGCGGCAAGCGTCTGGCTTTACATCATTATTCCCAAGGGGTTCTTCCCGACTGAGGATACCGGCTTCATCGCCGCTTCCACCGAGGCATCCTCAGACGTTTCCTTCGCTCAGATGGGGGTTCTACAGCGGCAAGTCTCCGCCATCGTTCGCGCGGACAAGGCGGTCGATTACGCCAATTCCACCATTGGCGCGGGAGGCCCCAATCCGACGCAAAACATCGGGCGCATGTTCATCGCACTCAAGCCCAGAAAGGAGCGTGGAGAAAATTCGACGGCCGTGATCCAGCGCCTTCGACGCGCCGCGAATACGGTTCCCGGGATGGCCGTCTATTTCCAGAACGTCCAGAACATCAACATCACCGGCCGCATCACCAAAAGCGAGTTTCAGTACACCCTGCAATCGACCGATACCCAGCAATTGTATGAGATTGCACCGAAGATGCGGGACAAGATCGCGCAGATCGAGGGTCTGCGCGACGTCACCACCGATCTCTATATCAAAAACCCGCAGATGACGATCGAGATCGATCGGGAGAGAGCCGCTGTTTACGGCATTACCATCGATCAGATTCGTCAGGAACTGTTCGACGCTTTCGGCGCCCGGCAGGTCGGGACCATTTACACCCAGACCAACGATTATCAGATCATTCTCGAGAGCCTGCCGTCATTCCAGGCCGACCCGTCCAAGCTCGAAAGCATCTTCGTCAAGACGAATCTGGGAAATACCGGTGGAGTTGGCGCCGGCGTGAATGGAAACGGCGTACCATCCGGCCAGGCGATCCCCATTTCAGCGGTGACGCGAATGATCCCGGACGTCGGCCCGCTGCAGGTCAATCACCAGGGCAACCAGCCGGCGGTCACGGTGTCATTCAATCTCGCGCCGGGCTATTCGCTGGGGCAGGCCGTTGACGCAATCCGTGCGATCGAACGCGAGTCCAATCTTCCCATCACCATCAACACCGGGTTCCAGGGCTCGGCGCAAGTCTTCCAGGAATCGCTCAAGGGACAAGGTTTGCTCGTCCTCGCTGCGATCTTCGCCGCCTATGTCGTCCTGGGCGTACTGTATGAAAGCTTCATCCACCCGATTACCATCATTTCCGGGCTGCCCTCGGCCGGTGTCGGCGCGCTGCTCGTATTGATGTTCTTCAACATGGATCTCTCGGTCATTGCGATGATCGGAATCGTGATGCTGGTGGGGATCGTGAAAAAGAATGCGATCATGATGATCGATTTTGCGATCGACCGCCGGCGCGTGGGGCTCTCGGCTCCGGCTGCAATCCGGGAAGCGGCCCTGCTGAGGTTCCGTCCGATCATGATGACGACGTTTGCTGCGATCTTCGGCACGCTGCCCATTGCGCTCGGCACGGGCGCCGGCGCCGAGTTGCGCCAGCCGCTCGGCGTGGCCGTCGTCGGCGGATTGCTTGTGTCTCAGCTTCTCACCCTGTTCATCACGCCCGTGGTTTACATTTATCTCGACCGGATTGACCGGCTGCTCAAGTACCGGCTTGAGCCTCAGCTGGCCGCAGTGCCCGAACATGGAGAACGGCCGACCGCGGTGGCGGCGGAGTGAGGGAGAGCGGGTGGCGAATAGCAAACGGCGAATCGCGAATGATCACGCCGCTATTCGCTAAAGCGAGAAGCTCGTTCCACAGCCGCAGGATGCCTTGGCTTGTGGATTATTGACGCGGAACGAGGCACCGATCAGGTCATCGACAAAGTCGATCTCCGAACCGTTGAGATAGGTCAGCGAAATCGGATCGATCAACACCGTTGCGCCCTCGCGCGTGACGACAACGTCATCGGCAGCCTTGGACGTATCCATGTCGAACTTGTACTGAAAACCGGAACAGCCGCCGCCCTCCACGCTGACCCGCAGCATGGTGCCAGGGGGCTCGCGTCCGAGAATTTCATGGATCCGGCGCGCTGCCCGCTCAGTTACCGTGAAGCTGTCCATCTTAACCCTCATTGCCAGAGGCCTGAGCGTTAGTTAAGTGCGGCCGGTCCTTTGGTCAATTGGATGATCCGTCATGGCCGTCGAGGCGGCGGTCCCGCGCGCCCCTTATGCCTGCGATCCGGCCACAAGCCGTGGCCGCCTCTATCCGGAGCCGGTCAGCCCCACCCGCAGCGCCTTCCGCCGCGACTGCGACCGGATCATACACGCGACGGCTTTTCGCCGGCTCGCCTACAAGACTCAAGTCTTTGTCTTTCACGAGGGCGATCATTTCCGTACCCGGCTCACCCACACCCTTGAAGTCAACCAGATTGCGCGTTCGCTGGCGCGCGCGCTCGCTCTCGATGAGGATCTTTGCGAAGCGCTGGCGCTCGCGCATGATCTCGGTCATCCGCCATTTGGCCATGCGGGCGAGCGGGCACTCGATCGCTGTCTCGACGCTTGCGGCGGTTTCGATCACAACGCGCAGTCGCTGCGCGTCGTGACCGCGCTCGAGCGCCGTTATACGGATTTCGATGGGCTCAATCTCACCTGGGAAACCCTCGAAGGACTGGTCAAGCATAATGGGCCGCTCATGCTCCGCGACGGCGCCCCCACGGAGCGCTATCGCGAGCGCGGCGTCCCGCAGGCGATCCTGAGCTATGCCGAGCGTCAGGACCTCGAACTCTGGAGTTTCGCCAGCGCCGAAGCGCAGATTGCAGCGCTTGCCGACGACATCGCCTATGACGCACACGACATTGATGACGGCCTGCGTGCCGGATTGTTCACACTCGACGATCTCTCGCAAATTTCCCTGATCGACGAAATCCTGCGCCATATCCGCGCCGCGCATCCACAACTTGAAAGCCCACGTTTGATCCACGAGCTGATCCGCCGGCTGATCACGCACATGATCGAGGACGTGATTCTTGAAACTGACAGACGCTTGCAGCGTCTGGCAGCGCAGTCGGCGGACGACGTGCGTCACTGCGCCAGTTCGGTCGTGGCGTTCTCGCCCGCGATGGCCGCAGCCGATCATGCGATCAAAGGATTTCTCTATCCCCGCATGTATCGGCAGGCTCGGGTCATGCGCATTATGAACGACGCCGAACAGGTGATCATTGATTTGTTCAGCCGCTACGATTGCGACCCCGGAGCGATGCCGGCGGAATGGGCAACTGGCGGCGAATGCAGTGATCGCTTATCGCGCGTGCGGCGAATCGCAGATTTCATCGCCGGCATGACGGATCGCTATGCGCTTGTCGAACATGCGCGCCTTTTTGACTCGACACCTGAATTACGCTAGGCGCCCCGCCTCATGACGACCGGCGAATTATGAACGGCCCTGACGTCATTGCTGTCGTGCTCGACAAAGTGCGCGCCGCCTGCACGGGGTTGATTGCTGATCGCGTGCTGCCAAGCGGGATCGATCTCTCCCGCGTCGGGCTCGATCCGCCGCGCGATGCCGCGCACGGGGATCTCGCAACCAATGCCGCCATGGTGCTCGCCAAGAATGCAGGCAAGAAGCCGCGCGAGCTTGCGGAAGAGATCGCGCAAAAGCTTCGAGCGGACAATTTGCTTACGAAAGTGGAGGTGGCGGGAGCTGGATTCATCAATCTCACGCTGAAACCGGCCGCGTGGGTCGCGGCTTTGCGCATGCTGCTCCAGTCCGGTTCGCAATACGGCCGCAGCAATGCCGGGCAGGGCGCCGTGGTCAATGTCGAATACGTTTCCCTCAATCCAACAGGACCCATGCATGTGGGCCACGGCCGTGGCGCGGTCTTCGGCGACGCGCTTGCCAACCTCCTTGCGTTCACGGGCTTTCGAGTGACGCGCGAATATTACATCAATGATGCGGGCGCGCAGATCGACATGCTCGCGCGTTCGGCCTTCCTGCGTTACCGGGAGGCACTCGGGGAAAATATCGGGCCGGTACCGGAGGGTCTTTATCCGGGCGATTATCTCAAGCCGGTCGGAACGGCGCTCGCGGCAGAATATGGACGCGAATTACTGAATTGGCCCGACGATCAGCGCTTACCCATTATCCGGCAAAAGGCGATCGAGATGATGATGCGCGCGATCCGCCAGGATCTTGCTGCGCTCAATGTCAAACATGACGTGTTCTTCCCAGAAAGCTCACTGATCGAGCGCGGGTGCGATCGCGTTGCCGAAACCATCGCTTTTCTGCGGCAAAGAGGGGAGGTTTATCAGGGACGATTGCCGCCCCCGAAAGGCGTTGCCCTCGAAGACTGGGAGGATCGCGAGCAGACACTCTTTCGCTCGACGGATTTCGGCGATGATATCGACCGTCCGCTGGTGAAGTCCGACGGGAGCTACACCTATTTTGCCTCCGACATCGCCTATCACAAGGACAAATTCGATCGCGGGTTTACGCGCATGATCGATGTCTGGGGCGCGGATCATGCCGGCTATGTCAAGCGAATGCGCGCGGCAATAAAGGCGGTGAGCGGCGGCCGCGCCGATCTCGATATCAAGATCGTGCAACTGGTCAGGCTGTTGCGAGGCGGTCAGCCCGTGAAAATGTCCAAACGGGCAGGGGAGCTCGTAAGCCTGCGGGAAGTGATCGACGAAGTGGGCCGCGACGCGGTCAGATTCATGATGCTCTACCGTAACAATGACGCGGTTCTCGATTTCGATCTTCAAAAGGTCATCGAACAGTCCCGCGACAATCCCATTTTCTATGTTCAATACGCTCACGCGCGTTGTCGTTCGGTGTTGCGCAACGCGGGTGAACTCATGCCGCAGCACCTTGCCGGGCGGGAGGAGGGATCCTTGGCAGCGGCACCCCTTGAGTGCCTCGATGACGGCGGCGAGCTTGCGCTGATCAAGCAACTCGCGCTCTATCCGCGGCTGGTGGAAGCGGCCGCGATTTCCCATGAGCCGCATCGCATTGCCTACTATCTCTATGAGCTTGCAAGTGAATTTCACGCGCACTGGAACCGGGGGAAGGATGCGCCACATTTACGCTTCATTATCCAGAATGATCCACAAATGACCCTGGCTCGCCTCGCTCTGGTGCAGGGCGTTGTCACCGTTCTCGCGTCCGGGCTAGGTTTGCTCGGCGTCGAGGCGCCTGAGGAGATGCGTTGATCTCGCTCGGTGCCGTAGGGACGGACGGATGGCGCAATCCGTCCTGCAGCCGGCCTGGGGCGACGCCAATGCCGCGAACGGAAAGAGTATGGCGGACAACAGCAAGTTAAGAGTGCCAGGCGAGCCGTATCGCCGTGCCGCTGAGCCGGCGGACGATAGCTCCTATGGAAGTGACCCACTGACAGAGTTGGCTCGGCTGATTGGAAAGAACGACCCCTATGCCGAGTTCGGCCGTGGCGGGTCGCGCGACGATGAGCGGCAGGATGCCCATGCCCGCTCAGGGCGGGCACGTGATGACGCCCAGCCTTCCTTGGCGCGGGAGCATTATGACGAGCGGTATTATGATGAACGGCCTGAGCCCGCGGCCGGCGAGAGACCTGAGGCCTATGGATCGGGCCGGGAGAGCTACGCCCTGAACGCGGATTTACCGCTGACGCCGCGGGTTTCGGATTGGCGGTCGGATCATGCGCCGAGATACGATGAGGAGCCGCGTTTCGGTCGCGACCACGAGAGCGAGCCGTATGGCGATGACGACGCCCTCCAGGCGCGAACAGAGCATCACGAGGACGATGGGAATTCGGATCTCGGTGCCGCGGCGGATAACCAGGAAGAGCAATCATACGACGATCCGCCACGGGCATATCGCCACGGCGGCTTGGCTACGGCTCTGGCCCTTATTGGATGCGCCATTCTCGGCACTGCGGGCGCTTACGCTTACCGCAGTTATTTTGGTCAACCCGGTGTAGCGCAGCCGCCCCCGGTGATTACTGCCGATACCGCGACGCCGGCAAAGATTGTCCCGCCGACCGCCGGCGATGCGCAGTCAGGCAAGACCATACAGGACCGGGTCGCCAACGCGAGTAGAGAACAGGTTGTCTCCAAGCAGGAAGAGCCAGTCGCGCTGAAGGACCTGGGCACGCAGGGAGCGCCTCGGGTGGTGCTGCCAACACCGGTAACGCCCACGCCAGGCCCGGCGGCGGCGCCGTCCGCTCCCGCTGCCCCCTCGGGCGCCTCGACAGAACCGCGCAAGGTCCGGACTGTCCCCATCCGCCCTGATGGGAGCGATCCGAGCGGCCGGCCGGCAATGGGCCCTGCGCCGGCGGCACCGCGCGCGGCTGCGCCCGCGCCGAAGAGTTCCGGCGGGCCGCTCTCGCTTGATCCGCAGCCCAAAGACTCAAGCCCGCCACCAGCCACGCGGACGCGAACGGCTACCGCACCTGTGCGATCCGAAAGTTCAACGGGGTCGTCCGGCGGCTTTCTGGTGCAGCTCTCGTCGCAGAAGACGGAAGCCGAAGCGGCCTCGTCGTTCCGCGGTCTGCAGGCCAAATTCCCGAACGAACTTGGGGGCCGGCAGGTGGTCATACGTCGGGCTGACCTGGGGACCAAAGGAGTATTCTACCGGACGATGGTCGGACCATTCGCTTCCGCCCAGGAAGCCAATCAGTTCTGTGCGAGCTACAAGGCCGCCGGGGGCCATTGCGTGGTTCCGAACAACTGAGCTCATATTGACCGCGCTGCTTCGTGCGGGGTAATGCGCCCAATGGCGCCGCGCGCATTCATCTGTGGCCTTGCGGGCCCAACGCTTTCGGCCGACGAAGAACGCTTTTTGCGGGAGGCCGAGCCGTGGGGCCTCATTCTCTTCGCGCGCAATATCCAATCGCCGGCTCAGCTCGTGCGCTTAACCGCTTCGGTGCGAAATGCCTTGGGGCGGAATGCAGCCATTCTCGTCGATCAGGAAGGCGGTCGCGTTCAGCGGCTCGGACCGCCGCACTGGCCCTCTTATCCGCCCGGCGCGACCTATGGTCGAATCTACGATCAGAGCGCAGAAAAGGCGGGACGCGCCGCTTACATCGGTGCTCGTCTGATGGCCGCCGACCTCCTCGCAGTCGGCATTGATGTGGATTGCCTTCCTATCGCCGACGTTCGGGTGGCTGGCGCGAGCGACGTCATCGGCGACCGCGCCTATGGCGAGACCCCCGAAAAGGTTGCCGCCATCGCCCGTTGCGTGGCCGCGGGCCTGCTATCGGGGGGTGTTTTGCCGGTCCTCAAGCATATCCCAGGCCACGGCCGCGCAACCATTGACAGTCATGGCGGTCTTCCCGTTGTCGAGACCGACCGTTCGACCCTCGAGGCGAGCGATTTTGCTGCATTCCGGCCGCTTGCCGACCTGCCTTTGGGAATGACCGCTCACGTGGTCTATACCGCGATCGATCATCTTGCTCCGGCCACAACTTCGGTCACTGTGATCCGTGATGTGATTCGGGGCGGGCTCAATTTTTCCGGATTACTGATGAGCGACGATATTTCCATGGGCGCCCTTTCGGGCTCGCTTGAAAGCCGGTCGCGTGCGGCTATTGCTGCCGGCTGCGATCTCGTCCTTCACTGCAACGGCGATCGCGACGAAATGGAGGCCGTGGCCGCCAGCGTTCCAGCACTGGCCGGCAGGGCTGCGGAGCGCGCGCAATCGGCTCTCGAGCAACGCAAAACCAACGACGAGCACGAAGCGGCGGCTCTGCGGTTGGAATGGGCGGCTCTCCTCGCTGACAACGAAACGGTGGGCGCACGTTCATGAACCCGGAACAGGTGAAATTCGAGGCCGATCCTCCAATCGAGCGGTCGAGCGACGAGCCCACGCTGGTGGTGGATGTCGAGGGGTTCGAGGGTCCGCTCGATCTTCTGCTGGCGCTGGCGCGCCAGCAGAAAGTCGACCTCGCAAAAATCTCCATTCTGGCGCTTGCGGATCAGTACCTCGTCTTCATTGAGGAGGCCCGCAAGCTGCGGCTTGAGCTCGCCGCGGACTACCTCGTGATGGCAGCCTGGCTTGCGTATCTCAAGTCGCGCCTCCTGCTGCCGGATGTCACGTCCCAGGAAGGCCAAAGCGCGGCTGACATGGCGACCGCGCTGGCGCTGCGCCTCAAGCGACTCGAAGCCATTCGCGCCGTTGCGCAGCGTCTCATGGAGCAGGCACAGCTCGGACGCGACGTGTTTGCCCGCGGTCAGCCCGAGCCCATCGCGCACATCCGCCATCCGCAATGGACCGCGACGCTCTATGACCTTCTTTCGGCCTATGCCCAGCAGCGCCAACGGGCGGCGCTGTCCCACGTGCGGCTCGCCCAGCGCACCGTCTGGTCGCTGGCACAGGCGCGCGAAGCGCTTGAGCGGCTGATCGGCCAATCGCAGGATTGGGCGCGGCTTGACGAATATCTGCTGACCTACGTGGTCGAGCCCGCTCTTGCGCGGACCATTTTTGCATCGAGCTTTGCCTCGACGCTTGAGCTTGTGCGCGAAGGCCTCATGGAGGTGCATCAGCAGACCGCGTTCGCGCCGCTTTACGTGCGCAAGCGAACAACGAGCGGGGACGAAGCGAGCAGCGCTCAACAGGAATGAGAAGGGGATCAGGAGGACAAATGCCGAAATTGAAAGTCGTGACGAGATCAGACGAGCCGGAGCCGCAGTACCGGCCGCAGGCGCCCGAGCCTGAGCGCCGGCCGGAAGAGCTGCGGCTCTTGGAAGCCATGCTGTTCGCCTCGGCGGAGCCGCTCGATGAAAAGTCGCTCGCGGCGCGGCTTCCGCAAGGTGTCGATGTGCATGCAGCGCTCGTGCGCTTGCAGCAGGAATATTCGTCGTTCGGCGTGAACCTGGTGCGCGTCAATGGGAAATGGACCTTCCGCACCGCGAGCGATCTCGCCTGGCTGCTCAGCCACGAATCGATCGAGAC
>Ga0209331_1000087_pt1 | contig 29548 bp, 33 predicted proteins | sample JacPinW_OM3H0_M3_FD_187971 | JGI IMG/M metagenome (GOLD analysis project Ga0209331, IMG submission 187971) | Forest soil microbial communities from Algoma, Ontario, Canada - Jack Pine, Ontario site 1_JW_OM3H0_M3 (SPAdes) (version 2) | ecosystem: Environmental > Terrestrial > Soil > Boreal...
CGCCGATCCGCTGTCACGAAAGTACGACCGCCCTTTCACTGGGGAGGGGGCGTATCCGGGGTCGGGGGGGCAGACGTTCTGAGTGCTGAGCTGGCTCGACTGAAGGGAGAGATGGAGGCCATTGAGCAGGCCTCGATCCGCAAGAACTGCGGCGTTCAGTTTCGACGGGCGCAGGGCTGACACGCACCCGAGTGTTCGACCGTTCGCTTGCCTCCCACGCGCTTCTTGTTCACATGCGGTCCCCAGTCCGGGCGCACGTCCGCGCCGATCATGCCGCAGCGCGTACAGACCATCCGAAGCACAGCGAGCGCACGGGCATCTCGTCTGGCAGCCAGTCCCCATTCAACGACCTTCACTGAGAAAATGCCCGGAATGGGTCAATGCCTGCCGTTACCGCGTCGCAACATCGACATCCGGTTCACCTCAATCAACCGAACGACCAGAGTGGTGCAACTGACGTCCGAAGGCGCTCTGCTGTTGGATCAAATTACCCCCGCCATGACCGCGATCGGCCAAGCACTCGACTCCTTGAACAATGCTGAGAAGGAGGTTCGAGGAACATTGCGAGTAACGGGGCCGACGGTTGCCTACTCGCTTTTGCTCGAACGCCATGTAGCCGACTTCCTGCGCCGTTACCCCCAGCTTCAGCTTGAAGTGCAAATCGATGATGCACTGGTAGACATCGTCGGCGCCAGTCTTGATGCGGGTATTCGTTTGGGCGAGCGACTTGCGTTGGACATGTTTGCTACGCCACTACTTCGGAACGAGCGCATGGCCGTGGTGGCCGCACCAAGCTATCTCGCAACCAAGCCGCCGATCGAAAGCCCAGCCGACCTGCTACGGCACGATTGCATCCGTTTGCGGCTGAAGACCAACGGCACGCTCTACCCGTGGACCTTGACCATTGGCGGAGAGAGCCGCGCGGTGGATGTGGAGGGGCGTCTGGTATTGGACAATATGCCGGCGGTGCTCAATGCGGCGATTGCCGGTTGCGGTGTAGCCTGCAGTTTTGAGCGGGTTGCGGCTTCAGCGATAGCGGACGGCCGTCTCCACCAGCTTCTGCCGGCCTATTGCCAGGACTACCCTGGGTGGTTCCTCCATTTCCCAAGCCGTCGACACATGTCGGCGCGCCTGCCCGCTTTCATCGATTTCTTTCGTGCTGCCAACCTAGACACCTGGGAGCGACTCCCCGCGCCCGCCATTGGCAGACGACGGAATCGACCCACGTAAGAGGAGAATCTTTAATAAAGATCGATCATGGCCGCCATCACGTGCAGAGGGCCGCTATACCGGCTGGAAACTTGCTCCGGCAGCCGCTCGGCTCCCGGATGAGACGATCGCGCGACTGCGCACGTTTCAATTTGTTTTGACAGTTCGCGTCATCTCCAGATCGTTGTACGCATCGACGTCTTTTGGGCACACATTGCCCGGCAGAATGTACACCGGAATCCGGTGCGCAAGCGCGTGACGATAGTCGGCGAGGTAAGCGAACCACGCTTCCAGCGTGTCGAGGTAGGCTCGAAAGTCCATCGAGAGGGATGCCCGGACTTGTGTATTGTGCTTGCGCAGCCCGACGCGCCTAGGCTCGATTGATGCGAAGGTCCGCTCGCGGCGTTATATGACGGCGCGCGAAGCAAGGCGTGTAGCAGGAGCACTGCTGCCCGACGCTCCTGTGTTCGGCAATAGGTTTGGCGAGTGCGCTGAACATGCCGCGGATGATCGTGACGATGTAGCGGGCGAGACTGGTGGGATCGGGTGCAGCACATCATTTCCGTCATCGAACAGCATGGCCTGTTGGTCGTTTTCCTCAATGTCTTGCTGGCCCAGAGCGGCCTGCCATTGCCAGCTTTTCCGACACTGATGGCAGCGGGAGCGCTTGTGACGCAGAGCCGCTATCAGGTCCACGAGATTATTCTTGCAGGAGTCGGTGGGTCCCTGATTGCAGATCTCGCCTGGTATTGGAGCGGTGAACGCTATGGTCGCCGCATTCTCGGATTGCTTTGCAAGATGTCTTTGTCTCCGGATTTCTGCGTTCGCCGGACTGAGACCGCGTTCGCGAAAGTCGGCCCCTGGTCGCTGCTGTTCGCAAAATTCTTTCCGGGACTTACCACCATTTCAGTGGTGATGGCTGGTGTCACCAAGATGTCGCTGCCCTTCTTTCTCTTGCTCAACGGAATTGGCGCGCTTCTGTTTGTGAGTGTGCCCGTGCTGCTCGGCTGGATATTCCAAAATGCGATCACCGATATCCTCTTCACGCTTACGGATATCGGCAAGTTCGGCGTCTTAGCTGTCCTCGCCGCGCTTGGCTTGTATTTGCTGGCAAGATGGTGGCGGCGGCAGGCGTTTATCCGCCAGCTTCGCATGGACCGTATCACCGTCGATGAACTTCGCGGATTGATCGACGAAGGCCAGAAGCTTCTTATTCTTGATGTGCGACCGAAGGAGGCCCGCACGCAATACGGAATCATTCCGGGCGCCGTGCCCGCGCATCCGGAGGACATCGATCCGGTCGTGACGACCTATTCTCGCGAACTGGAGATCGTCGTGTACTGCGCGTGCCCGAATGAGGCATCGGCAGCCGTTGCTGCTAAGCACCTGAAGCAAACAGGATTCAAGAAAATACGACCGCTTCTGGGCGGGATCGAGGCATGGGTCCAAGCTGGGCAACCTGTAGAACGTGCGCCTTCCACTTCGACTGCAACGTCTTGACCGTTGAAGGGGTGGAGGCCTGCGATGTCGCGCCCGAGATGAAGGCCTCTCAAGGTCGGGTCGAAATCGGGAATGCGGACCTTGGCGATTCCCGGTCCATCGTATACGCCGGAACCAATGCTATGCCCACGCCCGCTCCAACCAGTGCCAGAGCGCCTCGGCCTGCTGGTTGATGAGATGCGCCTCGCGCAGATCGAGCTGGGTCTCTCCCGGCCTTCACCGGGCGCGCAATGACGAGTATGCCTGGCTCAAGGCGGAGAACTGGCGCGAAGTGATGCGCGATCCGTCTCAGCTCGATCCGGCGATACGCGCCTATCTGCAAGCCGAGCGATGTGCCATGAACCAGAGGGCGTGTCACTTGAACGCCGGGTGAAAGGAACAATTCCACGCGCGCAAGTCTCGACCGGCGCGGTTCTGGCGGATCAAGGATACTCATGTGCCCGCACCGACAGGACGATCGCCCGCCTCAACTCGTCAGCGATTGAAAACTTCCGGCCGGCGCGGCGTCTAGCTCGGACCAGTCGAGCTCTTCCTGGATGCGGCGAAAGGCTTCGTCGCCAATCTCGCCTTGCGCGCGCAGGTGGTACAGCGCTTCGCGCTGGGCAGCGATCGCGCGCAGCCGCAGCTCGTCATATTTGGTCGCAGCCTGCGGCTCGTAGTGGTCTTCGGCGACCTTGCGAGCGGCCGCGTATTGCTCGCGCATCATCGTTGCCGCGCGCGACCTGTCGCCGTCGAGGCTGTCGAGTGCCGCCTCCATGACAGCAATCCGCGCGCGGGAAATTTCCCGTTCGACTGCGCCGTCGTCTTGAAGGCGCAGCAAACGGAGCAGCGGCCGCAGCGTAAGGCCCTGGATCACGAGCGTGCCGAGCACCACGCAGAACGCGCATAGCATGATGAGGTCGCGCCCGGGGAACTGTGGGGGCAGCGCGAATGCGGTTGCCAGCGTAACGAGGCCGCGCATCCCGCTCCAGGATATGACAATTGTGCCGCGCGGATCCCGCGAGACCAGCCGGTCCGCGAGGCTGGGATGCCAGCACTTGATGGCGGCGACGGTCGCTCGGTACACCGCGAGGTAGACAATGCGAACCACGATTACAAGTGCGAGCACGGTGAGCCCGAAGACCAGCGAGCCCCAACGCTGCTCCGGCGACAAACGTTCGATGATGGGACGGGCTTGCAATCCCATCAGCACAAAAGCCAGCACATTGACAACGAAGACCGCGGTCTCCCACACCGCATAGGAGGTAATCCGCAGACGGGGACCCAACCGTCCGGAGGCCGCTTGCGCCAGCGTCATGGCGTAGACCATAACCGTAATGATCGGCGACAGCGTCAAACGCTCCGACAGAAGCCACACCCCGAAGGTGCTGATGAATTGGAGGACGGTGCTGCCGGCCGCATCCCGTACATATGGGGTTGCGACCATGTACAGCCGCGCCAGCACGTAACCTGCGACCAGGCTTCCAACAGCCGCGAGCAACAGGATCGGGGCGTCGCCGACGAGGCTGAATGATCCCACGGCAGCGGCGACGGCAGCGCGGTAGATCAACAACGCGGTTGCGTCGTTGAGCAGGCTCTCGCCCCGCAAGACGAGCCCGATCCGCTGCGGAATGCGCAGATGCCGCATGACCTCGTTGGCTGCGACCGCATCGGGTGGTGCCACGATCGCGCCCAGGGCGATCGCCGCGGCGATCGGCAAACCGGCAAAGCGCCATCCCAGAAACGCGACCGCCGCCGTCGTCAACACGACCGCGATCACGGCCAGCGACGCAATTGGAATGGCGTTGCGGCGCAAATCGCGCGGCGAGGTGTCAAATGCCGCGTCGAGAAGGGCCGGCGCCACGAACAGCGCCAGCGCCAGTTCCGGTTCGATTCGGATCTGCGGGGCGAACGGCAGGAAAGCAAGACCGACGCCTGCAATCGCGAGCAGGGACGGGTAGGGCACGGCGAGCCGTTCTGCCAGGTTCGTGAGGATGACGGCTGCAAGCAGCAGCACCAGAATCCACTCGAACATCAGCATGGCGTTTCCTCATGGGTGCGCGCTCTTGTCCTTTAACGCCTTCCCGGGGCTGACTCTCGGCGAACACGCAAATGGTCCTCGAGCTCATTCAGTCGCCCGGCCGCGTGCTGCCAAGGAGCGTCGCCGCGCCTGCAATTACAAGGGCGATCTGGGCTCGGCTGATCTCCGCGCCAGTGGGGCGCTCGATTTCGAAGGCACTCGTCAGCTCCCGACGAGCGCGTGCCGACTGCCGAGGGATCGTGAGTTCGACGGGTCCCGCTCCGGCCTGTAGACCTGGTGCGTACTCACCTTCTAGACTAACGACCATAATGAGTGCGGTCGTTCCGCGCCGTTGCAACAAATGTACAGAGCGGGTTGACCTGGATGGCGCGAGGCGACGGCCGGATGATGCCTAACAGGGAGGCTTTCATGAATCGGAAGATGGTTGGAATTGTCATCAGCATGGGCATCTTCGTTGCTGGGTTGGCCGGCGCGGCGCGTGCGCAAAAGTCTCCGAGTGTCGCGGGCATGGACTCGGCCCTGCGTGGTGCGGTTGAGCGCAAGGACGTGCCGGGCGTGGTCGCGCTGCTCACCGATCGCCGGCGCGTGCTCTATCAGGGCGCGTTCGGCGTAGCAGACGTCTCGACCGCGCGCGCGCTCACGGCCGACGCGCTATTCCGCATCGCTTCGATGACCAAGCCGATCACGTCGGTGGCAGCCATGCAGCTCATCGAGCAACGTCGCTTCGGTCTTGATGATCCGGTCGAAAACTATCTGCCGGAGTTTGCAAACCTCAAGGTATTTGAATCGTTCAATGCGGCGACCGGCGCTTATCGGCTCCGCCCGGCATCCAGGCCGCCTACCGTTCGGCACATCCTCACCCACACGTCCGGGCTCGGGTATCCGTTCACGAGCGCGATCTTGCGGGATTTCAAGCCGCAGCCCGGGGAAAACTATCCGTTTGGCGGTCCCTTGCTGTTCGACCCGGGCGAGCGCTGGCATTACGGCACGAGCACCGATGTAGTCGGCAAGCTGGTCGAGAAACTGTCAGGCCAGAAACTCGAGGACTATTTCCACGAGCACATCTTCGCTCCACTCCAGATGTCGGACACGTCCTACAACGTACCGCAGGAGAAGGCAGCGCGCCTCGCGGCCGCGCAGCAGCGCGGCGGCGAGCGCATGGATGGCGCCATCGAATTGCAGACGCCGCAACCCGGGCTCACCATATCGGAGCCAATCGGCGGTGGCGGTCTTGTCTCGACCGCGAACGACTACGGTCGTTTCATGCGCATGCTGCTGAATGGCGGCGAGTTGGACGGGGCGCGCCTGCTCAGGGCCGAGACGGTGACGCTGATGGGCCAGAACAACATCGGCGCGGTGTCGGTGCCGGCGCTCAAGACCGCGCTGCCGCGCAGCGCCGACTTCACCTTTATCGCGGACGGTCGTGACAAATGGGGTCTCGGCTTCCTGATCACGACAGAACAGGTGCCCGGCAGACGCTCCCCCGGTAGCTTGAGCTGGGGTGGCATCAACAATACCTATTTCTGGATCGATCCGAGCCGCGGTATTGCAGGCGTAATCTTGATGCAGTACCTGCCGTTCGCCGACGTCAAAGCGTTGGCTGCCTACGATGCGTTCGAGCGGGGCGCCTATCAGCTTGTGAGCGCCGAGCGCTAGGTGCGCACCTCAAATAGCCCGCGTACAGCATCATATGGCCCCGATGAAACAAAGCCCTCTCAAGGCAAACCACCTGCGCGTTGCGGGCGGCCTCTGGCGGGCGTCCAGCATCAGCTCGTTTTGTCAGAGGTAACTCTTGGGGAACAAAGGAAAGCCCCGGCCTCATCTGATGGGAAGTGGCCGGGGCTTCGATTTCTGCCAATACGATGCCTTGTCCTGAGCCTGGAGTTGAACATGAAGCGGCGCGAATTTTTGGGTGTGCTCAGCGGCGCAGCGGCCTGGCCGCTCGCCGTGCGCGGGCAGCAGTCCGACCCCCTGCGTCGGGTTGGCGTGCTCATGGGTGCCGCAGAAGCCGACCCGATATCGCCGCTCCGTATATCCGCGTTAAGGCACAAGCTCCAGGAGCTAGGGTGGATCGAGGGCCACAATCTGCGCCTTGATATTTTTTGGGCCGCCGGCGACTTGGATCGCATGCGGGCCGGAGCAAAGGAGATAGTCGGGCTGCGCCCCGATGCCATTGTCGTCCACACCTTGGCTCCGGCACTGGCGCTCCAAAAGGAGACCCGCACCATTCCCATCGTGTTTACGGTCGTCAGCAATCCGGACGGAGCCGGTCTCGTCGAGAGCCTCACTCGCCCAAGCGGCAATATCACCGGCTTCACGAATATGGAGCCAACGATGGGGGCGAAGTGGCTGCAACTCCTCAAAGAGATTGCACCTCGCGTCAAACGGGTTGCGATAATGTTCAATCCGGATGCGGCGCCCGTTGTCATGCCGTTCTCTCTGTCGGCGGAGGCGTCCGCCCACGCGATTGGGGTGGAGACGGTTGCTATTCCCATTCACCAGCCCGCTAATATTGCGGAGGCTTTGACCAAGCTCGGGCACGAGCCGGGAGTCGGTCTAATGCTTCTGCCCGATATTTTCGCTGCTACCCATCGCAAGCTGATACTGGAGCTGGCCGCTCGCTACAGTGTACCCGCAATCTATCCATATCGATTTTTCGTAGACGAAGGCGGCTTGCTCTCTTATGGCACCGATCCGATAGACCAGTTCGCACAGGCAGGCACGTATGTTGATCGAATATTGCGGGGCGCCAAGCCGGGTGAACTGCCAGTTCAGGCACCCACCAAGTTCGAGCTTGTCATCAACCTCAAGACTGCCAAAGCACTTGGGCTTGACCCACCCATCACGTTGCTCGCGCGTACCGATGAGGTCATCGAATAAGTCAGTGTAATCCAGACACATCGTTTGCTGCGGTGCATGAGTCCGGTTCTGACCGATTTTGTTGCAAAAGTCTTTTTGCACTCGTGATCAAAATTTCTTTTGGCTGTACACGCGACTTTCGTGTAAATATGTGGGGGACCTCATTGCCTAAAGATAAACTCGCTGGCGACCTCGGTAACGTGATTGGAGCCACATCGATCGGTTGTCATTCGAGCCGTGCTTCAATCTCAACAGAACCGGCGAGCAAAGCTTTCGGGCGTCGCTCACAGGGCTCGGTAGCTTCGCGCATTGCGATTTTGCCCGGCGCCTGAACTCCGCCGGCTTAAAACAAGAGTGAAGCTCGCTGACGTCTGCGCGCCGCTGACGTCGGATGACGGAGGTAAAGCAGAGCTGATGCGAGCGCACTGATTACCGCCGGTGATGGACCCACAATAGCAGCACACTGGTAGGCGACAGCCTGCAGGTCCGCGGAAGAATTCGTATCGCGGCGGATCTTTCGGCGTGATAGGATCAATCCGCCTGCGAACCCGAAAGGTGTCCCATGTCTGATATCACCTACGAGATCGTCCAGCACGACGGCGGCTGGGCCTATAAAGTCGACGGCGTATTTTCGGAAACGTTCCCGACCCATGCCGAGGCGCTCGCAGCCGCGCAGGCGGCCGCCGAGGAGCAGGAAGTCCCCGGCCACACGGAAACCATCGAGTACGAGGATGACAAGGGCAAGTGGCACACGGAAACCGCCAGCGGCCGAGACCGCCCGCACACCATCGTCAAGGACAAGACTCAATAAGAATTGGGTTCACATGTGCCGCGACACGCCGCCGGAGATCTCCAGCTGCGTGCCGGTGATGTAGGGGACCGTGGGCGAGCAGAGAAACGCGATGGCACGGGCGACCTCTTCGGGATTGCCCAGCCGCTCCATGGGAATATGCCGCGAGCGTGCGACCTCGGTGTACCACTGCTCGCGCGTCTGCGAGGGATCGCTGCGGGAGGCAAAACGGCGTTCCCACTGGCCGGATACGATGAGCCCGAGCATCACCGAGTTCACTCGGATGCGCGGCGCAAATTCGCGCGCCAGCGATTTGAGCAAATTCTGCGCACCCGCACGCGCCGCAGAAGTAGCGACCATGTAGGGCTCGGGTTGGTACGCCAGCAGCGAGTTGACCGCGAGGATCGCAGCGGCGGTGCTCTTGTCGAGCAGCGGCTTGAAGGCGCGAATGGGATGGATCTGGCTGAAGAATTTGAGCTCAAGCTCCTCGCGCCACGCCTCGTCCGTAGTCTCGGCAAACGTGGTCAAGCGCGCCTGGCCGGCGTTGTTGACGAGAATGTCGCAGCGTCCGCTCCATTGCTCGACTGCCGTCGCGAAGCGCTCCACCGCTTGCTTGTCGAGGACGTCGCATTGCAGCGCAAGCAGCCGCTCGTGCGGTTCATTGCCCAGCAATGCGGATTCGGCCGCCGCAAGCCGCGTCGCGTCGCGCCCGCATATGGCGACCAAAGCGCCCTCGTCGAGGAATACACGCGCCGTGGCAAGCCCGATGCCTGACGTCCCGCCAGTTACCACCGCGACTTTGTCTCGCAACTCAAGATCCATGCGATTGCCTGACTAATTCGACCTGCGTCGGCGGCGCATGCTCCGGGTGCGTAGCAACGCACCGTGCGTAGGGGTGACGCATGCAGGACAAAAAACGCTGTGCACTTTTCGGCGGCCCCGCATGCCTAGCCCTGGCTCAAGCGGGCGACGCATGCGTCGCCCCTACATCCATTGCAGTGGGACACGTCTGGGCGGGCTCGAGCCAACCAAGCCGGCGCGAAATCTCCGCGCCGGCCGCACGCAGAACATGGCCGATGTGATCCGTTCGCGCCGTGGCGAAAGCGGCGATCGGTCCGGAGACATTGATGGCCCCCACCGGGGTCGCAGCAAAATCGAAAACCGGTACCGCTGCGGAGGCGATGCCTGGCTCGAAATGCGCCTCGCTCCAGGCAATGCCGGCGATCCGGTCTGCTTGCGCTTTCCGCCTCAGCGCCGGCAGCGTGCTCGGCGTGTGCTCGCTGAAACGCGGCAACTCCTTGCCGGCATAGAGCGCCTCGAGCTCGATGGGGGTCAGATAGGCGAGCAGCATCCGCCCCATGGCGGTGGCGTGCGCGGGCAGCCGGCTGCCCACGCGGATGTTGCTCGCGAGCGGCGTATTGGGTGTGCGCCGCACGAGATAGAGCACATCGGCACCGTCCAGAATCCCGAGGTGCGCAGACAGCTGCAAGGTCTCGGCCAGCCGGGTCAACACCGGTACTGCTACCTGCACCAAGTCCTGCGAGAACACGGCGCGCGCGCCGACCTCGATGAGCGACAAGCCCATCTGAAATCCGGCGCCGTTCGGCCGCCGCTCGACAAAACCTTCGAGCTCGAGCGTATGCAGAAGGCGCAGCAGCGTGGTGCGATTGATCTTCAGCGTCTTTGCCGTCTCGCTCATGTTGAGCACGGGGTTGCCCTCAGCCACATGGCGAATCAGCCGAACCGCCCGCTGCACCGGCGGGGCGATGTAGCGTCCGGCGGTGGAGCTACGCCGGCGCTTTGGTTTCTCACGCATCGGGGTTCACTTCGCGCTCGCCTGGGCGTCTGTCTTAGCCTCGAGAAACTCAGCGATGACACGGGCGACCTCTTCCGGGCGCTCCTGGCATACCGCATGGCCCGCATCCTTGATGATGCGAAAGAACGGCCGCTGGGATGAGCGCTGCAAGGCTGCGTAGACGAAATGCGCGTTCTCAGGCGCGGTGACATAATCTTTCCCGCCGTTGAGCACCGCGGCGGGAGCTTCGATTTGCGAGACATCATCGTAGATGCAGCCGCTTGCCAGCATGCGGGCGGCCTGGTCATATCCGGGCCGCCGGACCGCAGCCATTGCGGCTTGCAGCGCCCGCAGTACCTCCGGATTTGGTATGGAGTCGGCCAGCAATGCCCAAGCCCGCTTGGCGGCGAATTCCTTTGGCCCAAGTCGGTCAAGGTCCGCGATGCGGGCGGCGACCTGCGGAGGCAAAGCCCCACCCTTCTCCGCCTGATAGCCCACGGCGGGCGAGATCAAGACCAGGGCTGCGACATGCGCGGGCACCATCACCGCGTAGCGGGCAGCGATCAGGCAGCCGAGAGAATGACCGACCAGAATGCAGTGTGTCACGTCGAGATGCGCGAGCAACCGGTTCAACGCGTTCGCGTAATGGGAGGGATCGGGCCACTTGACCGTAAGCGGCTTCGACTCGCCGTATCCCGGCGCGTTCCAGGCAATGCTGGGATGGCGCTCCGCCAGAGCCTGCATGAGCGGCTCGAAAGAATGCGCGTTGCTGCCGATACCGTGCAGCAATACGACGGGCATTTCCCCCCTGCCCTCGCAGGTCAGATAGGACAAGCCTTTGGCCGAGCGCTCAGCGATGGTGCTCATGTGAAAACAAATCCCGCATTGACCGGAAGCACCTGGCCGGTGAGCGCGAGTGCGCCGGAAGTGAGAAGAAAGACCACGGTATCAACGATGTCCTCCGGGGTTTGCGGCCCCGGCACCGCCCGTCCGTCCTCGTAAAGCCGGTGGCGCTCCGCCGGCACGTAATCGGTGGATTCGCCCTGCAGAATGCCGGGCGCGACCACCGTCACGCCGATGCCGCGCGGACCGAGCTCGCGCGCAAGCGAGCGCGTCATCGAGATCACCGCGCCCTTGCTGGCCACATAGGCAAGCAGCCGCGGCGCTCCCCACAGCGCGGTGTCGGAGGCGATATTGACGATGCGCCCGTCTCCCCCTTCAGCGAACAACGGCGCGAGCGCGCGGGTGATGAGCCATGTGCCGCGGACGTTGACGCGCATCACGCGGTCCCACAGATCGAGATCGATCTCATCGAAGCTCTTGCCGCCCACGCCGGTCGCAATCGCTGCATTGTTGACGAGTCCGTGGATCTCGCCTTCGCGCTGCGCAACATCGTCGGCAAAGCCAGCGATCGAATCCGGATCGTTGAGATCGAGGGGGACGAAGCGTGCTTGCGTGAGCTTGCCGAATTCCAGCGCAGCGTCGCGGCCGGCATCCTCCAGGACATCGCCCAGCACGAGCCGGGCATGATGCCGCGCACAGGCGCGCGCGATTGCGCGGCCCACCCCACGCGCGGCGCCGGTCACCACGATGGTGCGGCCGGAGAGCACGTTACACCGCCGCGCGCAAGGCGGACTGTTCCTCGGCCGCGAGCTGCTGCTTTACCTGTTGCGCCAGCAGGCGGCGCATGCGCGCGACGCCGACGTCATGCTGATAGAGCATTTCGCGGCGGTGGGCGTCGGCGGGAATATTGACCAGCATCGCACGGTCCTGCTCGAGCACGTGCCAATGGCGTGCCTCGAGCGTGGCGCGATAGAGAAAGCGCCAGGCTTCCCGCGCGATTCCGCTGACCTGCCGAAAGCGCCAGAAAAACACCATACACGAATGCTCGTCTGCGGGCGTGGCATAGCCGATAATGCGAAACGGCCCGCCGGGTCCGGCGGGCGGCGGATAGGGAATATCGAGCCGGCAATAGACCTGGGCGCCGTCCACGACGACGTGGGTCCAGTCGAGGTTCACGTCCTTCTGCTCCGCGCGGGCGATGTAGAAGCCATCGTCGCGCGGCTCGACCTGCATCACATCCTGCTTGGCGCCGAAGGCGAGCGTGAAGGAGTCCGCATGCAGGTAGCAGGCATGCATGGGATCGCCGAAATTGTCATAAACGAAGCGATAGCTGCACTCCCACCGCCCCATGCACAGGATGCTGCTCCAGCCCGGGTCGGAAAACTCGGCGGGCAGATTGAGCTGCGGAGCGTGCGGCTGCTCCTTGCTGGGGAAATAGACGAAGATGCCGTCGTTCGCCTCGACGACGCTGTAGCTATCGACGGCCTTGCGGCCCTCGAGCGCGCAGCCCGGCATGGCGGGAACCCGAACGATGGTGCCGCTGCCGTCGAGTGTCACACCGTGATAACGGCAGGAGATGTTGTCCTGGTTGACTTCGCCGCGCGAGAGGCGCGCGCCGCGATGCGGGCAGTAATCCTCCAGGCACTGAACGCGGCCGGCCGTATCGCGCCAGAGCACGAGATGACGCCCGAGCGCCCGCACGCCATGGGGCTTGCTGCTTCTCACCTGCACCGACTTTGCAACGGCGTACCACTGGCCGAGGATACCCGTGGTCAACCGCTGCTCGACCGCATCCTTGTCGATGCTCATGCCAACACCTTATTCAGTCCGTTCTGACATTCCGGATGTCATTCCGGGGCGCCCGGAATCCATAATCCCAGGCGGCCGGTAGGTCCCAGGTCCATCGTACCCGCATCTTCTGTGGTTATGGATTCCGGGCTCCGTTCGCTGTGCTCGCGGCCCCGGAATGACAGACCAAGGAAGTTGCGTCACTACGACCAACAGCCGACTCCGTGCACTCGATGCGCTACCCCGCGCCGGCGCCCTTGGGACGCTTGATCTTGGACAGCGGGTGCTCGGGCGGATAGGTGGGGGTCACCGGCTTGCTGTTGCCGATGATCACGCACATGAGCGCTTCCTCGATGCCCTCGTTGACCAGGCCGCGATAGACGCCGGGCGGAACAGAGAAGAGATCCCGCTCCTTGAGGACCGTCTCGAAGCGCTCGCCCCGGTGCTCGATGATAAAGCGCAGCTTGTTGCCGCGCAGGACAAAGAACACCTCCTCGGCATCGGTGTGGAGGTGCAGAGGACCCTCGCAGCCCGCCGGCAGCACCATGGTCGAGAAGGTGAAATGCTCGGCCGGAACCACGTTGTCATCGGAGTCGACGCCAGTACCGCCGGTGCCGATGTAGCGCATCTGCGCGCGTCGATATTTCTGATCGTAGTCGGCCTGGAACTTGAGCGCGTGCCAGTCGAGCGAGCGCGTGTCGTACCGGGCGATGCGCGAATTGAGCCACGCTGCAAGGCTTGCGCCCGACGGAATGGCGACGTTCTCCGGCCTGATCTCGGGGTAAATCGGCTTGTGCTCCATAGGGGTCCTCCTTCCGAGCGGGGATTAGCGCAATGCGCGCGGGATGTAGTGCAGCACCCGCGCCTCGATGATCGCGACGGCAGCGTAGAGAACGATGCCGACGGCGGTGAGCAGCACGATTGCGTCAAACACCATGGCGGTATTGGCCTGGCCTTCGCCGAACGTGATGAGATAACCAAGGCCTGTGTTGCCCCCGACCAGCTCGCCTACGGTGACGCCGATTACCGCCAAGGTTGCGCCGATGCGCAGGCCGGCCATCAGCGCCGGCATGGATGCGGGCATTTCGATCTTCCAGAAAATCTGCATGCGATTCATGCTGTAGGCGCGCGCGAGATTGATCAGATCGCGATCCATCGTCTTCATCGATTGCAGGACATTGACGAGGATCGGAAAGAAAACGACGAGGATGGTGACGATCAGCTTCGGCCATGAATTGTAGCCGAGCCACATGATGAACAAGGGCGCGAACGCGACCTTCGGCGCGATCTGCAAGCCGAGAATGTAAGGCGAGAGCACTTTCTCGACGAAGACCGACATGCCGAGGAGATAGCCCAGGCCTGCCCCCAGCACGCTTCCGATGACGAACCCTGCGATGGCAATGGTAACGGTCGAAAGAAGATGCACGAGCAGATTCTCGCGCGCGAGCATGCGCGTGAACTCATGCGCGAGATCGGTGACGGTCGGAATGATGTAGGGCGGAATGCCGAGGGCCGGCGGCACGAATTGCCAGGCCAGGAGGAAGATCGCTCCAAACCCGATGCTGCCCAAGAGGATAGAGACGCGCGAGGGAGCACTCGTTGTCGGCGCGGCGTGCACCTGCTGCGCCGAGCTTACCTCCGCGGATGCGGCGAAGCGCTCTTCCTCCCCCGCACCCATGGGCCGCACCGTGGTCAGATCCGAGCTGCTCATGCCGCCTTGTCCTGCAGATGAAGGCTCGCGAGCAGGTGATCGACATAGTCGCGAGATCGCGGCGCCGAGATCCGTGCCATGGGATCATCGCGGTCGGGGAGATCAACCGGGATTTCCTCGATGATGCGCCCGGGCCTCTCGCTCATGACCAGGATGCGGTCGGACATGATCACCGCTTCCATCAAATCGTGAGTAATGAGAAGCGTCGTGATGGCAGAAGACGCTATGGTCCGCGCGAAGCTCTTCTGCAGGACGAGCTTGGTCTGCGCATCGAGCGAGGAGAACGGCTCGTCCAGGAGCACGATCGCGGGCTCGATGGCGAGCGTGCGCGCCAGCGCCGCGCGCTGGCGCATGCCGCCCGAGAGTTGATAGGGGTAGCTTTCGGCAAACTCCTGCAACCGGCAGCGCTGCAATTCGCGCAAGGCTCGCTCGCGTCGCTCACTCCGACTGATCGAGCGCGCTTCCAGCCCGAATTCCACGTTGTGGATTATTTTGCGCCAGGGCAGCAGAAGATCCTTCTGCAGCATGAAACCGACGGTGGGGTTAGGACCTTCGACCAGAACCTGATTAAGCAGAATGCGCCCCTCATTGGGACGATCGAGCCCGGCCACAAGGTTGAGAATTGTGCTCTTGCCGCAGCCCGAGGGTCCGACCACCGCAACAAACTCGCCGGGCCGCACGCAGAAGGTGATCCGCTCGATTGCGGTCAGCGGCGACACGCCGTCTGGGGCGGTGAAGCGTTTGGTGACGGCAATGAGGTCAAGCACCGATGCCGTTTTCAGCATAGGCTCGATCCAGGGAGGCATTGATCCGGGCAAGCTCGGCTTCCAGAACGGCCGCGGTCCAGGCGCCGCCTTCGCCCGACGGACGCTTGACGCGGTCGCGCTCGAGCGCGCGCGCCACCTCCTCGAAGTCCTGCTGCCCGGTGCGAAAGATCCGCTCCAGCGCATCCGCGAGTGCGCGCTCCTCCGGCTGCAACGGGCGGCCCAGGGACTGATGCTCGAGGCGGGAATGAATGTCGGCCACAGTGCTCATTCCGATTTGAACGTCGCCTCTGGCCCGCATGAGCGGCTGGCGCGTCTTCGACGCGCCACGAGCGACGTGCGGGACCCGGATTTCGCTTCACTCATCCGAGCTACATTCCGGATTTGAACTTTGCGTTCGAATAAGAACAGGCTAGATACGGCCAGGACCAAAGTCAACGCCGGAGGGGACCGGTTTCAAACCCGCCCCTCCGGGGTGACGGGCTGACCGGGGTTGAGGTTCGTAGGGCGGATTAGATGTACTGCGGCATAAGTTGCCCCCAGTGCCATTCCGGGGCGCTGGCAAGTCGGTTTTCCCGACTTGCCAGCGAGCCCAGAATCCATAACCCCAGTGTGTGGTGGATGCGCGGTGTTGCAACTGCAGGAGCTGTGGTTATGGATTCCGGGCTCCGCTCGCGGAGCCTGTGCTCGGACGGCGCGTAGCGCCGATCCGAGTGCTCGCGGCCCCGGAATGACGACGTAGAGCAGTTGTGACGCAGTAGCGGTAATCCGCGCTACAAGTGCGGAACATCGCGTCGGGCGCACCAGGGGTAAGGAAGCCATGGGATGAGCGCGCACGGTGCCGAGACCATCCTGCTGACGATCTTTCTGCGCCACGATCAGTCGAAAAACCTCGACAGCATCCAGGGTCACCTTGCGAGTACGGGGTGGTGGGAGCGTTTTCCGCCAAAAGGGGTAGAGATCGTCAGCTGGAACGTGGTCATGGGGATCGGGCAGATCGTCACGTTGCGATTGCCGCCGCATCTGCTCAACGTGGTGAATGTGGAGATCGAACGCTGCGCCTGGGGCGTCTTCTCGACAGAGTTCTTCCCGACCTATGATTTCATACCGGTACGGGAGCGGCTTGCGCGGGAATGGCGCGAAGCGCGCGCAAGAGATACTGACAGGCAGTCCTCAAAGCGATGAACCTGCGAGACAGGAGAATCAGGATGTCCGTTCCGAAACAATTTGCTGGCGAACGCTGCGCCGGCCGGACTCTGGAACCCCCACCCCCGACCCCTCCCCGCAAGGGGGAGGGGAGTCGAGCACCGGGTTTGCCGTACGGCTCTGCGGTGGCGGCGGCGATGTGGGTTGCGCTCTGCGTCACGCCCGCGGTCGCGGCAGAGAAGATCACCTATCTCCTGCCCGCTCCTCCAAGCCTTCCGGCGTTTGCGCCCTGGGTGCTCGCCAAGCATCTCGGCTATTACACCGAGGCCGGCTACGACGTGGATTTCGTCGTTGCCCGCGGCGGCGTCGATGTCGCCAAGCAGATCGGGGTAGGCAATGCCCCGATCGGCGGAGCAATCGGCGACACCCCCATCATCGTTCGCGGCAACGGGGTCCCCGTCAAGGCAGTAGGACTGATGGGCGGCGGCGCCTTGACCGTGGTGGTCGGCCGCAAGGACAGAGGAATAGAAAAGCTTGAGGACCTGCGCGGAAAGAAGATCTCGGTGCTCGCGTTCCAGGATACGACCTATTACGCGCTCCTGGGCGCGCTCGCCTCCAAGAACATCACCAAGAACGACGTCAATGCCCAGGCGGTCGGACCTGCCGCGGTCGCGAGCCTGGTTGTGGCAGGCACAGTCGATGCGTGCGCCTGCACGCCCGACTGGGAGATCGACGTCAAGGAAGGCCTCAAGGATACCGTATCGCTGCCGACCAAGGACTATTTCCAGTCAATGTCGCAGGCAATTCTCGCATCCGACAAGATGATCGCCGAGCGACCGGACCTGGTGCGCGCGATCGTCAAGGCGACGCTGCGGGGCATGCAGTTCGTGATGGCGGATCCGGCCAGGGCTGCGCTCGCCTATGTCGAGGCCTCGCCCTCGTTCAAGGGCAAAGAGGAGCTGATGAAAAAGATCCTGGCGAACTATACCGAGCGGACCTATAGGGGCCAGAGCACCATCGGCGCCATGGACCCGGAACGGCTCGCCAAGCTGCAGCATTTCTACAAGCAGGAGGGCTTCATCGAGGCGGAGCTCCCGGTCGATCAGCTCTACAGCAATGATTTTATCAAATAGCGCGCCAATGCCGGACGAGAAGCAAAGGGTCGAGCAACTGGTCAATCGCGGGTTGCTTGACCAGTGGTACGCCGTCGCGAAGTCCGTGCAGGTCAAGCCCGGGGCGCCGCATCCGGTGAAGGCGCTCGGGCGCAATCTCGTGCTGTGGCGCGACGGCCTCGGCACGCTCAAATGTCTCGAGGACTATTGTCCCCACCGCGGCGCGCGCCTCTCGCGCGGCGAGATTACCGGCGATCACATCTCGTGCCGCTATCACGGCGTGACCCTCGATGGCGCGGGCACGATCGTGCGCGTGCCGGCCATGCCGGGCTGCGCGCTGGAAGGGCGCCGCGCGGTCGAGAGCTTTCCGGTCGCAGAGTCAAATGACGCGATCTTCGTTTATTTCGCGAGCGCCGAGCATCCGGAGCCTGTCCCGCTGGAGTTGCCGGAGGAGTTCACCAGCCCGGAATGGACCGGGATCCTGTGCGTGTCGCCATGGGCGTGCAATTACCGCTACGCCCTCGACAACCTCGTCGATCCCATGCATGGCGCCTACCTGCATGCGAACTCGTTCACCCTCGCCTACGGAGCCAAGCAGGATCAGATGCGCATCGAGCGCACCGCGACGGGCTTTACCGTCGCGCGGGTGGAGCAGCAGAACAAGAATTTCGACTGGACCGAGATGGTCACGGAGAGCGCGGCGCCGTATTGCCGACTCGACATTCCCTATCCCGATGCCGCCGGACCCGGTGGCCCGTTCCGCATCATCGGCTTCACCACGCCCGTGGACGAGGGCAACTGCCTCGTGTTCTTCTGGCGCATGCGCAAGGCCTCGGGGCTCGCACGTGAGGTCTGGCGCTTTCTTTACCGCACAACGCTCGAAGCGCGGCACTGGCACGTGCTGGAGCAGGATCGCGAAATGCTGGTGCACATGCCGCCGGACGCCCGCAAGCGCGAGATGCTCTATCAACACGATGTTGGAGTTGCCCGCATCCGCCAAGCTCTGGTCAACAAGGCCAAGGCGCAGCTCGCCGCGCAGGACGCCGCCACCGCGCGCTCGGCGGGATGATCATCGAATGAAGGTGCACCAGGCGCTTTCCGTTTTGCGATACTCAGTGCCGCGGCCGGGTTGATCCGGCTACCGGGACCGTGCCCGCCAAGATGCGCATCAGATGATTGGAGACTCCTGCTCGGTCGCGCTGGGCAAGCGCACCGATGCGTTCGGCGTCCTTCGCGTCAATGGTTGCGACCTTGGCGCAGCGGATCACGGAGGCCGCCGAAAGGCCGGCTCTGGGAAGATCGGAAATCACCTCATCCTCATCCCACCTGCGGTTATCGGCGCTGGTGATCATGAGAACCCATAAGAGGCGATGAGCGGCCTGGATCTTTCCCGCCGCAATGACCAGTGCTGGCCGATGTTGCCGTACCGGTCGTTCGGTATAAGGAAATGGTACCTTGACTGTGTCCCACGTCTTAAAGGTCGCCATAAGCCTTCTGATCGTTTTCGGAAGCCCATTCGCTGAACGTCGCGAAGGGATCATCTGGCGTGGTGCGGCCTGCCTTGGTCAGGATCACACGGCCATTCTCGATAGTATAGGCGAGCTCGTCTCCTTCGCGCACGCGTAGCGCTTCGCGTACCGGACGGGGAATGGTGGTCTGAGCTTTGCTCGTGATCTTGCTGGTGATCATGGCGGTAAGGATTTTCCTTACATTAGACAATGCCGTTCATTGCGTCAAGAGTATCTGACCTCTCGTTGTGCCCGGACGACGGCAACGTAGATGTGCGTGCCACCTCAGGATGCCCGCGGTCACTTGCTGCTGGCCTGTGATCGTGCTGATTCCGTTGCCATGAACAATGCCGATCTGATCGTCGCAACGCTCAAAGCGAATGGAGTCTCCCGCGGCTTCGGGATTCCGAGCGGAAATGTGCTTCCGCTCATGGAGGCGATGCGCAAAGGCGGCGTCGATTTCGTGCTCACCGCCCACGAAGGCTCGGCGGGATTCGCCGCTGACGTGACCGGGCGCATGACCGGCGCTCCCGGCTTCTGCCTTGCGACTCTGGGACCGGGGGCCACTAATCTCGCCACCGGCGTGGGCAACGCGTGGCTCGATCGCTCGCCCATGATCGCCATCACCTGCAACCTCAACACCGACCAGCTTGGACGGCGCATGCAGATGTGGATCGACCACCATGCGCTGTTCAAGCCGATCACCAAGGCCACCCTGCCGCTCAAACGCGGCACCATCGCGGAAACGCTCACGCATGCGGTCGGTGTCGCGCTGAGCGAGCCGAAGGGGCCAGTGCATCTCGATCTGCCGGAGGACATCGCGCTTGCCGCCACCAACGAGCCGCTGCCGGAGCCTGCGCGCGCACGCAAGCTTCCCCCAGCGCCCGAGGCTGCGCTCGAGCGCGCGGGCGAGCTGATAAGCGCGGCCAAGCGGCCGATAGCCGTGCTGGGCTCCACGGCCATGCGCGTTGACGACCCGCAGCTGCTGCTGCGCGTCATCGAGCGGCACAATCTGCCGTTTGCCACCACGACCATGGCCAAGGGCATGATCGACGAGGGTCATCCGCTCTCCATCGGCTGCATCGAGCGCGCGTGTAGGCAGTTGCAGCGCGCCTTCCAGCGCTCCGCCGATCTCATCATCGGCATCGGCTACGACACGGTCGAGGTCGAGTACGAGGCCTGGATCGCAGACGCACCGCTGCTGCAGATCGACATCGAGCCGGTCGATATCGCGCCTTCGGTCAAGCTCGTGCACCAGGTCACCGGCGATCTCGATCACGCGCTGTCAGCGCTTGCCGCATATGCGCGTGCAAGCAATACCTGGACGCCGGCCATGCTGGCCGAGCATCGGCGCAGCTTTCATGCAGCGCTTCGTCCAGCAAGCTCGTCCTTCACCGCACATGCCGCGATCGACGCGGTGCGCCGCGCACTGCCGCGCAACGGTCTTCTCTCGTTCGACGTAGGCGCTCACACCCATCAGATCGCCAGCCAATGGACCGCGCACGCGCCCAAGAGCTTTCACATCACCAACGGCTGGTCGTCGATGGGCTTCGGATTGCCGGGAGCGATCGCGGCCAAGCTTGCGCGGCCCGACCTGCCGGTGGTCTGTCTCCTGGGAGACGGCTGCTTCCAGATGACCTGCGGCGAGGTTGCAACCGCCAAGCGCCTCGGGCTCACGCTTCCCGTCGTGGTGCTCGACGATCGCTGGCTCGCGCTCATCAAGGTCAAGCAGATCAAGCGGCAGTTCCCGCTGTACGGCACCGAGCTGCAGACGGAAGCTTATCGCGAGCCGCCCGCACATTATTTCGGCGTGCCGGCAATGGGCGCGAACAGCGCGGACGCGCTCGAAGCGGCGGTAGCCAAGGCGCTCGGCGCAAATGGGCCGACCGTGATCGAGGCCGTCGTCGATTCCGAGCACTATGTCGACACCGTCTACGACTGAGCGACTGGACAAACAAGAGCTTCGTAGGGGCGACGCATGCGTCGCCGTGTGCGAACAGCGACGCATGTGGAGCCAGGGCGAGGCATGCCTCGCCCCTACGAACAACCACTTCGCAACGGCCGGCGCTCGTAGCCCGATCGTCACTGCTCCAAGGCGTTCGCGGCGAAGAGCTCGTCCAGCCGCATGGGGCGCGGCGTGAGCCCTTGCTCCAGCGAGTACTGGGTAATGGTTTCGAGCACCCGCCGATTGGCGGCGATCCCATGGGTTATGATCGCCGTTGCCACTGCTCTGCGCGCGTCAGGCGCAAGCAGGCCGGTCTCAATGTGATATTCGACATGCTGCATGCGTTCCCTGTTCGCGATCTCATTGGCGCGGTTGAACGCCTTGAGAATGTTGAGGACCGCCCATGGGTGCTTCTCGGCCAGCTCGCGCCTGATGACCATGCCATGATTGATGGGGTAAAGCCCGGTCTTGCGATGATAGCGGATCCCTTCCGCAAGCGGATCGGGAAACAGCAGCTTGATGTCGGGATGGCGGTGCAAATCCGCAGTGCTGCGATCGATCAGGTTGGGATCGACCAGATAAAAGAGAGTTGCGTCGAGCTCGCCTGAGATCATCATGGAACCGATGTTCTTCTCCGTCGGAATCTGATGCACCGTCACTCCAGGCGGCGGGACGAAGCCGGTTGCACCGCCGTGACTGTGTGATGGCGGCCGCTCCATCCAGAATTCGATCTCCTTGGGGGCAACACCGAATTCATGCTGCAGCACGCCACGGGCCCATAATGCTGCGGTCTGCTGATACTCGGGCACGCCGACCCGCTTGCCTTTGAGATCGGCAGGCGTGTCGATCCCGGCCGCGCGCCGCACCAGAATTCCGGTATGAAAGAAGCGGCGCGTGGTGAAGACCGGGATGGCGACGAAGCGGTCGTCGCCCTTCGACCTTGCCATCAGCAGGGACGACATCGACATCTCCGCAACGTCAAACTCGGCAAAGCGGAGCTGACGCCAGAACAATTCGGAGGGATGCAGCACCGTGGGCACAAGCTCGATTGCTTCCGGAGCAATCCGGCCGTCGATGACTGGCCATGTGCGCGGATTGGACGTGATCCCGATGCTGAATTGCAGTTTCATTCCTCAAGCCCGTTCCACCGCGGTGTCCTCGAAAGAGCGACCCGCCAGCAGCCGCGTGGCTTCATAACTCATCACGATCTCCTCCTGCTGGTTCTTGACCTCTATCCTCGACACGACGATGCCACGGTTGCCCTGCGAGGTCGGGCGCACCGCAGTGACCTCGATCTCGCCATGAACCGTGTCCCCGACGCGAACCGGAGCAAGCACCTGCTGCTTGAGCTCGAGCATGGCAAGCCCCGTGCCTTGAATCATGCTTTGGCAAAGCAGCCCCTCGATGAGGCTATAGGTCAGCGCCGCCGGTACGAACTGCCCTTGGATCGCCCCCTTCTGCGCGCTGAAGGTACGGTCGATGAAAATGCTCTCGAGCATCCCCGTTACCCCGGTGAACAGAACGAGGTCGGTCTCCGTTATGGTGCGGTTGAGGGTGCGAAAGCGTTGCCCCGGGGACAGTTGCTCCCAGGTGAACCCGAGACCGAGCGTCTGCATGAAATTTCTCCCCGGGTAGGGTCCTGTAGAGGCGGGTTCGAAACCCGCCTTAATGGTGCGAGAGGGCAAGGCGGCTCATGACGCAGTACTTGCGCTGCAAACCGCCTCTATTGCGACCTTGCGCCTGCGCCACTGCCTCCAACAAAAGCATGGGATGTCCTTGTCAGCGGAACAATTTTTAACACAATTGTCGGGCAAGTAAGGCGGTATGGGGCTGGGTTGGGCGCTTGCGCCGTTTCTGCGGCGAACCGACCCCGAGGCCACGACGACATTGATTCCGACCAGGGGACTGCGTACCGAGCAAGCCCAATGAGTTGCTTTGCGCGCATTGCGACGCTCGGCGTCGCCGTTTCCGCCGTCCTGCTTTGCACCAGCGGCTACGAGAGCGCTCGGGCGGACCCCGTTGGCAGCGCGCAGAAAGCGAATGGCTCGACCTGCGATCGGTCAGCCTTCCGCGTCATTTTGGACGTCGGGCACACCCCCAAGGCATTCGGGGCGACCAGCGCTCGCGGCCAGCGTGAATTTGATTTCAATCTTCGGCTGGCCAAGGTGATCGAGCAGAAATTGATCAGTGGCGGCTTCGACAAGGCGATGTTGCTGGTCACTGAAGGCAGGTCTGGGAGAGGACTGGTGCAGCGTGTGGCCCATGCCAACAAGGCGTCGGCCGACCTGTTTCTGTCCATTCACCATGACTCCGTGCCCGACCGCTTTCTCGAGAAGTGGCAGTTCGAAGGACGGCAGCACACTTTCAGCGATCGGTTCAAAGGGCATTCCATTTTCGTCTCGCACCAAAACAGCAATTTCGCAGCGAGCCTGCTGTTCGGCAGATTGCTCGGCCAGCAACTCAAGGCCCGCGGCCTGCAATACACGCCCCACTACGTCGAAAAGTTCATGGGTCATCGCCAGCGCCAGTTGTTGGATGCCGAAGCAGGCGTCTATCGCTACGATCAGCTGATCGTGCTCAAGGATACGCGCATCCCTGCAGCCCTGCTCGAGGCCGGCTCCATCATCAACAGGGACGAAGAACTGGCGATGCAGACCCCGGAGCGACAGGGCCTCATTGCGGCGGCGGTGGTGGATGCGGTCGATAACTTTTGCGCGGCGCGCCAGCCGGGCAACCGCGAGCGAATCGCGCACCAGCCTGGCCCGTCCTCCGGATCAAGACGAGTGGCGGCGCCGGCTTCACTTGGGTCCTCGATCGTCGCCAGACCGCGATAGGTCGCCCGCGTGAACGGGTAACCTCATTCGGGCTGCGCCCGACTGCCGAAGACGGTTTCGAACTCGTGGCGGAGCGCTGCATCGAGCTGCCCCATGCTCACTGTGCGGCCGAGGTCCGCGAGGCTGGTCACACCGTAGCGCGGCTCCGAGATGCCGCAGGGGACAATCCCGCGGTAGTGAGAAAGCTCGCACGACAGATTGATCGCTACGCCGTGGAGGGTGACCCAGCGCCTGATGCGAACGCCGATTGCTGCGATCTTGTCCTCGCAACCCGCGCCCTTGTCCGGCCGGCGCACCCATACACCAATGCGGCCCGCGCGCCGCTCACCAGCAACATCGAGGGCGGCCAGCGCACGAATGATCCATTCCTCCAGGCCGGCGACGAAGCGGCGCACGTCGGGCCCGCGCCGGCGCAGATCCAGCATCACATAGGCGATGCGCTGGCCGGGCCCATGATAGGTGAACTGCCCGCCGCGGCCGGCGCGGTAGACCGGAAAGCGCGCCTCGATCAGCTCTTCGGTTTTGGCGCTGGTGCCGGCAGTGTAGAGGGGCGGATGCTCGAGCAGCCAGACGAGCTCGGGGCTCTCGTTCCGGCCGATCGCGTCGGCGCGCGCTTCCATTGCCACGAGCGCCGCCCCGTACTCGGTAAGCCCTTCGCTCACGCGCCATTCCGGGCCGTGCGGGGCCAGGATTGATGAGCGGGCGGGTAAAGCATGGATTTGAATGTCGGGCCTCCGCCTCGAACATGCGCTCGCAAGCATATAGTTACAGATGCATCGCGTGTCCTGCCGGCCCTTGTTGCGCAGGGGGGGATTTGTTACATCCAGCCCCGCGGCGCGAGGCGCATGTCGCGCGTGCATCCCTGCGGTCGTGGCGGAATTGGTAGACGCACTAGCTTGAGGTGCTAGCGGGGCGACCCGTGGAGGTTCGAGTCCTCTCGACCGCACCATCCAAAAAATTTGGCATTGATTTCATTTGTCTTTTGGCCGTAGCGCCCGCACCTTGCGCTTAGGTGCGGGAATAGAAGTTCGCTGCGCGTTCTCCAGCCTATGGGCCGATTCGCGCGCCAAGCGCTCCCGGTCGGCCGCCGCGGTGTAAAGCGCTGGCATTGAATCACTCTGCCATCCGAACAGTGCCTTGAGCTGGGAGACGGTCGCCCCATTGTTTGCCGCCGTCGTAGCCGCGATCTTGCGCACCCCGTGTGCTGACTTGTCTCGGATGCCGGCCGCCTTGCATGCATCCTTGAAGGCATTGCCGAAGCTCTCTTTCGTGAATCGCTTGCCCTGCTTTCCGACGATGAAGGTGAGATCGCCGCAAGGCCCGACCGCAAGCGTATCGGCCAGCACCGGCAGGATCGGTAGCGTTACCTCCACCTGGTCGCCGCCCTTCTCCAGGCGCATCTTGCCGATGCCGTTGCGCACATGCTGCCTGCCGTAGCGAACGACATCGCCGCGGCGCAGGCCACTGTAGAGGAGCACGTCTAGCCAGACGCGCTCATGCGTTCCGAGTGGCCATCGGCGGTAATAAGCTTCCACATCAGCCTCGGTCCACGGCTTAAAGCCCTTGCCCTTTCTTGCGGGGAGGGTTTTTGACACCAATGGTCGGATCGTTCTTGACGTGACCCGCTTCTACGGCCCAAGCGCGAGTAGCCCGCGCATCACATCCAAAAAGTTCCTGGCTTGCGCCGGAGTCTTGGACCGACGTTCGCGGCCGTCGATGGAGATCTGGCGCGGCCCTGTCGAGCGAGTCATGATATTGGCCCGCCGACAGCAGCCAGAGCGCGGAGGGTTCTATGATGAAAACTGCGAACGCATTGCTCGAGGAGCTGTTGGATTACGTCGCGCCGCCGCGCGGGTGCGCGATCTATCTCGCCGAAAGCGACCCGCAAGATGAAACCGAGACAAACTGGGCAAGTGGCGCGCCGCCGATGCCTGATCCAGCGCTTGATCGCTACACTTGGAAGCTCGCCGAGCTGCGCAGATCCGACCGTCTGGTTGATTGGTCTGGCGTGCAGGCGCCCCGTGATGGCGGGCGAAAGATCATCTCGAAATGGCGCTTGGAGGCGATCTAGGGGTATCATCCGGTCCGCCCCCCAGGCACATTAGCGAGCCGCACGCTGCACCAGGTGCAGATGGCCTTACCGGATATGATCGCGTCGATCAGGCACTTGATCGCGTCGGCATTCTCATATGCGGCGATGTGATACGGCCAGGCGGCATTTACAGGGGCGAACCCCGGCACCATGGAGGGGCTGACTGACCCTCGGGGAATTTTCCCGAGGGTGCCCGACAGGGGGGCAAAGTCGCATCTGGACAGGCTGTGGAAAAACACTCTCGGGAATTTCCCGGAAGTGATTTGCGAAGGAGAGCGGCCTCGGGGGGCGGCAGCGAACAAGTCGAGACGGGGCGCGTTCAGACCGGATTTTCGAATAGCCCGTGAAGCTCAAGTTTAAGCTGTTCTATCGGTTCGTGCGCTTTTGTCGCCGTAGCGTAGGCACGGTTCATGAGCTTTGATGCAGCAGGATGATCGGTTGCGTGCAGCATGTGATACATCACGCGACCTTCAGCGCCATGCTCGTAAATGGGCCAGGGGTACGCATAGGTATATCCGAGTTCCTGCTTGAAGCGGTCAGCCAAAAGAAGAGCGCGTCTCCAGCTATCCATCCCCTGGAGCTTTGACCAATTCTGATTTCCCCACCATCGCTCCAACTGCTCAAAATTTCGGGTAGTCCCCGCTAACGATCTATCGAGCCATCCCGAAGCGAGAAAATAGAAAAGTTCGATCTTATGCCCTTGTTGCTTGAATTCAGCTAGCGTCCGCACTGTCGCCCAATCACACTCGAAAGTCCGGTGATCCAGAAGGCAAAACGAAGCGGTAGATGAAGTGATCTTGCAACCACGCAGAATTTCGTGAACTTTGACATTGAAGTCACCACACACCACTTCGATCCGACGGTACTTTGGACGTTCGATATGGGATACCATGGACTTGAGAGCCGCTACGCCCGATGGATCAAGGTCACATAGCCAAAATTCCCGCAAGAAAGGCGGCTGTGATTCCAGCACGAGCTTGCATGCCCAGCTATCTGGATTATCTGGATCCTGAGGCGCAGCGAAGCCGTCAATATAGGCTCCGTGCTTTGTGACCAGGACAAAGTAGAACAAGTATCGTTCTATCAGCTTGGCTTTGTTCTCCGTCCAAAGGGGCCGCTGCTGAGTTTTAAACAGCTGCGGCTTTTCCGCCGGCGGCGGCAAATCAGCAAATAAGTTACCCTGACGATACTCAGACACGGTTCTTTAAGCTGCTGTCCTCGATAGAATTCGGCCCGCTATAGGAAATTGCCGCACTATTTCCCCGTCAAGCAACCCCCCACCTTTTCCATACGGATCGCGTGCTCTCGCGTCTGCGACGGAGAGCCCGATTTCTCGGACCAAAGGATTATTACCGTAAGTACCCCATTGCTTGTGAAATGGGGCCACTCCGAATCCTCGGCAATCGGAGATCAGATCTCTGATCCATTGCGGATCGAGTTCCCGTGACCGGCCTCCACTCTCTCCACCTGTGATGATCCAGTCCGGGTGAGGTGGTCCAAGAGCATTAAGTCGAAGAGCGCCGATCGCCGGCTCGTACGAAATGAAACGCACCAAACTAGGCACGGCGGCAAGATAGGGCCAGCGTTGATCAAACCGGATCTGATCCTCAGCTGTAGTGCCAATCCATACGTTCGAGTATCCGCGCCCCCAATCAGGCGGAAGCATCTTCAGGATGTTTTGAGGACGCTTCGTTAGCAACAGCCAATCCAACTGATCGCACTGCTTGATCAGCAAAAAAAGATCAAAACGCCAAGCCGGGTCAATCTGATTATCGAATACGTCTGCCAATGACGCGCAGAATACCCTTTGCCGTCGATTGTGCAGGCGAGCAAAATCACCAGCTCGGGAATTCCACACCAAAGGCCCGCGCCAATAGGCGTCCGTAGTGCGCTTCCGGGCATGGCTGCCCCACTTCACAAGGCCCGAACGCTTTGACCAGCTCTCTGCATAGCAGTTGTCGCAGCCAGGCGAGACTTTAGTGCAGCCCAGCCATGGGTTGAATGTGTGGTCTGTCCACTCGATTTTGGAATTCACGGCCAAGGAAGTGAACCCTCCACGAAACTGAGAAGTAGTTGCATTCTGGCCGCGTTTAGGCAAATGGCTGAGTCATCGCGGGATGCTCCCCGCCCAGCATTGCTCGTGCTGCGGGCCACAAAGTTTTGCGCTTACCTTCACGCTGGCGGGTGGCTTCCTTCGAGGCTGGCAAGGCTCACGACCAACTGCACCCGCTCGCGATCAGTACCAGGTAAGGGAAGAAGCAAAAATAATCTTTGTCGATCAAAGGCCCTAAATCGCCCACACCTTGTCGCAAGCCATTGAATTAGGTCAGTCGAAATCGATTCCGCCATAAATGTCGATCAGCGGCAGATCAATGCTCAACGCCGGAATGCTGATCGAGGCATCCGTGCCCGCCAACACCTGCGGTCCGGGAGGAAACTGCTTCTCACCGCTGCGATTGTAGGCCCACGTCTTGACCTCATCCTGGGCAAAGACGAGGTAGGTCGCCAAACTGGAAAGCTGCAGATAATCAGCTGCCTTGTCGCCCAGGTCGATCTTCATCGTTGACGGCGTGAGGACTTCCGCAACAAGCAGCGGAGCTTTTGCAGTCAATGCGTCGCCCTTTGCCCCGTACTGATCGACCACGATATCGGCGAATCGGACCGTGCCGGGCCGCACGTCGATGCCGAAATCGGTGAGAACTACCCATTGCTTCCGGTCGAGGCGCGCACGGAGCAATTCGAACAGATTGCCGACGATCAAGCCATGCCGCATCGTGGCGCCGGTCATCATCATGACGCGCCCTTCGGCAAGCTCATAGCGTTCCTCGCGTCCCTGAATCCAATCGAGGAACGTCGCGTTGTCCATCTGCAAGTGCGGTTGGACATTCATCATACACCTCGCACCAATTATATAGCCCGATGTCGCGCATGAAAAAAGCGTGTCCTGCATTCGGTGTCGCGGATTGCGCGCAGCGCAAAGCGGGGATCGGCCTTGCCGAGCGGGTCAATCGATCGCGAATTGCATGACTGCAATTCGGGCTACGCTGGCTGCGTGAATGGGGACATCCTTGCTCGGCAGCCCAGTGCCAGAACCTGACGCATGCACTTATTAAATCACTTCGTCACGGCGGGCTTGCAACGTGAGCGGCACCGTTAGGCCAAGCGCCTTCGCGGTTTTCAGGTTTATCACCAACAGGATATCCAATTGGCGAGGACCGGTCAGCATGGATCCGCGCCTGCGCTAACGACCCACCTGCCGAAGCTTCGGCGCAGCCGCCTCACCGCCACTGCGGCCAGACAAACATGGGCCGGGCGACGTTCAACTGGTGGCCGACGGCGCGGGGTGGCCGCGGCGGGGAATCGACAGAGGATGTAGTGCTGGGCGCGCTTGCCTCGCTGCTCTCCCCCTCTTTGGCTTCCTTGCCCTCCTTGGCTTCCTTGCCCTCTTTGTCCGCGGTGCTCGCCATCGAGGACGTCTTCTTCGCAGGCTTGCTGTGAGGCTTGCTCGCTTGCTTGGGCTTTTCCGGCTTTCCTAATCGGAAGGGGCGGGAGTAGCGGAAATTCTGCGCTCCGGGGGCGGGCAGCACGGTCGCGTCTACTGGAACCGCATAGGCAACCGCGTGCGGCCATGC
>Ga0209331_1000088_pt1 | contig 29421 bp, 20 predicted proteins | sample JacPinW_OM3H0_M3_FD_187971 | JGI IMG/M metagenome (GOLD analysis project Ga0209331, IMG submission 187971) | Forest soil microbial communities from Algoma, Ontario, Canada - Jack Pine, Ontario site 1_JW_OM3H0_M3 (SPAdes) (version 2) | ecosystem: Environmental > Terrestrial > Soil > Boreal...
AGCTGATGACCACGGGATAGAGGCCAGATTGCCTGTGCGTCTAGCTGGTTGAAGAGGAATGCGATGTCGCATTAGGGTCATGAACAGACAATCGGCCACGTAGGTGTAGAGTCTGCTTATGTTCACTGAACAGACTTCAGAGCGCGGCGAAATTGCTTCCGAGTCATGACCTTCCAGTATGCGGAGGACAGTGCCGGCTTTCGGACTCACGCAAATCCAGTCAAGGATTGACATTGCGCAGATTTTCGATCTCGCTCGCGTCCCGACCCTAAATTGCATCCGGCAAATCGACAGAAAAGGGCTGTCCGACCGGCAAGCGCACCTTCCCCCCTGCAATGTTAGAAAGATCTCAATTTAGGAGATGTCAATGCCACTAAAGGAGGAGCTCGCCGCCGAGCGCCAGCGATGGAAACCCTTGAGCCTTTATCAGAAGTTTGAGCATGTCGTCATTCTCGTGCTCACTGCGCTGATCGCAGTCATCGTCGCGTTTGCCCTTTGGAACCTTGTCCTTAAGATCCTGCTAAGCATTTTTTCCTCCGGCGGATTCGACCCAACGGATTATTCGGTTTTTCAGGCACTGTTCGGGATGATTTTCACTGTCATTATTGCGCTCGAATTCAAACGGTCGCTGCTGGTTGTGGCGGAACGTCAGCATGGTATCGTCCAGGTTCGGACCGTGCTCCTGATCGCGCTGCTCGCCATCGTCCGCAAACTGATGATCATCGATCTGTCGGCAGCGGACGCGACCGAGGTGTTCGCATTAGCGGCGGCGATCCTGGCGCTTGGCGTGGTGTATTGGCTTGTTCGCGATCAGGACAGGCGCGAGCGGGCCATCATTGCTAAGCCCACTCCGGGTCATGATAGCGGAAGTGCCATCTGATTTTCCCTGAGTGACGCTGCCTGCCCATGGCGCGATAGGCCTGTTGAGAGGAAGGATGCGCGTCCACTTTTCGTCAAGCAAGTGCAAAAGACCTGCCGGGTCGAAAGGCGGCGCGGTCACGCCTCGTGACATCGGTGCCGTCACCAGCGCTGAAAGGGATGCTCGGCGCTTCAATCGCGTGACTTGGGCGCTGTGAGGAAGAGCCACTCCAGGGCGATGGTGCGCTGCAGCTCTCTTAAAACGGCTCTCAAGTCGCGGGCTTAAGAGCATGGTTCGGCCCACTCCCCACCTTTCGAAATCGCGCTATCTTGCAGGATGCAATGCGAGCGCAGGCTTTGGCTTGGTTGGCACGAACCAGAACGAAATACCGAGGCTCCTGAAGGCACAATCTTGGCAGTGGGCCACGAAGTCGGGGCATATGCTCATGAACTATTGACGGTAACTCGCAAGATCGGCGGGAATGCAGAGCCACGCTCGAATGCACTTTTGCGGACGTAGAGTGTGCCGATCTTGGCCCAGGCTTGGCAAAGTTCTGTGCTGCGGTTCCGCGGGGATAATTGCGCAAGTTTGTCACGGCGGAAGCCTCTTGTCTTGAGGCCGCCTTACTCCTGGCTCTTTCTATTCAGATGCCATTCAGCGCCGTCGCAGTCTAATGACTGCGTGCCTTTCTCGCCTGATGAGGGAGCCATCATGCTACGCACTCGCACCCTGGTCGCCCTTGCGTTTGCACTCACCCCGCTGCTCATGGCAGCCAACGCGGCGCAGGCTGAAAAGCGCATCGCGCTGGTGATCGGAAACTCCGGATATCAAGCCGGCGCACTCAACACACCTGCCAACGATGCCGGCCTGATCGCCCAGACGCTGCAGGCTGCGGGCTTTGATGTCGCCGGCGCACGCGATCTCGATCAGGACTCGTTGCGGCATGCGTTCCGCGATTTCGTGGAGAAAGCGAGCAGCTCCGGTCCGGATACCATCGCCTTCATCTACGTCAGCGGTTACGGCGCGCAGCTCGAAGGCGAGAACTATTTCGTTCCGATCGATGCGAAAATTCCACGCGACGTAGACGTTCCCTCGGAAGCACTGCGCATTTCCGATTACAGCCGGCCGCTCGCCGCCCTCAAGCTCAAGGCCAGCATTGTCGTTCTGGATACCGCTCGCGCCAATCCGTTTGCGCAAACCGGTGATCCGCTTGCGGGCGGGCTTGCACTGGTCGAGCCGGACCCTGGCCTGCTTGTGGCTTTCAACTCCGCGCCCGGCACTGTGGCGCCGGAAGGGCAAGGGCCGTATGGGCCGTATGCACAAGCGCTGGCTGAAATGATCCGGGAGGGCGGTCTTCCGCTCAACGGCGTGTTCGATCGCACCCGGCTGCGTGTGAATGATCTGACCTCCGGCGCCGAGGTGCCGTGGTATGCGTCAAACGTGGCGACCCCGGTCGTGTTCTTCGAGCGGACAGCCGATGCGCCGCCGCCGGCTGTTGCAGTGGAGGAAGCGGCCGCAATCCGGGCGCGACCATTCCGCGAACTCGGTGCCCCGGACGCCTACATCGTCGCGCTCGAGCGCGACACCATCGACGGCTACACCGAGTTTCTCGCCGCCTATCCCGATGATCCGATGGCGAGGCGCGTGCGCGCCTTGATCGCCGCCCGGCGCGAAGCCATCACGTGGAGACGATCGCGCCTGGTCGACACGCCTGCGGCTTATTGGTCGTATCTGCGCCGCTATCCCGAAGGGCCCCATTGCTGGGACGCGCGCCGCCGGCTCGCATTCCTTCGCGCAGCATTCGATCCGCCGCCGCGGTTCGCCCTATTGGCTTACGACTTGCCCCCGCCGCCGGACGAAGAGATCGTGTTCGTCAGACGGCCGTTTCTGGTTTTCGACGACCCGGAATTTGGATTCGCTCCGCCGCCGCCGGCTCCGATCCTCTTCCTGGCGCCGCCGCCGCCGGAGTTCGTGATCCTGCCGCCGCCGCCGCCGCCGGTGGGATTGTTTGTCCTGCCGATGCCGGTCTATCGGCCGGTCCCCGTCTGGGTTGCGCCACCGGCCTATGTGGCGCCGCCACCGCCCAATAATGTGATCTACAACAACGTGCACAATACCGTCGTGGTCAACAATGTAACCAACACGGTGACCGTTACGAACCCGAGCGGCCAGACCACCACCACTGCGCCGCCGGTTGCGGCAGCCGCGGCCCCCGCGCAGTCTGGCGCGGCTGCGCCGCCCGCTCCGGCTGCCATCGGACCGTCGCTACCTCCCTCCGTCGCGCAAAAGGCGGTCAGCTTGCAAAACCAGCCCGCGGGCGCAGCGGGCACCCAACCAGGCGGCCCCGGTCAAACGGCCAAGCCGAACTCAGGGCAGCCGCTGCCGGGAATGCAAGGCCAACCGCTTCCTGCGGCAAAAGGCTCGAGCACGCCGTCTACCGCACTTGCTCCCGCTATTACGCCGCCTCCGCCCGCAGGTGCCAAGCCCGGAACACCCGCCGCACAGCCGCCCGCTTCGGCTGCGGTGACTCCGGCAACCGCGTCACCGACCAACCCCGGCGCGCCCACGCCCAAGGGCTCGGCCGCAAAGAACGCGGGCACGCCATCATCGCCATCGGCGGCGATTGCACCGAATGCGACAGCGCCCGCGACGACACCGCCCACAACCACGACGGCCCCACCCTCCGGCGCAGCTTCAAAGAAGGGAAGCCCGACCGCAAAGGCAACTCCCTCGGGATCGCAGCCAGCGCCGACGGGACACCCTCAGTCCGGGCCGTTACCGGTCCCGCCTGCTGCTGCAACGCCAGCCCCCTCAGCGATGCCGCCGGCAGCTAAGCTCGCGCCGCCGCCAGCACCGCCAAAACCGGCAACGCCTCCGCCCCCGCCGGCAGCCCACGTGGTGACTCCACCTCCGCCCGCGGCTCACGTGGCACCGCCCCCGCCGGCAGCCCACGTGGCGACACCGGCACCGCCGCCCCCCACTGCTCCGCCGCCGCCCAAGCCGCCAGCCATGGCACCAGCGGCTGCTGCGGCAAAGCCTGCAGCTCCTGCATGCCCGCCCGGGAAAACCGCCGCGGTCGTGAACGGACAGCACGTCTGCAAATGAGCAAGAATCGGGAATTGTAGCCCGCGTTGAGCGCAGCGAAACGCGGGGGTTCCCGGGTTTCGCTTACCGCTTAACCCGGGCTACGGGGCTACCGCTATCGCGCGAATCTGTGCTCCAGCGTGCAGCCCGCATGAGCGTAGCGATATGCGGGTTTATGTTTGGGGAGGGCAAAACCCCGGATGTCGCTTCTCTCATCCGGGCTACGGCTATCGTCCGGCGCGCGCAATGCAAGAAAAACGTAAATCGAAGCGGCCGATCAGCCGTTACGCCAAAATTTCAAAGCGACCGGCAATCCGGCAGAGACGACAACGCGCGTGCACCGCGGCGGATGATCGGCCGTGATGCACGGTCGTGGCAGGAAACGCCTATCTCGCCGAGCGCTCTGCGCTTCGCAACCAGCGCCTTGGGCCGGAACACTGCGGATGGGGCCTGCGGTACCAGACTTTTCGCCTCGGCCAGGCCGGGCTTAAGCGCCATGATTTCGTCCAGGATGCGATCCATGCGCGCCATCAGCGCCTGGTAAGGACCGGGCGTTGCCATGTCGATTCGCCGTATGGCTTGAGCGCTTCGAACGTGATTGCCTGCGCGTCCGGCAAAGAGAACCTGGGGACGCTCTCGCTTGTGAACATGCTCGGATAAACGTCGTAATAATCCAGCTCATCCTGGATGCCGAGCAGTTTCTTGCGCAGCCCGAAGTACCGATGCAGCGTGGGGAGCCCCGCATTGGCTTGCGCTACAAGCGTTTTGTAGATGACCTCAGGCAGGTTGTCGTCAAATAGCTGGGAGGGAAGGACGCCCGGGAACTTTCGCACTTTGGCAAGAAACTCGTTTTTGGTCGCTTCGGACGTTAAGATGCCGCCTGTCGTGCCTTCGAATTGTTTCCAGGCATTCCAAAAGGAATCGAATACCAACTTCCGATCTGCCCGATTCTCCACTTGTCGATATTTTTCATAGGCCGCGCTGTCGAGCCTGACTTCTGTGCCATCGGACAACTTGATGACCGGGTACGGCAGTTCGGAATCCGAGAGCTGCCCGTAGATATAGCCGGGCTGCTGCTGGATATCCTCGGTCAGCGCGATGGCCGCCTCGCCTTCCGCGCCGAGGGCGTGAGGCGCAGCACGCAACATATTGTCGAGATAGAAGCCGAAGCGTAGGGCGAGATTTTTATCAGCATTCTTTAAGGCAGCGATTTTGCCGGCGCCGATGGCCAGGATTTCCGGTTCCACCCATGCCGTGTTCTCGTCGACAAGCGCCAACAATGCGTTGGCCTGCTGCATGCGTTGCTGATCGTGCGCTGCTGCCCGGTCCTCGTCGGCTTTGAGGGAGGCATAAACGATCAGCCGCTGCACCTGTTTATTGACGGCGGTGATGTCATCGCCTTTGCGAAGATGTGCGTTGCCGCGGCCGTTGTTGTGGCCGACTTGAGTGAGCAGTTTTGCTCAGACGCGGCTGGGTCAGCGCGCCTAGATTGTCCAGTCTCCATCTTCGTCTCCGCACCGACCGGGATGACGGCGCAGCGCGTGCGCGCAGGGATGGTGCGTCAAACTGCGGTTACCAGAACATGATCCGAGAGCGAGCTTCCCAAGGCGACCGGCAGCCGGCGGCCAGGGTATTCATTTCCTATTCCCGCAAGGACATGGCTTTCGCCGAGCGCCTCGAAGCGGCATTGAAAGCACGCGGCATCGAGCCGCTGATCGACCGCAGCGAGATTTACGCCTTTGAAGACTGGTGGAAACGCATCGAGGCACTCATTGCGCACGCGGACACGATCGTGATGGTGCTGAGCCCTGACGCGATCTCATCCGATGTGTGCAAGAAAGAGGTCGCGTTCGCTGCTTCGCTCAACAAACGCTTCGCGCCGATCGTCTGCCGGCGCGTAGACGACAAGGCGGTGCCCGAAACGCTGGCGCGCCTCAACTTCATCTTCTTCGACGACGATGCGCAGTTCGACGAGAGTGCGAACCGTCTCGCCGAAGCGCTTGCAACTAACATCGAGTGGATCAGGAAGCACACGGAGTTTGGCGAAGTCGCGCATCGCTGGTCGCCTGACGGACGAGCGGGAGCGCGGGGGTTGCTGCTGCGGTCTCCGGTGCTGGAGGAGGCTGAACACTGGATCGCCTCACGTCCGCAAGACGCGCCGGAACCGACTGAGACGACGCGAGCGTTCATACTCGATAGCCGTCGGGGAGCGACCCGGCGCCGCAACATCCTGACCACGAGTCTTGCGGCGGGCCTCGTTCTGGCGCTTGGCCTGTCCGGACTTGCCTATTGGCAGCGCGGCATTGCAATCGAGCAGCGCGGCATCGCCAAATCCGAGGCGACGCGGGCGGAACGCAACTTCGGCGCCGCCAAGTCCACTGTCGATGCCGTTATCTTCGACCTCGCCCAGGGCCTGCAGGACGTTGAAGGTATGCGCGCCGATACGATGCGTCGCATCCTTGAACGCGCTGAGTCCGCAGTCGGCCAGCTCGCGTCGCGGACCGAGAACGATCCCAAAGTGCGGCACAGCCAAGTCGCGATGTTCCAATTGTTCTCGGAGACGTATCTGAAACTCGGGTTCACGCAACTCGCCGCCGACCACGCTCGAAAGGCGACCGACCTCGCACGAGCGCTTTCCGCCGAGGACCCGGGCAACATCGAATGGCAGCACGATGTGTTCGTGAGCATGGCCAAGATCGGCGACGTGCTGTGGGCCCAGGGCGATCTGCCGAGTGCGCTTACTGCATATCGCGAGAGCCTCGACATCGCCCGCGCGCTCGCCGCGAAGGACCCGGACAACACCAAATGGCAGGCCGATATAGCCTTGAGCCTGGGCATGGTCGGCAACGTGCTGATGGACCAGGGCAATTTTATCGGCGCGCTTGCCGCCTATCGCGAGGGCCTCGATCTTGCCCGCGCGCTCGCCGTCAAGGATGCGGGTAACGCCAAGTGGCAGCGCGAAGTTTCCGCGAAACTGAGCGAGGTCGGCGACGTACTAGTGGCCCTGAACGATCTCCCTGCTGCACTTACCGCCTATCGCGAGGGCGTCGACATCGCACGTGCGCTCGCCGCCAAGGACCTGGGCGACACGCAACGGCGGCGCGATGCGTCCATAAGCCTGGAGAAGGTCGGCGATGTTCTGATGGCGCAAGGAGATCGCCCCGGCGCGCTTGCCGCCTATCGTGAGGGCCTCGACATGGCACGTGCGCTCGCCGCCAAGGACACGGGCAACACGCGATGGCAGCGCGATGTGTCCGTTGGCCTAAACAAGGTCGGTTACGTGCTATGGGCCCAGCGCGATCTTCCTGCAACGCTCGCCGCCTTTCGCGAGAGCCTCGACATGCGGCGCGCGCTTGCCGCCCAGGACCCGGGGAACACCGAATGGCGGCGCGATGTGTCCGGCAGCCTGGACAATATTGGCAACGTGCTGGTGCTCCAGGGCGAGCGCACCGGCGCGCTGACCGTCTATCGCGAGAGCCTCGACATCGCACGCATGCTCGCCGGCAAGGACCCGAGCAAGGTCGAATTGCAAATGGACGTGGTCGTCACGCTGCGCAATCTGGCGCTGGCTGGTGACGATCCGCGCGTGCGGTGGAGTGAGGCGCTAGCGATTCTCACGCAATTGAATTCGGAAGGCCGACTTGCACCGGCACAGCAAGGAAGGATTGCCATAATCGAGGGTGAGCTTGCCAAGCTCGCAGAGGCGGCAGTCCCCCGGGCGCCCCCAAGCACCGCCAACGCGACCGAGACATTTTCGCACGGAAACTTCCGTATCCGTTACGACAACAACAAGTGGGTTTTTCAGCCAGAGCCCGACGGCACTAAAGGGAAATTTATACTTCGGGGCGAGGATGCCCAAGCAATTGTGATCCCGGAAGGCTTTGCGGCTCCGACGACCGCATTAAGAAAAATTGCAACCGACAATTTACACAAAGTTGCAAGCCACACCAACATCGTCAAAGAGGAACTTCGGAAGGTCAACGGCAGCGACGTGCTGTTCATGAAAGTCGACGCGACCGTAAACGAAATTCCCTTTACTTACTATTACTACCTTTATGGAGACAAAATCGGCATCATCCAATTGATGGCCTTCACGACCCCCGATAAACAAGAGAAACACGAGCCTGACATTTTCGGATTGCTCAACGGACTGCAGGCCATTCGTTAAGGTCCCAGTAGGCCGCCAAGTGGGGCGGCCTACACGCGCGGCAGCAACCGCGTCCGTAAATCGCTCAGCGCTTGCTCGCAGAGCTGATCCGGGTCGACCACGCCGTTCTTTGCGAGTTCAATGATTCTTTTGGCGATTATTTCGTGAGCGGCGTAAGTCTGATTCTCAAATTTAAGGGTGGCGCGTGCTATTTCGAATGCGATACCCATGACGCGCCTGGTCTCAAGATCGAATTTGTAGCCGTCCAAGAATTCGGTGATCGGCACGATACGCGCTCCCTTCCACTCGCAGGCGGGGGAGGCTCAATGCCGCTCTCGGCCATCGGCTCTAATAGTGCTTTCTCAAGCGCGCCAGGCGCTGGTAAGTTCGGCCTCCCCGCCTTGGAGATGCTACATGCACTGCAATTTGGTGCGGATCGGCGTTGCTGGGCTGTGGCTCATATGCGCACAGCCCCAGTCCGCGATTGTTGCCGAGGGGCGGCCGCCCGCAACGGCGGCCGAAGTCGCTACTCCCCCTGTGATGACGCCCGGGGACAAGCTGCCCGCCATCGTTACGCGCAATCGCGAGTATTTCGCGCGCCGCGGTAGCGGTCGCGGCACGGGCTATCGCCAGTATGTCCGCGGGCTCGAGTTTGCAGCCCCTCGCCTCTATCCGTCAGGCGATCTCGTGAACACGACCGCGTTGACCTGGCTCAATCACTTCCGGGCCGTGCGTTCGGGAGAGATGTCAGCGGGGACAGCGGCTTCGGTTGCCGCAGGTGTTGGCTCGGGCAACTGGCACCTGATGGGACCGCTGCAGGGGCTCGAGCCGGGTGACGTCGGCGATCCCGGCCGCATCAATGCAGTCGCTTTCGACCCGGCGGACGCGAAAACGATTTATATCGGCACCCCATTGGGAGGCTTGTGGCGCACGCAGGACGGTGGGGCGAGCTGGACGTCGCTGACGGACGGGCTCCCGATGATTGGTGTCACCGACATCGCCGTCGATCCATTGATGCCCGCAACGATCTATCTGCTCACCGGCGACGGCGAAGGAGGAGAGCTTAATCATGGTCCTCCTTCCATCGGCGTTCTCAAGAGCGTGGATGCCGGCCTGCACTGGATGCCCACGGGCCTGATATGGAAGTCGGACCAGCGCGAATATGCGCACCGAATTGCGATTCACCCGCGCACCCCCTCCGTTTTGCTGGTGGCGGGCACGGCCGGGCTCTTTCGCAGCGCCGACGCGGGGGCGACCTGGACCAGGGTCACGGCCGGCGACCTGCTCAATCCGTTCTGGGATGTTCTGTTTCATCCTGGCGATCCTGCAATCGTGTACGCCGCTTCCCGCACCGACGTTTACCGCTCGCTCGATGCCGGACAGAGCTGGACGCGGCTGCGCGGAGGGCTTCCGGCATTTACCGACCGTAGCGATCCGAATTTCAGCAACCGCATCCGGCTCGCGGTCACTCCCGCCAGCGCGGATACGCTCTACGTGCTCTATGGCTCTCGCCATGGCTTCACCAACGGGCTTTACCGCTCGGACGATGGCGGCAACACATTCGAGAAGCGCTCGAGCACGAGCCCGTACCCAAAGGATCCGAACGCGCCTCTTCCCATCGATCTGAGCAGCCCGAACATCCTGGGCTATGACGCGAACGATTTCATGGGACAGTCCGACTATGATTTGTCGATGGCGGTTTCCCCGACCGATGCCGATCGTGTGCATGTTGGTGGTGTCGATACCTGGAGGTCGGATGACGGGGGCCGCATTTGGACGGCGACTTCGCGCTGGTGGTGGGATCGGGCGAGCAAGCCGAATTATGTGCACGCCGACATTCACAGCCTCGTCTATCGTGACGGGGTGCTCTATGCGGGAACTGACGGCGGCCTCTATGCGTCCAGCGACGGCGGGGAAGGCTGGAGCAGCATCACAAGGATCACCAGGGATTTCTCGATCGCGCTCGTCTATCACGTCTGCGGCACGCCGCAGGATCCGGATCTCTTCTATTACGGCGCGCAGGACAACGGGACCTATCGGCTTTTTCTGAACGGAAAGGCCACCCGCGTGTGGGGCGGTGATGGCATGATGTGCCAGATCGATCCGCGCGACTCGACCATCGTTTATTCCAGCTATGTCCAGGGTGAAATCTATCGTTCGGATCGCGGCGGCAAGGGGGGCGAGAATGAATGGGCGAAGATCAGGCCGACCATCGAAGGCCAACCGGTGCCTGGGCCTTGGCTCACGCCCTATATCCTGGCGCCGGAGAACCCCGATCACCTCTACGCCTGTTACGCCGATCTCTGGTTTAGCCCCGACCGCGGCAAGTCCTGGCGGAATCTGAGCAACGGCGCCCTTGGTGCAAGCACGCAATGTCAGCAGGTCGCGGTCTCTCCTGCGGATCCCAACACCATCTATGTCGCCAAGGATGCCGAATGGGACGCCATGCATCTCGTCAGCCGAGGCGATCCGAGGACTCCATTTCTCGGAGGAGGCGGCGTATTTCGCAGCAGCGACGGCGGCCGCACCTGGCAGACGATCACCGGCGAATTGCCCCTTGCGGAGGCGGCCATCACCAATATGGCGGTGAGCCCCACCGATCCGCGCCGGGTGTGGATAACCTTCTCCGGCTACACGCGCGGGGTGAAGGTGTTTGCCACGCGCGATGCCGGATCGAACTGGACGAATGTCTCTGCGGGTCTGCCCAACCTCCCGGTAAACGCCGTTGCTGCCAGGCGCGACGCAAGCAATGGCATCTATGTTGGCCTCGACAGCGGCGTCTATTATCGCGATGACCGGCTCGATTCCTGGGTGCCGTTCGCGGACGGCCTCCCCCATGTCGTGATCATGTCGCTCATGATCGATGAGGGCCGGAGCAGGTTGATCGCGGGGACCTTCGGACGCGGGGTCTGGATGTCCGATATTATTTCGCCGTGTACAGAGAACTGCGCCCAATCTCCCGGCGGCGCCCGCAACCTGACTGCAGCGCGTCCGCGACTGCCTGAACTGCGCGGAATCTACACCGGTCCCGCCGACATCTTTCAGTAGCCGGCGGACTTCGGAACCGCCACACTCGTACCCACTACCGTACAGTTGCTTCGTACTGCGCTGCGCCCGGGACACAGGGCTGTCACAGTACTGCGATTCCGAGTACCGGCTTCAGCGCTGGAGATCCTCCGGCAGCAGCCAATCGGTCCGCAGCGCACGCCGCATCAGTTCCTTATTGAGGTGCGGCGCGATCGTCTTTCCGAACGCCTTGGCGACCTGCTGATACTCGTCCATGCAATTGCCTGCACGCGCACTGGGAAGCACGTGGTCGAGCAGGCCTTTTTCTACCAGGTCCTTGAAAACCTCCAGATCTCCCCCATAGGCGATGCACAGCGTATTGTAGGCGCGCTGTGGAGCGACGCTGGATGCGCTCGCGTAATTGTACTGTTTGTTGTTGGTGCGGATGTAATAATCATACGTATCCCAAACGTAATAGGTGCCCTTCACGACGGTACGGGCGACGTCCTTGCCAAACTGCAGCGCGACAAAACTTGCCAGCTGATCCGCCGCATCCTCCTCGGCGCCGAAGCGCGAGACTTTCAGCATGTCGAAAACGGCGTGTGCGGCTTCATGCAGGACGATGCCAAGCAGCCCTCCCACGATCACTTCCTGACGCGTCGCGAAGGAGGCCGGCGGCTGCAGCCTCTCGAGAAAGCGCAGCCACTGATAACAGATGGTCAACGAATATTCGATCGGCGTGTAGAAGACTTCCGGGCCGGCCGTCCCTTCCGGGCATTCCTTCATCAGCAGTCGGAGAGTCTTGGGCCATTGCACTGCTGCGAGGAACTGGCTGAGCTCCTGGAGAACGCGCCGTTGTCTCATCTTCTGGTAGAGCGGCAGGAGATCCGGATCGCGGGGCTCGTAATAATCGATCGCGATCACCGCATTCTCGGACGGTGTCGAGACCTGCGCCACTGCGCAGAAAGCGCCCGCCACCAGAAAAACGGCAGTGAGCCATATGCGCGACGCCGTCCAGCTGATCAGTTCGCGCTCCCGAAGTTGATCCATTTGGCCGCTTGCACCGCCTCGAGGCGGACCTGATCAAGGTGGGGACCGATCTCGTTCAGGAACGCCATTTTGACCAGATCGTATTCTCGCGGGCAACTGGCGGCCCGGTCGAGGGGTAGGCTTCCCGCTGTCGAGGTGGCGACGAAATTGGCGAAGGAGCGGTCGGGGTCCACCTTGAAAGCTTTCCTCTGCTCGCCGCCGTACGCCATGCAGAGCGTGGTGTAGTAGCGCTGCGCAACCGCGCCGCGCACATCCGCGAAATCCGGAGCAGCGGTCGCATTTCCGGCCAGGAACCAGGCGGTGCCCATCACCGTGTTCCACGCCACGTCGGGGCCGAACTGCAGCATGAGGAACGCTGCCAGCCGGTCGGCAGCGTCGTCGACGCGGCCCCACACCGGCGTATCCATGAGGGTGAAGACCGCCATCGCTACATCATGCAGGAGAGCCTGCACCACTGGGCCGACGACGGCGCTTTCAGTGGTTACCGGCCCTTGCGCGAGAATCACGGTCGCCTTGGGTGCGAGGCGCTCGACCTGCTCGATGTACTCGTAGCAGAGAGTCACCGGACCGGGCGACTTGTATCTCACCAGGGTGGCACCGCACTGGTCTATCTTCACGACGAGCTTTTGGTCCAATCTCAACGGCGACAGGAAGGCTTGCAGCGTCTCCAGCACGCGGCGGCTTCTGAGCCGTTCGTAGATGGCGCCGAATTCCGCAGCGGAAGGCTGCACGTAGGCAATCTCTATCGGCTCGTTGGGCGCGACTGCGGGGGGTTGCGCGATCGAAGCATGCCCGAGGACCAGGAGCACGCACGCTGTGGCGAGGAGGGTTCTCAAAACCTCCCTCCGGCGCAAGGCACGCAATATTCGGGGATCGTGTGGCATGGCGCTTTCGACATTGGAGAGACTGTTTCAAAAAGGATACCACGCCTATCGTAGATCTTCGAGCGGCATGCTGCTCACTCCCTCCGAGGGATTGGGCAAGATCCTCTGGGAAAGTGAATAGCGGCCGGCACTTTGGCAGAGAGCGAGGTTGCTCACCGAACACCGAGCACACGCTGCCAGATTGTGCCGCCCAGATATTTTGTGAAAATGACGTAATAGGCGACGATCAGCGCAGCCAGGATAAGCGCGGGGCCGCCTTGAAGCTCGAAGCCTCCGCTGGTCGTACTGCTCGTGGCCAGCCACCGAGTTTGGTGCGCGAGTGTGCATCAACTTCACCGGACCGCGCTCTACGCGGCTAGCGCGCGAATTTGCGCTCCAAGTCGGAGAAGAATCCCTCTGCGCGCAACGCCTCGATGAGGCTCGTATCGACGTAATCCTCGACTTTCGCACTGCCGCCGGGGAATTGCGCCAGAATATTTTCGGCGCCTTGCACTGAGATCTCGAGGTTCGGCGGCGATTGCGCCCTGAAATCATCGTAGGTGATGCCAAGTATTGTCGCATCGGTAATCCTGAGCTCCTTGGCCAATACTGCCTTGGCACGCACCGCATCGCGTAGCGCGAGATGATTGCCTTCCGCGGTGGCCCTCAAAAACCGCATCAGCACGTCCGCCCGTTGGGCAATGTCCGCCCGGCGTACCACAATCGAGCTGAATACCCAGGCAATCTGCTCGGGCACGAGATCAATCAGCGCATTGACCCCTTGCGCGCGCGCGAGCGACGCGAGTGGCTCGTTGAGCGGTGTGGCTTTGATCTCTCCGGATTTTACCGCCTCGAGGCGGCGCGTCCCGCCGCCGTATTCCTTGAGAATCACATCGTTTCGGCCGAGCCCCAAGCGTTGCAGGGCGAGCGTCACGGTTGAATCGCTTTCGGAGCCGAATGTGCTCACTCCGATGACGCCGCCCTTGAGATCGGCCGCGGTCTTTATCCCGGGCGCTGAGAAAAACGTGAAACGGATCACGTTGCTCAACGAGCCGATGGACCGCAGATCCCCGCCGGCACGATTGACCCTGATCACCGAGGACAATCCAACATGCATGGCGTCGAGCCGCCCGGCCTGCAGCTCGGCCGCGCCGCGGCTGCCGCCGTTCATGTTGATGATCTCGACCTCGAGCCCGTGCGCGGCGAAGCGACCCGCATCCTGCGCCACGTACCATGCGAGTACGGTGTTAACGGGATCGGAAATGCCGGCCTTGAGCATGAGGCGATCCTCCGCGGCCGCAGACTGACATTGGGCGCCGGACCAGACGGCGAACACGCCGGCAACGCCGATAGCAAGCATTTTGCGGCCCATGGCTTTTCCTGAACGAAGCTGCGGCGACATGGCACTTGCGTCGAAATTGTGGCGCCATGGTATACTAGCTGGTATACCAGACAAAACAAACCGCTGAGACCAAGGGACGGAAATGCCCACGACGGTAACTTCAATCGGCACGCGCGCCGGCGCATCGGAAGCAACCCGCTGGGGACAGTTGATCTTCGGCATCATCTGCATGGTGATGATCGCGAACCTGCAATACGGGTGGACACTCTTCGTCAATCCGATCGATCAGAAGCACCATTGGGGACGCGCCGCAATTCAGGTGGCCTTTACGATCTTCGTCCTCACGGAGACCTGGCTGGTTCCGCTGGAAGGCTATCTGATCGACAAGTTCGGCCCGCGCGTGATGGTCGGCGGCAGCGGTGTGCTCGTGGCCATCGCCTGGGTGATGAATTCTTTTGCCGGCTCGCTTGGGGCGCTCTACCTCGGCGCGGCGATCGGCGGCATCGGCGCGGGCGTGATCTACGGCGCCTCCGTCGGCAACGCCTTGAAATGGTTCCCTGACCGGCGGGGTCTTGCGACCGGCTTGACTGCGGCGGGATTTGGCGCGGGCTCGGCGCTCACGGTGGTGCCGATCGCCAGCATGATCGCGAGCAGCGGCTATGAGACCGCATTCCTTTGGTTCGGTCTCGGGCAGGGTCTCATCGTCATCCTCTTTTCGCTGTTTCTACGCGCGCCCGCGGCTGGCGAGGTGGCAGCTCCGGCAGCGCCGGCGGTCCAGCAAAGCCGGCGTGATTATGGGCCGGCGGAAGTGCTTGCGACACCTGCGTTCTGGGTGATGTACGTCATGTTCGTCATGGTCGGCACCGGCGGGCTGATGGCCACCGCCCAGCTCGCGCCGATCGCGAAGGATTTCCAGATCGATGCAGTACCGGTTTCGATACTGGGGCTTACGCTCCCGGCACTAACCTTTGCCCTTTCCATCGACCGCGTGCTCAACGGCTTCACCCGGCCGTTTTTCGGCTGGGTGTCCGATCAGATCGGCCGCGAGAACACCATGTTCATTGCCTTCCTGCTTGAAGGCATCGGCATTTACGCCTTGCTCCAGTTCGCGTCCAATCCCTTCCTGTTCGTGATTTTGTCGGGGCTCGTCTTTTTCGCCTGGGGCGAAATCTATTCGCTCTTTCCTGCGACCTGCACCGACCTCTACGGGAGAAAGTTCGCCACCACGAATTACGGCATGCTGTATACGGCAAAAGGAACGGCTGCGCTTCTGGTGCCGCTTGGCAACCTGCTTTACGACGCGACGGGAAAGAGCTGGACCGCGGTTTTCATTGTCGCAGCGATCCTCAACATAGTCGCCGCCGTGATGGCGATTACCGTGCTGCGGCCGCTGCGTATCAGGCAGATGGCGAAGCCATAACAACCCGGAGAATTCTTCTGCTGTTGTCTCGTGAGTCGATGACGGCACCCCATTAGCGGATACGACCGTCGGCCTGGGTTTCACGTCGGATCGGTGCCGCCAACACCTGCGCGCACCAACTGCGGTCAATATAAGAGCGCTTGCGAAGAACCTGCTCCTCGAAATAGCGCGACAGCCCCACCCCGCGCATGTCAATTGACCGGGTCGCCTCTGTTGGTCCTTAATCGCGGTCACTCGGTCATCCGGCCGCAGTACGCCTTTGCCGGGAGGGGTCGCACATGCGGCTTCAGGATTTTGCGCAGGTCGTGCGCAGCAAGAATGCCGGCCCGCGCCGCTTCACCCTGGACGTCATCTTTCGCAGTGATCCAGATTATCAGCGCGCAGCACAGTCGGAGGCGCTGACCGCGGCCAAGATCGCACCGCTGTACGGCGTGCCCGCCTCTGCCGTGCAGGTCATCAATTATCCGCTCGGCCGTGCCATCAAAATTGTGATCCCGCGCCGGATCATGTCCGGCGATCCTGGCGACCGCGACGTCTATGGCGCACAACAGCACACACCGCTCTTGGGGCTCGAAATATGACAGCATCCGCGCGCGTTCTCGAGCATTTCGGCAAGTCGAACTGCTCTGAGCCGATCCGCATCCTCGGTGCCTCAGGCCAACTCGGCTACGGCGTGCCGACGCCAGCTTTCGATGCCGGCCTTGAACGCGCGCCGCATCTCATTGGTTGTGACATGGGCTCGATCGATCCCGGCCCCTATTATCTCGGGAGTGGCGAGCTTGCGACCTCGCCAACGGCGACACGGCGCGATCTGCGCAAGGTGCTGCGCGGTGCACTGAAGCTGAAGATTCCGCTGGTCATCGGCTCTGCCGGATCGGCCGGCGCGAAGCCACATCTCGATCACACGCTGGCGATGGTGCGGGAGATCGCCGGCGAGGAAGGTTGGCACTTCCGCCTCGGGGTGCTGCGCGCCGACATCGACAAATCCGTGCTCAAGGCCGCCGTAGCCTCGGGCGGCGTCGTTTCGATCGACGATATGCCGGCGCTCGACGCGCAGGAGGTCGATGCCGCGTCGAACATCGTTGGACAGATGGGCATGAGCGCGTTCCAGCGGGCGCTCGCTGCCGACGTCGACGTGATCATTGCCGGCCGCGCCTGCGACACCGCAATCTTTGCAGCACTCCCTGCGATGGCCGGCTTTCCTGTGGGGCCGGCGCAGCACATGGCAAAGATCATCGAATGCGCATCACTGTGCTGCGTGCCGGGTGGCCGCGATTCCATCCTGGCAACGCTCGATCACGACGGCTTCGTTCTTGAGAGCATGGCGCCCCAGCGCCGTGCCACGCCAGTTTCTGTTGCAGCGCACAGCCTCTATGAGCAGGCGGACCCTTTCACTGTGCAGGAGCCCGAGGGGCGGCTCGATCTCGGGCGCGCCACTTATGCAGCGATTGACGATCGGCGCACCCGCGTCGTTGGCGCAGTCTGGCAGGACGCCAGAGAACCCTGGGTCAAGATTGAGGGGGCGCGACCGGTAGGCGAGCGCGCGATTCTACTTTGTGGCACCGCTGATCCGCGCTTCATCGCACGGCATGAACAGTTATTGAAGGAGATCGAAGGCGTGGTGCGCGATCTCGTCTGCGAGGATGCCCCCGAAGACTATGTGCTGACCTGGCGGGTGTATGGCGTCAATGGCGTGCGCATGACCCCCGTGACCCAGAACGAACTCCCGGCGGAAGCCTTCATCATGGGCGAGTGCATCGCGCCGACGCGGGCGCGAGCCGCCGAAGTGGTGCGCACCACCAAGCAGTATCTCCTGCATCACGGCTACGAGGGCCGGTTGTCGACCGGCGGCAATCTCGCTTTTCCGTTCACGCCGCCGGAGGTCTCGGTCGGACCTGCTTATCGCTTCAACATCTATCATCTGATGCGCACCGCCAATCTCGACGCTCTATTTCCGCTCGAGATCGAAACGCTTTAGGAGCACCGCGGGAAAGGGGGCTCAACGTGTATCACTTCAAACCGCCGAAGGTGATTGAGGCTGAAGTGTTCATGCGGCTTCCCGATTATCTGCGTCGAGCTCATTTTTCAGGGGCATCCCGATTAGGAAGCAACGGTGCGTCCATTCGCGAGGTGACCGGACGAGGCCAGCCATCATATAGTCAGGCCACCGAATCCCTACCGCTCCCCCCACTTCTTCTCTTCCACCGTGGCTTCCTCGATCTCATAGAAGCGCTCGAGGCCGACCAGATCCTCGATCTGCTGCCGTGCATCGATATTTTCCTGCAAGCTCATGCCGGTATAGGTTCCGGTGCGGAGGATCTCCTGCAGGCACTTCTTGGAAAAGTGAAAGTTCACCAAGAGCGTGGTGATGGCATCGATGCAGGCCTTGTAGCCCATGTCCGCGAGCTGCGAGGCCGTCGGCAGCGGACGGCCATCGCGGTTGCCGCGACTGATGACATAAACGAGCGGGAGGCGCGAGCGCTTCGGTCCCGCCTTCATCTCCTCTTCGTTGCGCGGGAAGAACATGCCCATGTCGGCACCGACGTCGGCGGCCATGTTGAGCCGGGTCATCGCCTCTTCCAGTCCCTCGAAGCGGCAAGTGTCGGTGCGCGCGATGACGACGAAATCTTTGTCGGTCTCGTCGCGGGCGATGCAGGCATATTTGATCTTGTCGACGAACTCCTCGCGCGGGATCGCGTGCGCAACATATTTATGGTAGTGCGCGCGCTTGGGATAGAGCTGGTCCTCGATATGGATGCCGGAAACTCCGGTGCGGATGAATTCGCGCACCGTGCGCATGGTATGCAATGGTTCGCCGAAGCCGGCCCCGCCGTCAGCGACCGCTGGAATCTTCACCGCATTGGCGACATCGCCGGCCACGCGCACCTGCTCGTCCATTGTAAGGAGCGGCTCCGACGTGCAGCGTGAGCCGCCGGTGACAAAGCCGCCGATATAGACTGCCTTGAAGCCGAGATCCTCGACCAGCCGGCCGCCGAGCGCGTCATAGGCGGGCGGCATATAGACGAGTGACTCTTCCTTCAGCAGCCGGCGCAGCGCTTGTGCTTTCACGTTTCCTCTCCACTCACTGTCATGAGAATGCTCTTTGCGCGATCGGGTTCATCGCGTCGCCAACCGCGTTTTCTGTCCGAGATTCGCGATCGAAGAAGCCGTCTGAATCAGCGTCTCGCCGATGCTGCCGAGCTTCGGCTCCAGCCGATGCATGGGACCGGCGACGGCGATGGCAAGCAGCTCGCCATCCATCATGCAGGTGCGTGCGATCGCCATGACGTCGGGAATGTTCTCCCCGCGGGTGACGAAATAGCCGCGCTTGCGCGAGCGCTTGATGTCGGCGAGCAGGTGCTCCGGATTGGTGATGGTGGACTCCGTCACCTGCGGATGGTCGAGCGTGGGAAGAAACTGCGCGAGCTCCTCGTCGGTCATCTCCGCGAGAAAGGCCTTGCCAATGGCGGTCGAGGGCAGCGGCTTGATGGCGCCGACCGGCGCTGCGTAACGGATCATCTGCGGACTCTCCAACACCTGCAGATAGATGATCTGATTGTCCTGGCGCTGGCCGAGCAGGGTGGTCTCGCCGATCTCTTCGCGCAGTTTCTCCAGAACCGGAGCCAGTCGCTCGACGATCGGATCGTGCATCGCAATCGCGCTGCCCACTTCGAACAGCCGCCGCGTCGGATAATAGCGCCGCCGCACATCGAGCGCGTACACGTAGCCACTCTTCTGCAGGGTACGCAGAAGCCCGTGACACGAACTGACGGGCGACTCGATCATGCGGGCGATCTCGCTGAGTGAAAGCGGCTTCTTCGCCTCCGCGAAGGCCTCAAAAATGTCGAGCGTGCGATCCGCAGTCTTCATCGTACGCTCCGTGGTAGGGAGGAAATTTGCTGATTGTGAGCTCGTTTCACAGCGGCGGCGCGGCTTTGGTTCGGCATCGGGGCCCGCTCTCCGGTTTTCTGTCTATTGCCGCAAAAGCCGCAGCAGCGGGCCAAGCTCGCGCTCACGCTCGAGTCCGAGCACCCGGTCTGCGATCTCCTCGAGCGCTTTCGCAGGAGCCCGCTTGCCAGCATTGGCATGGAACTTGGCGATCACTGTACTCGGCACTGGCGGATTTTCCGGCTCGCCGCGGCAATAATCGACCCGCTCGCGCAACGCCCGGCCCTCGCGCAGATGGATGGTGACGTCGCATGGCTTGCGCTCGCCATAGATGGCCGTCAACTCCGGATCGGCGATCACTTCGGTTGCTTTGGCGACGCGCGATAGCTCAAGGTCGTATGGGCTCTCGCCTTCGAAATCGGTAGGGCGCACCAAGCCGTTTCGAATCGCCAGCGCCATCGCATAGCCCATGTGGAAGATGAGCTTGGCCGGCATGGCGGGCTCATAAGGCCAGCCGCATTGCAGCCGGGTGATCTCACCAGTGCGCACCACAATGCGCTCGATATCCGCAAGCGTAATGTTGTGCTTAGCGCGCAGATTGATCGCAGCATCGATCCCAGTCTGCGAGCTATGACAGGTCGGGTACATCTTGATGCAGGTGTCGAGCAGGCGGAACCGCGTGCCCAGGCTCTCCGAGATCTGCGATGCATCGGCGGCCTCGCTGGTCATGCCGAAAAAGCCGCCGTCGCGCGCAGTGAGCGGATCATCAGCGCCGCGGAAGCCCGCTTGCGCGAGCAGCCCAGCGACGAGGCCGTTGCGTGCCGCCGTCCCAGCAGCGAGATAGAGCTCCATCCCGCCGCTCTGCTGGAACGCCCAATTGCCGGAGGCCTGCGCCGCTGCAACCGCGAGCGCATGATGAAACGCCTCGGCGCCGAGATTGAGAACGCGTGCCGCCGCTGCCGCGGCGCCGAACGACCCGGCAGTGCCGGTCGCACGCCATCCCTTGTGGCGATGCGAGGCCATGTCGATAGCGACCCCGACGCGAGCGGTCGTCTCGTAGCCGGCGGCTATGGCCAGAAGGAGCGCTTCCCCGCTCGCGTTGGTCAGCTCGGCGATGGCAAGCGCGGCGGGAATGGTGGCGACGCCGGGATGCAACTTGGCATGGCGATGCAGGTCGTCAAAGACGAGCGCATGCGCGAGCACACCATTGGTGAGGGCTGCTACTTCCGGCGCGGCGCCCGAAGCCGAGCCGATCACGGTACAGGATCTGCCGTCGCCGGCGCACTTGAGATAGCGTTCGGCAACCTTGCCCGCTTCGTTATCGTAGCCGCCGAACGCGCAGCCGATCGTATCGAGCAGGCACAGCTTCAACAGTTCCGGCGCGTGCGCTGGGAGATCCCCAAGCTGCAAGCCGGCGAGGAAGCTCGCGAGCTGCTTGGATTGTGGTGATCTCGGCATTTCCAGCATGGCGTCAGTCTCGCAGGAGCCGGCAGCGTTGCGCGTCGGGCTTCACTGACACGGCGGCGCCGGGCTCATAGCTGGTATTTGCCGGCGCGCGGACTTCGAGCAGGTGCCCACCTATGCGGACGCGATAAATGGTGACGTCGCCGACGAAGGTGGCAAACGTGATCACCCCGGGCCAGCCGTCACCCGCGCTGTCGTCGCTCGCCGAGAGCAGTGACAGGCATTCCGGACGCGCCGAGACGATCACCTTATCGCCGGGGGTGAAAGCGCGCGTGTCCTCGATACGAAGGGAAAATCCGCCGGGAATCTCGACCGTCACAGCTCCGCCGCTGCAATTACTGACCTGCGCGTGCAGCAGACTGGTCGAGCCCATAAAGCCGGCAACGAAGCTGTTTGCTGGATGGTCGTAGACCTCGCGCGGCGTCCCGACCTGGCGCAGCAAGCCATGATCCATGATGGCAACGCGGTCGCCGATGGCCAGCGCCTCCTCTTGGTCATGGGTCACATAGACGCCGGTAAAGCCGAGCTTCTTCTGCAGCTCCTTGATCTCGATGCGCATCTGCGTGCGGAGATTGGCGTCGAGGTTCGAGAGCGGCTCGTCGAACAGAATTAGCGCCGGTTCTGCAACAAGACTGCGCGCCAGCGCCACGCGCTGCTGCTGGCCGCCACTCAATTGCGAGGAATAGCGCTCCGGGAGATGTCCGAGCTGGACGAGCCGCAGCGCTTCCTCGACGCGCGGCTTGATGGTGCTGCGCGGCGTGCCCATAGCGCGCAGCGGATAGGCCACGTTCTCGAACACTGTCATATGCGGCCACACCGCGTAGGATTGGAACACCATGCCGATCTGCCGTTTCTCCGGCGGCACGAAAACTCCGTCTTCCATGGCGGTGACAGTGCGCTCGCCGATGAGGATGCGGCCGGCACTCGGCCGCTCCAGACCGGCAATGCAACGAAGGCATGTGGTCTTGCCGCAGCCGCTCGGTCCGACCAGCACCAGCATCTCGGTGCTCGCGGCGTTCAAGGATAGGTCCTTGAGCGCCGGCACAGCGCCGAAACTCTTGTTCAGATGCTCGATGCGGACGGACGCGCTGTGCGACACCTTCGCCGCGGCGTCCGTGGAAAGCCCGATTTGCGCAGCACTCATCGGCTTAAGTCGGCCAATAACAATCAGCCCATCACTCGGCTGATAATGCGTTCCACCTCTGCATCGGTGGCGAATTTCTTTTCCTTGATCAGGTCGCGCAGGCTCAAGGTGATGAGCTCCAAGTGGCGCTCACTTGGCGTCCTTCCGAGCGAGGAGACCTTGGCCTCGAGCGGGCTGTCGGCGCCGCCCTGCAGCGAGCTCGGGCCGTAGATCATGTGCCGGCTGCTGCCGACGCTTTCCGCTTTAATGTTCTCCCACAGGCACCAGTCACCGCGCAGCATGCCGGGAATATGCAGCCCGCCATAGCTGAACATGTTGTGGCCGACGATCGGCGCATTAGCCGGCACCGGAACGTCGTAAAGCTCGGAGACGAGCTTGCTCACTTCTGTAATCCTACCGAGATCAAGTTTGGTGTCATAGCCGAAGAAATATTCGATACCGACCGCCACCTGCTCGAAAGCGGCATTGCCGCAGCGATGCCCCGTGCGGTTGAAAGTGACGTCACAGCTCCCCGCTCCGGCCCGCAGCCCCTCGAAGGTGTTGATGGTGGCGAGACCGAAATCGTCATGCGCATGCACGTTGATTTCAATCTGGTCCTTGCTGGCACCGCGGATGAGCGTCACCAGCATCGCCATCGTCTGCGGCAGATACCAGCCGCGCGTGTCGTAGATCACCCATCGGTCGACGCCGGCCGCCATCGCCCGGCGCACGGTCTCAGGAATGATCTCGACGCGCGGATGATCCGTGCCGAAGGCGACCTTGAGCCCGCGGCTCTTTGCAAAGGCGATCGTCTCTTCCATGCGTTCGAGGAAAGCTTCGCCCTTGAGCTTGGGATGGAGCGCGCGACTCGACGTTGAGCCCTGCATGCCGATCAAATTGACGAGGTGTCCGCCGCAATCGGCAACACCCTCGATGTCCGACTTCCAGGTCGGCAGCCACGAGCGCGCATGCATGCCGAGGATGATCTTGGTGCCGCGCTGGCGCAATTTTTCGACAAACTCGCGATCGTCCTTGAGTGAGCCGTAGCCGACTTCCGCCTCGCGCACGCCCATGGCTTCGAGCGCCTCGGCGATGCGCAGCTTCTTGTCGACGGAGGCATAGACGCCAGGCGTGTTGGCGCCCGAGCGCAGCGTGTCGTCACGCAGGATGATGTCGCGTTGCGCCTGCCCGACAGGCCGCGGCGCCGTGATGTCGTTGAGCGGCGTGTTGACCCAGCGGCCCTTGGGCTCGAGCCGGGTGTCGAGCGGAAAATCGCCTTCCTTCGTCCAGGCCGGCAAATCGCTCATCGCGGTCCTCCTTCGTCGTTGCGGAACCTAGCGTCTTGTTCAGTGCTTTCTGGCATCTTGCCAGAGGGAGATTTTTCAGCATAGTGAAAAATTTATCCCAGTCCGGAAAAATGTAAACGAGCGAAATTGGGGGGGATCGAGGCGTTCGCCGGCGCCGCCGCGGCGGAGGAGACCAATGCTGACCAAGCCCGACCGCATGACGAGCCGCCGCCGGGCCAGCGGGCCACGCGCTTCGCCGGCGGCCGGTGAGAAAAGGCCGCCGCTTCCCGATCCGATCCTACTGGAGGTCTTCTCCAACGCACTTCTCTCCATTGCCGAGGAGATGGGCGCGCTACTGATCCGCACCGCCTATTCGACCAACATCAAGGAGCGGCACGACGCCTCGACGGCGATCTTCGATGCGGAAGGGCGCCTCGTCACGCAGGCCGAGCACATCCCGATGCATCTCGGCGCCATGCTGAGCGCCGTGAAACATATCCTCAAGCGCTACCCGCTCGAGGATATCCGCCCCGGCGACGCCTTTCTTGCCAACGACCCTTACAACGGCGGCGGCACGCATCTCGCCGACGTCACCGTCGCGTCCCCCGTGTTCGACGGCAACACGTTGATCGCCTTCGTCACCAATATGGGCCACTGGCCCGACGTTGGCGGCATTAAGCCCGGCGCGGCGATGACCGAAGGCTGCACCGAGATCTATCAGGAAGGCCTGCGCATTCCGCCCATGCGGGTCATCCGGGAGGGCAAGCTGCAGGAGGATCTGTTCTCCTTCATCCTCCTCAACATGCGCTTTGCCGAGGACCGTCCCGCTGACCTGCGCGCGCAGGTCGGAACCAACCACGTTGGCATCCAGCGCATCCAGGAGCTCTCGGCGAAATACGGGATCGCGCGCTTCCGCGAGCTCATCGACGGGGTGATTGACTACAACGAACGCTGGATCCGTGCGAAGATCAAGGCGTTGCCCGAAGGCTCCTGGACCTTCGAGGATCAACTCGACGACGACGCGCATGTGCCGGGTCCGGTGCCGTTGAAGGTGAAGCTCACCGTTGCGCACCGTCCGCAGCCGCATATCATTTTCGACTTTACCGGTTCGAGCCCGCAGCGCACCGGCGGGGTCAATGTGGTCTACGAGGCGCTGTTCGCCACCGTCGCCTTCGCGCTCAAAGCGACGCTCGATCCAGACCTGTGGTCGAACGCGGCCTTCGAGCGGGTGGTAAAGCTGATCGCGCCCGCCGGCTCCATCGTCAACCCGCTGCCGCCGGCGCCCGTCGGTGGCCGAGGCACCACGTGCCAACGAATCGCGGATCTCCTGCTCGGCGTCATGGCCAAGATCACGCCCCAGCGCGTCACCGCATGCGGACATGGCACCACCTCCATCAATCTACACGGCTACGATCCGACGCGCCGGCGCCCCTTCATCTGCATCGACAGCGTGTCCGGTGGCATGGGCGGACGGAAAGGCCATGACGGCATGGACGCGGTGCAGATCAACACCAACAACATTCCCAATCTGCCAACCGAAGTTCTCGAGAGCGAATATCCGATCCGCGTCGAGCGCTATGCGCTCGTTCCCAACACCGGCGGTGCCGGCGAATTCCGCGGCGGACTCGCGGCACGCAAGGAATTCCGCATGCTTGCTGACATCGATTTCATCGCCCATGCCGACCGTCATCTGTTTGAGCCCTGGGGTTTGTTCGGTGGCGGGCCCGGCGCCAAGGGTCTGCATCGGCGCAATGCCGGGCAGTCGGACGAGACCACGCTGCCGAGCAAGGGCGGTCCGCTGTCGTTCAAGAAAGGGGACGTGCTGTGCGCACAGGCGGCCGGCGGCGGCGGCTATGGCCGGCCTGCGGATCGTCGCGCCGATCTGCTCGCCCTCGATCTCGCGGACGGCAAGGTCACCGAAGCGCAAGCGCGGCGAGCCTACCCCGCGGCGTTGGTCGATGCCGCTCTCAAGCTCGCGACCACGCTATGAAAGCGAGCATCACCGCGCCCGAGAAGCTCAGCATCGGAATCGACATCGGCGGTACCTTCACCGACGTGGTGCTCATGGGCGGTCGCCGCGGCATCGTCGCCAAATACAAGGTCGACACCACGCCGGATGGGCTCGAGAACTGCTTCATCAACGGCCTCGAGCGCGCGAGCGGCGGCCGCGCGCCGCACGAGATCTTGCGTCTTCTGCATGCCACCACCGTTGCGACCAACACCGTGCTGGAAGGGAAAGGCGCGCGCACCGCGCTGCTGGTCACCGAAGGCTTTCGCGACGTGCTGGAGATTGCGCGTCAGCGGCGGCCGAGTCTCTATGATCTGCTAGCGGAAAAAGCCAAGCCGCTGGTGCCGCGACGTCTCGTATTCGAGGTCAAGGAACGCATCGGCGCCGATGGCGGCATCGTCGTTCCACTCGATGATGCCGAGCTTGAGCGCTTTCCTGACGTGATCCGCAGGTCGCGTGCGGAGTCTGTTGTCGTCGCGCTGTTATTCTCGTATCTAAATCCCGTCCACGAGCTGCGCATTCGCGACTATCTGCGTGCGAAGCTGCCCGGGCACTCGATCGTTGCCTCGTCCGACGTCATCCCCGAGTTCCGCGAATTCGAGCGCACCAGCACCGCGGTGCTTGTCGGCTATCTCAAGCCGATCTTCGAGCGCTACACCGGCAGGCTGGTGAAGCGCCTAAAGGAGCGCAGCTACAATTCGGACAAGCTCCTGATCATGAACTCGGCGGGCGGCCTGACCTCGGCGGATGCCGCTGGCGAGCGGCCACATACGCTGGTTGAGTCTGGCCCGGCCGCGGGCGTCATCGCGGCAGCCTGGCTCGCCCGCGCCATGGGCGAACCCTATGTCATTTCATTCGACATGGGGGGGACCACGGCCAAAGCGAGCCTGATCGAAGCCGGCGAGTACCGCACCACAACCGAATACGAGATCGGCGCCGGCATGCATCAGTCGCTGGCGGTGCGCTTCACTGGCTATCCGATCAAGGCACCAATGATCGAGCTCACTGAATGCAGCGCGGGCGGCGGCTCCATCGCCGCGACCGACGGACTCGGCGGCCTCAAGGTCGGCCCGCGCAGTGCCGGCGCCGATCCCGGTCCGGTGTGTTATGGCCGCGGCGGCGAAGAGCCGACGGTCACCGATGCCAATCTCGTCCTCGGGCGCATCAACCCGGACTACTTCGTCGGCGGAGAGGCCAAGCTCGACCGCGAGCGAGCCGTCGCGACGATACGCTCCAAGATCGCGGAACCGCTCGGCATGTCGGTCATGGATGCCGCCGCGGGTATCGTCGGCATCGCCAACGCGCATATGATGCGCATCCTGCGCGTTGTCTCCGTGTCGCGTGGCCTCGATCCGCGCACCTTCTCGCTCGTCGCCTTCGGCGGCGCCGGGCCGCTGCACGCCGCCGATCTCGCCGCCGAGCTCGGCCTCTCCAAGGTCATCATTCCCGAAGCGCCGGGAGTGTTCTCGGCGCTCGGCCTGCTCTGGGCCGATCTGCGCGCTGATTTCAGCAAGACCGCGCGCAAAAATCTAAATCCCGAAAATGCAGCCGCTCTGCAGGCTCTGCTCGACCGCCTCGATGCCGAATCCGCGCAGTGGCTCGCCAATGAGAAGGTACCGGTCGGCCGCCGTCTGCTCGTACGCTCGGCGGACATGCGCTACCCGCTGCAGAATTACGAGATCAATGTCGCGCTGCCGTCGGGCCCAGTCGACGCCGACTGGCTCAAGCGCGCGGTGGACGCCTTTCATGCCGCGCACCAGCGCCTCTACAGCTATTGCGATCGCGGTGAGCAGGTGCAGATTGTCAATCTGCGTGTCGCCGCCATCGGCCAGACCGAGCACGTCAAGCCGCGGCTGATCGAGCGCGGCTCAGCGAGCCCGAAAGCGGCGCAGAAGAGCGAGCGTCAGGTCTGCTTCCAGGAGGGCGCCGTGGTGCAGACCTGCCCGATCTACGAGCGCGAGCGCCTTCTCGCGGGCAATGTGGTCAGCGGCCCGGCTGTGATCGAGCAGGCGGATTCCACCATTCTGGTGCCGCCATCCTTCGACGCGCTGGTCGATCCGCATGGCCGCCTGATCATGACCCGCGGCAGCGCCACAGCCGGGAAATCACGCGCCGGGCCGAAGCGCAAGGCGAGTGCGCGCAGATCAGCGCCGAAGATGAAACGCAAGCGCTAGAGCGAGACCTATGCGCAAGCGCTGCCACATAGCGAGCATCGTATGAGTTCTTCGACGCTCGATCCGGTCACGACGTCCGTTGTCGAGCATGCACTCGCCAGCGTCACCGACGAGATGGCGACGGTGCTCATCTCCACGGCCTACTCGCCGCTCGTGCGCGACCTGCTCGATTTCACCGTGGCGCTGTGCAATCCGCGTGGCGAAATGGTTGTGCAGGGGCTCGGCATGGCCATCCATCTCGGCGCGCTGCCCACGGCAATCGACGCGATCCTGCGCAAGTTCGCAAACGATATGCGTCCAGGCGACGCCATCATCATGAACGATCCCTATGAAGGCGGGATGCATCTGCCCAACGTGATCATCCTCACGCCCGCGTTCCACAATGGCGAGCTTCTCGGCTACGCCATCGCCATGGCGCATCATACTGACATCGGCGGTCACGTACCTGGCTCAGTGCCGGTGAACAGCCGTGACGTGTTCGGTGAAGGCGTGCGCATTCCGCCGATGCGGTTGCAGCGCGGCAACGCGCGCGACGAGTCGCTCTTGACGTTGATCGAGCGCAACATTCGCCTGCCCCGCGACTTCTTCGGCGATCTTGAAGCGCAGTTGAGCGCCTGCCGAATCGGAGAGAAGCGGCTGCAGGCAGTAGCCGAGCGCTACGGTAGTGACGTCGTGCTCGCTACCATGGACGGGCTCCTTGACCGTAGCGAGCGCATGGCGCGCGCGGTGATAGCGCAATGGCCGGACGGCGACTACAGCTTCGAGGAATTCCTCGACAGCGACGGTCTCGACGGCCCACCGCAGCGTCTCAAGGTTACGCTGCGTGTGCGGGCCGACGAGATCACCGCGGATTGCACCGGCACCGCGCCGCAGGTACCGACCGCGATCAACTCGCCGCGCGCCTATTCGCAGTCGGCGTTTTATCTCTGCCTACGCTCGATTATGCCGGCGGAATTGCCGAATACCGCCGGCTTCTTCCGTCCGGTGCATTTCGTGCTGCCGGAGGGCACTATCGTCAATCCGCGCTTTCCCGGTGCGGTCGGCGCCATGGGCGTGAGCGGCTATCGCCTCACCGACTGTATCTTCGGCGCGCTTGCCCAGATCGTCCCGGAAGCGGTACGCGCGGCAAGCGAAGGCGGAACCACGCGCTACACACTCGCCAGCAGCGATGCGAGGGGGCCGCACATCCTCAGCGAGGCGTTGGTCGGTGCCTGGGGCGGTCACGCGCATTTCGACGGGATCGATGGCGTGGCGAATATCGCTGCCAATATGGCCAATTCGCCAATCGAAATGGTTGAAGCCACCTATCCCGTGATGGTCGAGGAGTATTCCTATGAGCCGGACAGCGAAGGACCGGGCCGGCATCGCGGCGGCCTTGGCGTGCGCCGGCAAATCCGCGTGCTCTCGCCCGACGGTGCGATCCTCCAGGTGCGCTCGGGGCGCACTATACAGCGGCCTTGGGGCATCGCCGGCGGCGGCGAAGGCACCTCGTGCCAGAACGTGCTCAATCCCGACACGCCGCAAGAGCGCAAGATGCGCGGGCTGGAGACCATCCATGTGCCGCATGGGACCGTCTACCGCCATGTTACGCCCGGTGCCGGCGGCCACGGGCCGGCGCGCGCGCGCGACCCGCAACTGGTCGCCCGCGACGTGCGCGATGGCAAGATCTCGGTCAGCCGCGCGCGTGAGGTCTATCGCGTAGTGGTC
>Ga0209331_1000089_pt1 | contig 29326 bp, 28 predicted proteins | sample JacPinW_OM3H0_M3_FD_187971 | JGI IMG/M metagenome (GOLD analysis project Ga0209331, IMG submission 187971) | Forest soil microbial communities from Algoma, Ontario, Canada - Jack Pine, Ontario site 1_JW_OM3H0_M3 (SPAdes) (version 2) | ecosystem: Environmental > Terrestrial > Soil > Boreal...
ACTGGGTGCCCCGCTTAAAGCGGGGCATGACGACGGAGAGATTTGTGGCGAGGCTTAAGTTAGCGCCTATGGGGCTTCACCAGGCTTGACCCCGCAAGTCGGGTGTTCCCGACTTGCGGGGATCTCATAGTGCGGACCTTGGGCAAGCCCGAGGTCCGGTGCTTGACCCGGCAATGCATCCGCATCGGGTGACGCCCCTGGTCTTACGTCGGATTCTCCAGACTGAACGTCTGTGACTGGTCGTCATAGGCAAAAGCCTCGGCAAAACGCGCCCAGCCGATGACCGCGCGCAGCGTGGATTCCGCGCGCTCCGTGTCCATGTGGTCCTCAAGCTCATCCAGGAAGCGGCTCTTCGGAGCGGTGTGGCTTGCCCGGTCCTGCAGGACGCGGCGGATATGGGCGGCAAGCGGCACATGAGCGATGAGCTGGCGTTGAAAAAGCTGCTTGCGGCCGTCCATGTCCGCCTCGGCGAATTGCTTGCCCAGCTCGGTGAGCGCGATGTCGCCGCCTTCGATGTCGGCGAGGCGCAGCATCTGGAGCGTTTCCGCCACCGGAAACAGATCATCGACTTCCATATGCAGCGCGCTTGCGATGACGGGGAGATCGGCCCTTCCGTTGTAGGGCGCGCCGGCTACCGCTTCGATCAGGCCGGAGATGAGATTTGCCGAAACGCGAGGGAGCATCGCATCAATGCCGATGGCGCGGAATTTCTCGGCAGCCGGGACGGCAAGCGGCGACGCCCGCGGACGCGCCGTCATCGCAACATAAATGCGCTCGACGAGATCGCGAAATTTCGGATCAAGACGGTTGCGCGGTTGCGGCAAGTCAACCTTGATCTCGCTTATGATGTGCCCGGGATTGGTTGAGAAGACCAGGATGCGGTCGCACATCAGCACCGCTTCCTCGATATTGTGCGTGACCAGGATCACGCCCTTGATGGGTAGCTTTCCTTCTCCCCACAGGTCGAGAAAGTCCGTGCGCAAGGTCTCCGCCGTGAGCACGTCAAGCGCGGAGAATGGCTCGTCCATCAGCAGGATGTTGGGATGCACGACGAGCGCGCGCGCAAAGCCGACACGCTGGCGCATGCCGCCGGAAAGCTCGCGCGGATAAGCTGATTCGTAACCGTCCAGCCCGATGAGATCGATCGCGGCAAGCGCGCGCCGTCGGATCTCTGCTTGCGGCAGACCGAGCGCTTCGAGCCCAAGCTGCACATTCTCGAGCACCGTCATCCAGGGAAACAGCGCGAAGCTCTGGAACACCATGGCAATACCGGGTGCGGGAGCCACCACTGGTTGGCCGAGATAGGTGATGGTTCCCCCCGTTGGGCGCGCAAGTCCCGCGATGAGCCGCAGAAGGGTCGATTTGCCGGAGCCGGAACGGCCAAGCAGCCCGACGATCTGACCTTCGGCGAGCTCGATATTGAGATCGTCGAGCACCAGGAGCTGGCTTCCGTCCGGCTTGGGGAAAGCCTGGCGAATGGAATGCACTTCCAGGAGTGGCGCCGCGGTCGTCATTTCATTTCATCCCAGGCGGAAGTTGCGTTCCGCATACCAGTAGAGCGGCCGCCAAAGGCCACGGTTGATGATCACGACAAACAGGCTCATCACGGCAATCCCAAGCACGATGCGATGAAAATCGCCCGCCTGCGTTGCCCTCGCAATGTAAGCGCCGAGACCATAAGCCTCGAGATGCTGGTCTCCCCAGGAGGCGACTTCCGCCACGATGCTTGCGTTCCAGGAGCCGCCTGAGGCGGTGATCGCGCCCGTCACATAGTATGGAAAAACGGCCGGCAGCGCGGTCGTGCGCCACCATAGCCAGCCCCGCACCTGCAGGTTGGTGCAGCAATCGCGCAGCTCTGACGGGATCGCCGAAGCGCCGGCGATGACGTTGAAGAGGATGTACCACTGGGTGCCGAGAATCATGAGCGGGCTAAGCCAGATGTTAGGATTGAGCCCGCCTGCGACGATCGCGGATACGACAATTGGAAACAGAAGGTTCGCCGGAAAAGCCGCCAGGAACTGAGCGATGGGCGCGACGAGACCGGTCACTCGCGGACGCGTTCCGACCCAAACTCCGATCGGGACCCAGATGGCGCTGGCGAGCGATATGAGCACGACAATGCGCGCGAGCGTCGCCAGGCCCATGAGGCACGCCTGGACAATATCAGCGGCGGAAAGCCCCTGCGCAATAAATCGCCAGACCTGCACGAGGGCTGCGGCCACCGCCAGCGCGAGCAGCGCAGTCCATGCAACATCAATAAAGCGCCGCCGAGCCGGATTTGCAGCCGTACTGCCTTGCGGTTTATCGAGCCGGCGCGGTTGATAGGATCGCCGCCACATCGCCGCGGCCGGTCGCGTCATCAAGGCAACGACGCCGGAACGGCGCAGCATGTTGAGCACCCATGATCGCGCCGGCGGTACGCCCGCCTGCTGCTCGAACCGGAACCGGTCGGCCCACGCCACCAGCGGCCGGAACAACAGCGCGTCGTAGAGCAGAATAACAATGAGCATGGTGCCGATTGCCCATGCCACGGCAGCGAGGCTTTTGTGCTCGATCGCGAGCGCGATATAGGAGCCCACTCCTGGCAGCAGCACGGTGGTGTTACCGACGCTGATCGCCTCCGACGCGACCACGAAGAACCAGCTTCCCGACATGGACAACATCATGTTCCAGATCAGCTGCGGCATCGCGAACGGCACTTCGACGCGCCAGAACGCCATCCATGACGAGAGCCGGAACACGCGCGATGCTTCCACGAGCTCCGTCGGGACCGTGCGCAAGGATTGATAGAAGCTAAAAGCCATGTTCCACGCCTGGCTCGTAAAGATCGCGAATATCGCGGCGAATTCCGCGCCCAGCACGCGGCCGGGCGCAAGCGACATGAAGAACACGATCGTGACCGAGATAAAGCCGAGAATGGGCACCGATTGCAGGATGTCCAGGAGCGGCACGAGGAGAAGCTCGGCGCGCCTGCTTTTGGCGGCAAGCGTGGCATAGGTGAAGGTGAACAGGAGCGAGAAGGCGAGCGCGACCAGCATGCGCAACGTGGTGCGCGCCGCATATTCCGGCAACCGCGCCGGCGCGAGCGACAGTGGGGCTCTTTGCAGCTCGGAAAGCGGCGCGAGCACACCGCGGCTTGCTTGCGCGAGAAAGACAAGCAGTCCGAGAACGAGCAGGATTGCGAACACGTCCCAGCGCGTGAGCGCGCGCGTCCAGTGCTCAACCGAAATCGGGAGTATTCGGCGCATGGCGCGGTGCTCCAGCTTGGAAGCGTGCAGTTGGATCGTGTCAAAGGCCGATTTGCGTTAAACGACCTCGATACACGGGACGAAATTCTGGGTCATTTCTCAGTGCCGCGCGGCCGTCGTCGCTGCGACATATTCCACTGCTAATGTCGCGCAACACCGTCATAAAGAAAAAGGTGCGAAATCATAGGCCACATGCGGCGCAGCTTGGCAAACATCGTCTGCGCGGCAGCTGCCGCCACTCTCATCATGGGGCCCCTCGCGCGCGCATTCGACCTTGAGGGACATCGGGGCGCTCGCGGGCTCGCACCGGAGAATACGCTGCCAGCCTTCGCGGCCGCGATGAGGATCGGGGTCACCACCCTTGAGCTCGACATCGGTATGACCAAGGACGATGTTGTGGTGATCAGCCACGACAGCTTTCTCAATCCGGATCATACGCGCTCCCCGGACGGCAATTTTCTGCAGGGGCGCGGACCCGCGATCCGGGCGCTCACCTTGGCCGAGCTCAAGCGCTACGACGTGGGCCGGCTCAAGCCGGGCAGTTCTTATGCGGCCAGTTTTCCGGAACAGGAAGCGATGGATGGCATAGCCATTCCAACGCTCGCCGAGTTGTTCGAGCTCGTTCGCGCTGCCAATGCGGATCACATCCGCTTCAACATCGAGACCAAGCTCACTCCTACCTCGGCCGCAGATACCCCCGATCCCGAGACATTCGCTGCCGCCTTGGCGTCAGCGGTGCGCGAGGCAAAGCTCGTCGAGCGGGTGAGCATTCAGTCGTTCGACTGGCGCACGCTTGTTGCCATGCGACGCATCGCGCCCGAAATCGAGCGGGCGTGCCTCACCATCGATGGGGGCCCTGGAGACACGCTTCATCGCGGCGAGAGCGCGGCTTCAACGTGGACGGCAGGATTCAACGTCGACGCATACGACGGCTCCGTCCCGCGCCTGGTCGCTGCCGCCAAATGCGCGGCGTGGTCGCCGCTTTTTCACAATCTTTCTCCCGACAGTTTTGCGCAGGCCAAGGCGCTTGGGCTGAGCGTCATTCCGTGGACCATCAATGACCGCGCCCAAATGCAACAGCTTATCGCACTCGGTGTCGACGGCATCATCACCGATTACCCCAATCGGCTGCGCGCGCTGATGGCAGAAAATGGGATGCCACTCCCGCGCTCTGTTCCCGTCCACTGAACGGTGCGCTTGGGCCTTTAGTGCGCCTCAACAAAGATCGGCTTGCCGCTCGCATCCTTGATTTGGGTCGCCCAAACTTTCTCGATTTCCGCGACCACGCTCTTCGGTAGCGGCACGTAGTCGAGATCCTCGGCTATTTTGTCGCCCTTGGAATAGGCCCAGGCAAAGAACCGCAGCGCTTCGCGGGCGGCGACTGGGTCGTTCGGCTGCTTGCGAACAAGAATGAAAGTGGCGCCAGTGATAGGCCACGAAGCCGCGCCCGACTCGTCGGTCAGAATAACGTGGAAACCATCGTCCTTGTCCCACTTTGCGTTTACGGCCGCAGCTTGGAAGGCCGCGGCGCTCGGCTCCACAGTCTTGCCGTCCTTGTTGATCATCCTGATTGTCGCCAGCTTGCTCTGCTTGGCATAGGCGTACTCGACATAGCCGATGGCACCCTTCGTATTCTGCACGCTGTTGGCGATGCCGTCATTGCCGTTGGCACGGATGCCGATCGGCCACTCGACAGAGGTGTTGCTGCCAACCTTGGACTTCCACTCCGCGCTGACTTTGGACAGGTAATCGGTCCAGAGAAAGGTCGTTCCGGAGCCGTCCAGGCGGCGGACCACCACGATTGGAAGAGGCGGAAGTTTCGTATCTGGATTGAGCTTTGCAATTGCGGGATCATTCCAGCTCTTGATGTCGCCCAAGAAGACCTTCGCCAGCGTTGCTCCGTCCAGCTTGAGCTCACCGGATCGCACGCCTTCGACGTTCACAACCGGAACCACGCCACCGATTACGGTCGGAAACTGAACGAGGCCATCCTTGTTCAGCAGATCGATCTTGAGCGGCATGTCGGAGGCGCCGAAGGTCACGACGTTGTTTTGAATCTGTTTGATACCGCCACCGGAGCCGATCGGGTAGTAGTTCACTGTCGTTCCAGTCTCTTTCTTGTACGCCTCCGCCCATTTCGCGTAGAGCGGATAGGGAAAAGTGGCGCCAGCGCCCGAGATCTCCATGGCCGCGGCGGGCGACCAAGGCGCCGCAAGCAACAGACTGCCAGCGGTGATCAGGCCGGCGACGGCGATAGTGGTGGGACCCGCTTTCAAAACCGTACTCCTGTTGCCCACCCAGCCCCGCTTCGGCAATGCCGCGCCGCTCCATTGTCGGCTTTGCTGGCTCTAGTGCGGCGTGCAAGGTCCAGCCCCCGCTAGCTCATCATCGCTCCATGACGATTGCATGACACAATGAGCTCCGCCTGCGCGGCGGTTGTTCCAATCCCGCCGGAACGCGCCACTTGGCCGTGCTCTGGCCGATTGGAAATGCAGAAGGCAATGAAACGTGATTATGCCAGCGCTGGGGGTTGCACCTCTTCCTTCACGTGCCGCCATAAGGCGGCGGGGGAGTGGAGAAGGCGCTTCGCTCATTCGGCAGCGGTCGCTGGCGGTTGACCCGCGTCCTTGGTCTTGCCGATGGAATCCAGCTGCTTTTGAAGCGCGAGTGTGTCGAGCGAACGGAACGGCAAGTTGACGAGATGGAAATGCGATTATTGAGCATTCGAAACGCGTCGGCGAAGGCAAGGCGGATTTCAGCCTCGTTGCCGGTGGCGGCGGCCGGATCGGGAATGCCCCAGTGTGCCGTCATCGGCTGACCCGGCTACACCGGGCATGTTTCCGTTGCCGCATTGTCGCAAACCGTGAACACGAAATCGAGCTTGGGTGCGTCAGGCTGCGCAAACTCGCTCCAACTCTTAGACCGAAATCGGCTTACATCGAAGTTGAGCCTGCGCAACAGATCGAGCGCGTCCGGGTGTACCTCGCCCTTGGGGTGACTTCCTGCCGAGAAGGCGTTGAACCTTCCCCATCCTTCGCGGCTCAGAATGGCTTCTGCCATGATCGAACGAGCGGAGTTCCCGGTGCAGAGGAACAGCACGTTGAACGTCGTGTTCTTATCTACAGAATCGCGCATGGCTATTTCCTTCGCTGCTTGCCCTTGGATGCGGGGACACAACCGGCGCTTTCGCAGCGCATCCTCAAGATTGCAAAGTTCCGGATGCCCTTCGCAGCAATCCGTGATCACGAAGCCAATGAGAGCGCGAATCCCTTCGACATCGGCACGATAGACGATCGAGCGGCCGTCCCGCGTGTCTTGGACAAGGCCCGAGCGGGCCAGGATGCTGAGATGGCTCGACAGTGTGTTGTGCGGACAGCCGATGGTTTCCGCGATTGCGCCCGCCGGAAAGCCTTCCGGTTCCTTGCGCATCAACAGCCGAAATACTTCTAACCGGGTCGGCTGGCCGAGCGCGGCCAGCGCAGCCAGCGCAGCCAGCGCGTGCGGAGCAGATATCTTGTCGCCGCGTGGCGCAGGACCGATATGGCCGCCGCCATTTGTTAGATGGCGCTGTCAGCGGCCCGATAGGTCAGGCGCTTTCCGACTATCCCTTTGAGCGCTTTGCTCGTGCGCTCTGTGTCGTCAACGCCGAGCGCAATGCGGTTGCTGTAGCGAAAGTCGAACTCGGCAAGATAGCGGTGTAGATGCTTCTCGCCGCAGTGCTGGTAAACGCCTTTCATGCCGCGCTTGAAGATCGAATAGTAACCCTCGACCGTGATGGTGTGGATCGGCTCCGCGTGCAGCCAGTTGAACTGGTCAATCCAGAACTGGTGGCGCACGTATTCCTCTTGGCCGTGGTTCACAGTCTGATGGCCCGCATATTCGCGGCCGACTGCTGGGTACCATTTCGCTTGGTCGGTCATGAGCGCGTTCTCGCGATTGATGTTCGCGCGCATGATCTGACCCAGAGTTGCGGTGGTGGTCCCGTCATGTGGAAGCTACGCGCAGAGCCGCCGCGCTCCACAAGAGTCAAAACGATGTTGCGGTATTGAGTGCCGCCCGTGTGAAGTTTCTTGGGCGCGCCGTGGCATTTCAAATATCTCACGGTGAACCACATTTATCACCCCCTTGCCGAGAGTAATGGGCAAGTCCTCGCCTTGCTGAGGGCTCTAAAGGCAAAGGGGGGCGACCAGAAAGCCAAGTTGTTTCAGTTCTTGAATCAGATTGGCGCGAGGGCTTTGCGCATCCAATTGGGGCGTGTGTTGGAAATGGCTGAGTCCTCTCCAGACAAGGAAATCTACGAAACTAAAATTGTGCAGCGGTTTAGCAAGCAGCGGGAATTTGAATTTATCATTCCGCCAAAAGAGGCCGCCAACTGAGGCGGCCTACTTCCTAAACGACATCACGCAGGTGATTGCCCATAAAATCAAGAACAGGCTGATCACGACGGCGAGGCCGATTTCCAGCGCGCTCATGCCATATGCCTGTAAAAGAGAGCCTTGGCCCTCCCCAGGACCAAGGCTCCCCCTCTGGAACACATCGCTACATCACGGGGGCGCTCGCCCGTAATAGGGGCGAATCGGGCGAACAATCGTATTTATGGTTTGTTTATATCCGGGATCAAATTAAATCGCAGGTTGTCCCCGATAATCCCGTCAAAACAGGCTGAAACAGCCAAGAAAAGCAAGACCCCGACCGCGTGCGGAATGGCGGTCGGGGCTGAGCGGCAGTGAGTATCGGGGTTTCCAAACCCGATGCAGCATAACTAGCGCGTAAAAATTACCGACCAACGAATTTGGACACTCAAATTTTCAAATTAGGACAAAAGGCTAGGAATTAGGACAGGGGCCAAAAGAACATCTTGCAAACGGAGAACAAACAGTGTACATTGCTTCGGCTGCTTGAAGGCAGATTTGTCCGCCCTCCGATTCCCCGTCATAAGGAGCAAAAGCAATGGCCACTGCACTGCGCATCGTCGAAGGTTTTTCCATGGATAAGTCCAAAGCGCTTGATGCCGCGCTCTCCCAGATCGAGCGCAATTTCGGCAAGGGCTCCATCATGCGCCTGGGCAAGAACAACAAGGCCATGGACGTGGAAACCGTCTCGACCGGCTCGCTTGGCCTCGATATTGCGCTCGGAATTGGCGGCCTGCCGCGCGGCCGGGTGGTCGAAATCTACGGCCCGGAGTCTTCGGGCAAAACCACGCTGGCGCTCCATTGTGTGGCGGAAGCCCAAAAAAAAGGCGGTATCTGTGCTTTCATCGACGCCGAGCACGCGCTCGATCCCATCTATGCCAGAAAGCTTGGCGTGAATGTCGACGACCTGTTGATCTCGCAGCCCGATGCCGGAGAGCAGGCGCTCGAAATCGCCGATACCTTGGTGCGTTCGGGAGCGGTCGACGTCCTGGTCATCGATTCGGTTGCGGCTCTCGTCCCGCGTGCCGAGCTTGACGGCGAGATGGGCGACAGCCTGCCCGGGCTGCAGGCCCGCCTTATGAGCCAGGCCTTGCGCAAGCTCACCGCCTCCATCAATCGCTCCAATACCATGGTGATTTTCATCAACCAGATCCGCATGAAGATCGGGGTGATGTACGGTTCACCGGAGACGACGACAGGCGGCCATGCGCTCAAATTCTATGCCTCGGTGCGCCTCGACATCCGCAGAGTAGGCGCGATCAAGGACCGTGACGAAGTGGTGGGCAACCAGACGCGCGTGAAGGTGGTCAAGAACAAGCTCGCGCCGCCGTTCAAGCAGGTCGAGTTCGACATCATGTATGGCGAAGGTATCTCGAAATCAGGCGAGCTCGTGGACCTCGGGCTCAAGGCCGGAGTGGTGGAGAAGTCCGGGGCCTGGTTCTCCTATGACAACCAGCGCATCGGCCAGGGCCGCGAGAACGTGAAGCTGTTCCTCAAGGCCAATCCCGATATCGCCGGCAAGATCGAGGCCGCGATCCGGCAGAACGCGGGCTTGATCGGCGACAAGATCCTTCTGGGCGAAGACGATGTGGAAGATGATGACGCCGCGCAGGGGTGAGGCATCCACCATGGCGGGTTACCCTTTTCAAATCGGCGCCATGGCGCCGATTTGAAACACTAACCTAACCCGCGCCTGCTTCCGAGAAGACTCCGGCGCGCCTCGGCAATGACCCGCGGGAGCGCTGCCTCGTTGGCGGGTGCCATGACGTGGACGCCCGCGATTTCGGGGATGTGCGCAAGCTCGCCGATCAGCTCGACGCAGATGCGCTCGCCCTCCAATGCCGGATCGGCGGCGCTTTCGAGGCGCTCCACATATGCCTGCGGAATAATGGTTCCGTAGAGGTGCTTTTGCATCCAGCGCGCGGACTTTGCCGAGCGCAAGGGGGCCACGCCAATGAGCAGGAAAAAGCCGCGCAGCGCCTCGTGCTCCCTGATGCGTTGCGCATAGCGGCGCACGATCTCTCGATCCATGCAGAATTGCGTCTGCGCAAACTCCGCCCCCGCGGCGGCTTTTGCCGCCAGCCTATCCGCTCGCCATCCCGGCGGCGGATCGATGGGCACGTCGGCAGCGCCGATAAAGAAATGCGCGCGGCCCGCGATCTTGCGCCCGGTGGGAAGCTCGCCCTTGTCGCGCATATCCCGCGCAATGCGCGTCAAGGCTGCTGAGTCGAGATCAAACACCGCTTTGGTCTCGGGCTGGTCGCCAGCCTTGGGGTCGTCGCCAGTGAGGCACAAAATATTGCGGATGCCGCAGGCCGCCGCCCCCATGAGCTCGCCCTCCAGTGCTATCCGGTTGCGATCGCGGCAGGTGAACTGGAGCACGGGTTCGAGCCCCTCCCGCGCGAGCATGGCGGCCGCAAGCGGGGCCGACAAATGGGCGCGCGCACTCGCCCCGTCGGTGACATTGATGGCATCGGCGAGCCCGCGCAGCGGCAGCGCTCTTGCCAGGAGATCGTCGGCGCGAAAGGAGACCGGCGGGGTGACCTCGGCGGTGATGACGAATTGCCCTGCGCGCAATTTCTCTTCAAGACGCAGAGCGGCCGGGCTTAAGCTCATGCAGGGGTCCCTTCTGGGGCGCCGCCGCGCCGATTGCGCGTAGCGAGCTGGGCGGGAAATCTATATATCCGAAGCCGACATGAGCGGCGTCAACGAAATCCGATCGAGCTTTCTCGATTATTTTGCGCGCAATGGGCACGCCGTCGTGCCCTCGTCTCCGCTCGTGCCCCGCAATGATCCCACATTGATGTTCACCAATGCGGGAATGGTGCAGTTCAAGAACGTCTTTACCGGGCTCGAAAAGCGTCCCTATTCGCGCGCGGCGACCGCGCAAAAATGCGTGCGCGCGGGCGGCAAGCACAATGACCTCGACAACGTGGGCTACACCGCGCGCCATCACACCTTCTTCGAGATGCTCGGCAACTTTTCGTTCGGCGATTACTTCAAGGATCGGGCCATCGAGCTTGCCTGGGATCTGGTCACGCGCGAGTTCGGATTGCCTGCCGACCGCCTGATGGTGACGGTCTTCATCGATGACGATGAGGCATTCGATCTGTGGAAGCGCATCGCAGGGTTGCCCGAGAACAAGATCGTGCGCATCGCCGGGTCGGATAATTTCTGGCAGATGGGGGACGTCGGCCCGTGCGGGCCTTGCTCGGAGATCTTCTACGATCACGGGCCCCATATTCCGGGCGGACCGCCCGGCTCGGCCGATGCCGAAGGCGACCGCTTCATCGAAATCTGGAACCTCGTCTTCATGCAGTTCGAGCAGCGCGCAGACGGCATCCGCGCCGCGCTGCCGCGGCCCTCGATCGATACCGGCATGGGACTCGAGCGCATTGCCGCCGTCATGCAGGGGACGCACGACGATTACAGGATCGATCTGTTCGGCGCGATCATTTCCCACGTCGCCGACCTCACGGGCGTTGAGCCTGAAAACGGCCGCGGCGTTTCCCATCGCGTCATCGCCGATCACCTGCGGGCGTCGTCCTTTCTGATCGCCGACGGCGTGCTGCCTTCGAACGAGGGACGCGGCTACGTGCTCCGGCGCATCATGCGCCGCGCCATGCGCCATGCGCAGCTCCTGGGCGCCGATAGCCCGCTGATGTGGCGGCTCGTTCCCACGTTGGTGCGCGAAATGGGTCAGGCTTATCCCGAGCTCTCGCGTGCCGAGCCTCTGATTACCGAAACGCTGCGCCTCGAGGAGAGCCGTTTTCGCAAGACGCTGGAGCGCGGGCTTTCCATTCTGGAAGAGGAGACGCGCAATCTCAAACCAGGTGACAGGCTCAAGGGAGCGACAGCGTTCACGCTGTATGACACCTATGGCTTCCCCCTTGACCTCACCCAGGATGCGCTCAAGCCGCGCGGTATCGGTGTGGACACCGAAGGCTTTGCCGCGGCCATGGAGCGCCAACGCGAGAAAGCGCGCGCATCCTGGGCGGGCTCGGGGGAGGCAGCGACCGAAGCGTTATGGTTCGCGCTACGCGAGAAAGTGGGAGCCACCGAGTTCCTGGGCTACGAGACCGAACGCGCCGAGGGGGTCGTGGCGGCGCTGGTGCAGGACGGCAAGGAGGTTTCCAAGCTCAAGGCCGGTGATAGCGCCGCGATTATCCTCAATCAGACGCCGTTCTATGCCGAGTCGGGTGGTCAGGTCGGCGATAGCGGCATCATGAGCGCGGACGGGGTGCTGCTGCGCGTGGCCGACACCCAGAAGAAGGCGGGCGATCTGTTCGTCCATTTCGCCGCCCTGGAGAACGGGGTGCTCGAACCCGGCATGGCGCTCACGCTTGCAGTCGACCAGGGGCGCCGACGCACCATACGGCAAAACCATTCCGCAACCCACCTCCTGCACGAAGCACTGCGTCAAGTGCTTGGCGACCATGTTGCGCAAAAAGGCTCGTTGGTGGCACCGGATCGCCTGCGCTTCGATTTCTCCCATCCCAAACCGATGACACCCCAGGAGATCGAGCGGGTCGAGGACATCGCCAATGATGTCGTGCTGCAGAACTCCCCGGTCACGACCCGGCTGATGGCCCTCGATGATGCGATTGCCTCAGGAGCGCGCGCGCTGTTCGGGGAAAAATACGCAGACGAAGTGCGCGTGGTCGCCATGGGCGCGAGCGGGGGAAACGCGCTCGGATGGTCGGTCGAGCTGTGCGGCGGCACTCATGTCCGCCGCACAGGAGATATCGGCATCATCACGGTCGCGAGTGAGGGAGCGGTCGCTGCTGGTGTCCGCCGCATTGAGGCATTTAGCGGGAACGCGGCGCGCAAATATGTAAATCACCTTGGCGCGCTCGCCAAAACGGCCTCCGCCGAGCTCAAGGTCGCGCTCGAAGATATGCCCGGCCGCCTCGTGCAGGTGCTCGACGAGCGGCGCCGTCTCGAGCGCGAGCTTACCGAGGCAAAGAAGAAGCTTGCGCTTGACGGTGGCGGCGGCAGCGATCGAGCCGACGGGGTTCGCGTGATTGGAGACGTGACGTTGATGGCGCGCACCGTGAGCGGCATTGAGCTCAAGGATCTACGCAGCCTTGCCGATGAGGCAAAGAAGCGTCTCGGCTCAGGCGTCGTCGCCCTCGTGGGGCTCAACGAGGAAGGCAAGGCGGGCATTGTGGTCGGTGTAACGGCGGACCTCACAGCGCGCTTCTCCGCCATTGATCTCGTGCGCAAGGGCGCCGAGGCGCTTGGCGGCAAGGGCGGCGGCGGTCGCCCCGATATGGCGCAGGCTGGCGGGCCCGACGGCTCGAAAGCGCAAGCTGCGCTCGATGCCGTTGCAGCGGCAATCGGCGGCCCGTAAAGTAGCTAGCCCTTGCGCAGAAAGACGTAGTCGGCGCGATAAGGGGCGCTGGTGAACGTGCCGGCCTTCTCGCATGATCCGGCATGAACCCCGCCCTGGGTGTTGATCCGCTGCACGGTCGTGATGCCCGAGAGCGTGCCGCTTCCGCGGTGGTCCGTCACTTCGAGCTTGAGCCAGGGAATATCGTTCGCGGTCTTGCCGGGAGCATTGCCCGCGGCCTTTGCACTCACGGCGCTGCCGTCGACATGCTCCCAGTTCGGTCCGGCATAGTGACGTCCGATGGTCTTGCCGTCGAGCTGCAGCGTCGCGATCGGCTCCCGGAATGCCCATGCGAGCTTGCCGTCGTTACCGGCCTTGCACTCGTAGATCTGTGCGCCTTCCGCGTGGAATGTCGCCACCACGCTTTCGCCCGGCGCTGCCGCAATTGCGGGTGGAACCTGGGCGCGGGCCGCGCCGGCCGCAATGATCATGCCGAACGTTGACACCACAATCGCTCTGATCATGTGATCCTCCGAAACGAGCTGGTGAAGGGCCCGCGCGCTCAATCCAGGCTACGCCGTCATCGCTGCTTTCAAATTCTCATCGACCTTGTCGAGAAAGCCGGTGGTCGAGAGCCATTTCTGGCCGGGGCCCACCAGGAGCGCCAAATCTTTGGTCATGAAGCCTGCCTCTACCGTGCTCACCGTCACCTTCTCGAGCGTGGCCGCAAACCTCGCCAGCTCCGCGTTGTCGTCGAGCTTGGCACGATGCGCAAGGCCGCGCGTCCAGGCAAAAATCGAGGCCACCGAGTTGGTCGAGGTCGCTTCGCCCTTCTGATGCGCCCGATAGTGCCGCGTGACCGTGCCGTGGGCGGCTTCGGCCTCTACCACTTTTCCGTCCGGCGTCATCAGGACCGAGGTCATCAATCCAAGCGAGCCATAACCCTGGGCAACCGTATCGGACTGCACGTCGCCATCGTAGTTCTTGCAGGCCCAGACGTAACCGCCCGACCATTTCAGCGCCGCCGCGACCATGTCATCGATCAGGCGATGCTCATAAAAAATGTTCTTCTTCGCAAACTCGCTTTTGAATTCCTTGTCGTAGACCTCCTGGAAGATATCCTTGAACCGGCCGTCATACACCTTCACGATCGTGTTCTTGGTGGACAGATAGACCGGATAACCACGATGGAGGCCGTAGTTGAGCGATGCGCGGGCGAAATCGCGGATGGAATCGTCGAGGTTGTACATCGCCATGGCCACGCCGCCGCCAGGGAACTGGAACACCTCGCGTTCGATGCGGGTACCGTCGTCGCCGATAAAGGAAAGGGTCAACTTGCCCTTGCCCGGGACCTTGAAATCAGTCGCGCGGTACTGATCGCCGTAGGCATGGCGCCCGATGATGATCGGCTTGGTCCAGCCGGGCACCAGCCGTGGGACGTTTTTGCAGAGAATCGGCTCGCGGAAGATGACGCCGCCAAGAATATTGCGGATGGTGCCATTGGGCGAACGGTACATCTCTTTGAGCTGGAATTCCTTCACCCGCGCCTCATCCGGCGTGATGGTGGCACACTTGACGCCAACGCCGACTCGTTTGATTGCTTCGGCGGCGTCGATCGTAATCTGATCGCGCGTCTCCTCGCGCTTCATGATGCCAAGGTCGTAATAAAGCAGATCGATGTCGAGATAGGGGTGGATCAGCTTCTGCTTGATGAGAGCCCAGATGATTCGAGTCATCTCGTCGCCGTCGATCTCGACGACGGGGTTCTTCACCTTGATCTTCGCCATTGCGGACGAACCTTTGATGTGGGGATGTGCTGGGAGGCAAGCAAAATGCCCGCGCCTTATGGCGCGGCCTGATCGATCCTGCAAGCTCCTCGTGGAGCTTCTCGGCTTGAGGCTCGCGAGCAATCCCGCCATGTTCAAAGCATGGCCAGGGCCAAGCTTTGCTTGCCGGGCGGGAATGAAGCGTGCAGCTGAGCAACGGCTTTGAAAAAAACCTGGCGACGAATACGAGCCGGATATGACAGGCGCCGCCGTCTGCTGCGCCAGGCCATGCTGCAACCCGTTCTGGTGGGCTGGCCGGCATTGCGCGATGTGGTGATGAAGGCGTTGGCGGCGCGCGGTCATCTGGTGCTGTGCGAGCTTGGCAACGTGCGCTTCTTCGTTGATCCGAGCGACCGTGTCGTCGGTGCCTGGCTGATGTGGCATGGCGGTTGGCAGCGGCGCGAAATCGAGGCGGCGGTGGAGCTACTCTCAGCCGCCGGCCGGTTGCCCGCTGATCCGGTCTTTATCGACATCGGAGCGCATATCGGCACGCACACGGTCTACGCGCTGCACATGGGCCGGTTCGTCCGGGCGGTCGCATTCGAGCCGGAGCCGCGCAACGCGCGGCTGCTTGCCATGAATGTCGAAGCCAACGGCCTTTCCGAGGCGGTGGTCGTGCTGCGCAAAGCGGCCGGCTCCCGATCGGGTCGTGGCACCCTGCATCTGCATCCCCGCAACACCGGGGCTCACGCCATGGAGGTGCCGCCCTCAATCGACGCGGACCATGCGCTCGAAGTGCCGGTCGTGCGTGTGGAGGATGAGCTCGCTGCTCTTGAGATTCCGCTGGCGAAGGTTGGGCTCGTCTGGATCGATGTCGAAGGCTATGAGCCGCAAGTACTTGAGGGACTCAAGGCTCTGATGGCGCACTCTGTTCCCATCACGTTTGAATTCACACCGCGCCGGTATAGCGCGCAGATGAAGGACCAGCTCGTCGAGCTGCTGGCGTGCCATTACACGACTGTGCACAGCCTTGGCCGCCAGGAAGGCAGTGCACCGATCCGCAGCCTTGCCGCCCGCGAGCATACCGATGATGTGCTGGTGTACTGACCTGTGGCGGGAGCAGGAACCGATAAAACCAAACGGTGGGCCGATGTCGCGGGCCCCATCATTGTGCTTGTCGAGCCGCAGCTCGGGGAAAATATCGGTGCTGCCGCGCGCGTCATGGCCAATTTCGGCCTCGCGCGACTGCGCCTGGTGAAGCCGCGCGACGGCTGGCCCAATATCCACGCTCAGCGCTCTGCTTCCGGTGCCGATCGTGTGCTGGATGAGGCGGCACTCTACGAAACGCCAAAGGCGGCGATCGCCGACTGCACCCTTGTGCTGGCGACAACGGCGCGTGCTCACGATCAGGCGAAACCCGTGATCGGTCCCGATGCGGCGGCGACCCTGCTCGCGCCGCATGTTGCTGCCGGCGAGAATGTCGCGGTGCTGTTTGGCCGCGAGCGCTACGGGCTGGAAAACGATGAGATCGCGCTCGCCGATCGCATCATCACCTTCCCCGTCAATCCGGCTTTTGCCTCGCTCAATCTGGCGCAGGCGGTCGCCATCGTCGCCTACGAGTGGTTCAAGCGCGTCTCCAGCGGCGAGCTTCCCTTCACCATGCCGCGCAAATCCGAGCCCGCGCGCAAGCAGCAGGTCGAAGCGTTCTTCCGCAATCTCGAACGCGAGCTTGATGCCATCGAGTATTTTCGCCCGCTCGACAAGCGCGCGACCATGCTGGTGAACCTGCGCAATATTTTCGCCCGGATGCAGCCGACCCAGCAGGATATCCAGACTCTCCACGGCATCGTCATGGCTTTGAGCGAGGGCCGCAAGGGTCCGGCGCGCGGAGGCGTCCTCGACAGCGAGGAAGCGAGGACCTTACGCGCGCTGCTGGCAGAATATGGCGAGGCAGGTGCCGGAGGCGAGCGAGGCCCTGTGCGCGGACTGTCGCGGCTGTTGCGGCGCAATCCTACTGATGCGGAGCGTCGTCTCTGGGACGGGATCACAAAAGATCGCCGCCTGGCCGGGGTTGGTTTCAAGCGCCAGATACCGGTCGGGCTGCACATCACGGATTTCGTATCCTTCCCCCTGCGCGTGGTGATTGATCTTGTCCCCGTGCGCGAGAGCGAGGCGGCCGCAAAAACGCGGCGCGAGCGCCGCCAATGGTTGGCCGAACGCGGATATCGCGTGCTGGCGGTCGATGTCGCGGCAATCGAGAGCAATCTGAGCGATGTGCTCGATCGATTGGCCGATGCGGTCGCCGGGGCAGCTTCCTAACCGGTCACCGCTTTTAACACCACCGACGCGCCTGTCCGCAGGAACATCATGTCGCTGCCGACCGCCAGGAAGCGAATGCCGCGCTTGGCGAGCGCCACCGCCCGCTCGGCACTATGGCAGTAGGCGCCCATGATTTTTCCCGCCTTGCTTGCCGCCGCGAGGATGCGGTCGACCTCGCGGTCGACTTGCGCGGCCATCGGATCGACGTTGCTGCCGTTGCTGAGCGCAATGGAGAGATCAGCGGGTCCAAGAAACAGGGCATCGATGCCCGGCGTCGCTGCGATCGCTTCGAGATTGTCGAGCGCCGTCTGGGTCTCGATCATCGCAAACGTCACGGTGAGCTCGTTCGCCGAGCGCAGATACACCTTCTGGTCCGGCATATTGGCAAGCGTCGTTGCCCGGTGGGGTCCCCAGCTTCGTTCACCGAGCGGTGGAAATTTCGCGAACGACACATAGGCGCGCGCGTCCGCCGCCGTGTTGATCATGGGAGCGATGATCCCTTCGGCGCCGAAATCAAGCGCGCGGCTGACGCTCGCGAACTCGCCGACAGGGATGCGCACGATCGGCGCTGCGCCCGACTGGCGCACATGCGCTACTCCCGCGACAATGGATGCGGTATCCCACAGCCCGTGCTGGCCATCGAGTGTGACCGCAGCAAAACCTTCCCGGCCGACAAGCTCCGCGACGATGGGATAGGGCAGTCCGCACCAGCCGCTATAGACGGTTTCGCCCGCCTGCAGCCGGCGCGCCAGCGAGAACGCGGATGTCGACATGAAGAACCTCGATTTTTGAGAGAGATTGCGCGAACGAGCCGGCGCCGGCGAACCAGGCGCCAAGCATTATCCGCTCGCTTTCACCTCGGCGACCGCCCGCGCCATCAGCTCGTCCATGGTGCGGCGGATCTGATGGTCGGATTGGGCAACGCCCTTGTCGTCGAAATCATGCCGGATTTGCTGGAAGACGCCGCTTTCGCCTGCGTTATCGAGCGCGGCCATGATCACCTCTTTGGCGTAGGCGTCCGCTTGCGCTCCCGACAGTCCCAGTTTCTCCGCGGCCCAAAGGCCGAGCATTCGGTTGCGCCGCGCAGTGGCCTTGAACCGCAGCTCTTCGTCATGCGCGAACTGCTTCTCGAATCCTTCCTCGCGCTTGTCGAACGTGGTCATGCTTGCCTCGTTGGTTGCGGCAGCTGCGGCCATGGATGTACGCGCACTTTGGCGCCCGGTCCGAACGAGCCCAGCACTGCAACGAGTTCCATGTCCCGCTAAAGTTTCATAGCGCCCACAATGGCCCGCCTTGCTGGCGGCGTGAGCTGGCATAACCGGTCATTATGGCCAAAGCAATTGCGCAAGAACCGATTCGCTGCAATTGTGCAACGGCTATGGACGCGATTGTGCTGGCAGACGCGATCGGCTAACTTGGCAGTCCTGGAACGCGTCGCATAATGTTCTGGGACACCGGGCGTCTCCTTCGCCGCGGTCATCGCATCCTACCGGAGCCACGGCACAGAGATGGACATTCACAAACCACGGTACACTCCGATGAGCCGCCGTCGCCGCATCTATGAAGGCAAGGCGAAGGTCCTCTATGAAGGACCGGAGCCGGGCACACTGATCCAGCACTTCAAGGACGACGCAACCGCCTTCAACGCGAAAAAACACGAGGTCATCGAAGGCAAAGGTGTCCTCAACAACAGGATCTCCGAATACGTGTTCCAGCACCTCAATGACATCGGGGTGCCCACGCATTTCATCAAGCGGCTCAACATGCGCGAGCAGCTCATACGCGAAGTGGAGATCATTCCGCTCGAAGTGGTGGTGCGCAATGTCGCTGCCGGCTCCTTGTCGCAGCGCCTCGGTATCGAAGAAGGCACCCAATTGCCGCGCTCGATCATCGAGTTCTACTACAAGAACGACAAGCTCGGAGACCCGATGGTTTCCGAGGAGCACATCACCGCCTTCGGCTGGTCGACCCCGCAGGAGATCGACGACATCATGGCGCTTGCCATTCGCGTCAACGATTTCCTTTCCGGCCTGTTTCTCGGCGTCGGCATCCGGCTCGTCGATTTCAAGATGGAGACCGGCCGTCTCTGGGAGAACGACCTCATGCGGATCGTCGTTGCCGATGAGATCTCTCCTGACTCGTGCCGGCTGTGGGACATGAAATCGAATGACAAGCTCGACAAGGACCGCTTCCGGCGGGATCTGGGTGGCTTGCTGGAGGCCTATACCGAAGTTGCCAAGCGTCTCGGCATCATGAGCGAGGGCGAGCGTGCCCAGGGCAGCGGCCCGATCCTGGTCAAGGGCTGATCGAAACGTTAAGTCAACATGCCAAGGGCGCCCCTTCGGGCGCCCTTGCGCTTCTGCGGGTTGACCGGCGGCTCCATGCCGTCAGAGCGCCATCCTTTTTTCGCAGCTGCGTGTGGGAAAGTCGTGCCGGCTTCGCGCACCAGCTTGCCTCTTGGCCGATTCGCACCATATGGCAGAGCATTGAGGAGGTCATGAAGGGCCGCATCATCGTTACCTTGAAATCCGGCATTCTCGATCCGCAAGGTAAGGCGATCGAGGGCGCGCTGAAGTCGCTCGGCATTGCAGGGGTGGCGAGCGTGCGCCAGGGCAAGGTTTTCGACGTCGAATTCGATGGACGCGACCGCAAGCAAGCCGAGCTAGTTCTCAAGCAGGCAGCAGACAAGCTCCTCGCCAATACGTTGATCGAGAACTATGATGTGAAGGTGGTTGTCACCGGCGTGAGGCAAGCGCCGCAACCCCATAGATGAAATCCGCAGTCGTCGTCTTCCCCGGCATCAATCGCGAGCGCGATATGGCGCGCGCGCTGCGGCTGATCTCGGGGCATGAACCCGCCATGGTCTGGCACGCCGATACCGCCCTGCCCGAGGGCACCGATCTCGTCGTGGTTCCCGGCGGCTTCTCCTACGGCGATTACCTGCGCTGCGGCGCGATCGCGGCGCGCGCTCCCATCATGGACGCCGTGCGCATGCATGCGCAGAAGGGCGGCCTCGTGCTCGGGGTATGCAATGGCTTTCAGATCCTGTGCGAAGCCGGTCTTCTGCCCGGTGTGCTGATGCGCAATGCGGGACAGAAATTCATCTGCCGCGATGTTTATCTGCGCGTGGATCGCTCCGATACGCCGTTTACCCGCGGCTTCAACGCCGGGCAGGTGATCCGGGTGCCGACGGCTCATGGCGAAGGCAATTTCATCGCCGACGCAGACACGATCAATCGGTTGGAAAGGGAGGGCAGGGTGCTCTTTCGCTACACCGATCCCGCGGGCGCGCTCGATCCTGCCTGGAATTTCAACGGCGCCACCAACGCGATCGCCGGCGTGCTCAACGAGGCCGGCAATGTGCTCGGCTTGATGCCCCACCCCGAGAATCACGTTGAGCCAGCGCTGGGCTCTACGGATGGACGCGGATTGTTCGCAGGATTGACGGAGCACTTTGCTCGGGCCGCATAGACGCGCATGGCTGCAAGATCCAAACGGCCGGCAATAACAGGCAACAAGCGCCGAAGCGCCGCGCGCGGCAAAGTCGCGAAGGCCGCCGCTAAGAAGAAAAAATCAATCAGCGCGACACCCGCCGGTGTTCGAAGAAGCAGCGCCCGAGAGCCGCGCATCAGCCCTGCACTGGTCGCCGTCCATGGCCTCAAGCCGGATGAATACGAGCGCACTCGGCAATTGATCGGCCGTGCGCCCAGCTTGACCGAGCTTGGCATTTTCTCGGCCATGTGGAACGAGCACTGCTCGTATAAGTCGTCAAAAATCCATCTACGCACGCTGCCCACGCAAGCCCCTTGGGTGATTCAGGGGCCCGGCGAGAACGCCGGAGTGATCGATATCGGGGATGGGCTTGCCGTCGTGTTCAAGATGGAAAGCCACAATCACCCGAGCTACATCGAGCCTTATCAGGGCGCTGCCACCGGCGTAGGCGGCATCTTGCGCGATATCTTCACCATGGGTGCGCGTCCCATCGCCTGCCTCGATGCCCTCTTCTTCGGGGCGCCGTCCCATCCCAAGACGCGCCACCTGGTCGCCGGCGTGGTCGCGGGCATCGGCGGCTACGGCAATTCGTTCGGTGTGCCGACGGTGGGCGGCAGCATGCGGTTTCATACCCGCTACGATGGCAATTGTCTCGTGAACGCGATGGCGGTGGGAATAGCGCAAAAGGATATGATCTTTTACGCCGCCGCCTCGGGCGTCGGGATGCCCATTGTCTATCTCGGCTCCAAGACCGGCCGCGACGGAATTCACGGCGCCAGCATGGCGTCCGCCGAATTCGACGAAGGGGCCGACGAGGACAAACGGCCGACGGTTCAGGTGGGTGACCCGTTCGCCGAAAAACTCCTGCTGGAAGCTTGCCGGGAAATAATGGCCAAGGGCTGCGTGATCGCCATCCAGGATATGGGCGCAGCTGGGCTGACCTGCTCCGCAGTCGAAATGGGCGCCAAGGGCGATCTCGGAGTTACGCTTGATCTTGATCGGGTGCCGTGCCGCGAGGCCGGCATGAGCGCATATGAAATCATGCTTTCCGAAAGTCAGGAGCGCATGCTCATGGTGCTTCGGCCGGAACGGGAGCAGGAAGCCGAGGCGATCTTCCGCAAATGGGGCCTGGACTTCGCCGTGGTCGGCGAGACCACGACAACCAGGCGATTCATGGTCCGCCACCGTGGCAGGATTGTCGCCGATCTGCCGATCAAGGAGCTTGGAGACGAAGCTCCGGTCTATGATCGGCCGCACGTGCGGCGCGCTGCGCATGCGGCGATCAAGAGCAGCGATGTGGCCCCTCCGATTCCCACCATGGAGGCTCTGCTGCGGCTGCTTGCCGCGCCCGATCTTTGCTCGAAGCGCTGGGTATGGGAGCAGTACGATCACATCATATTGGGCAACACCGTCCAAAGGCCGGGCGGGGATGCCGCTGTGGTGCGCATCAAAGAGGGTCCCAAGGCGCTCGCTCTCACAACGGACGTGACGCCGCGCTATTGCGAAGCCGATCCGTTCGAGGGCGGCAAGCAGGCGGTCGCGGAAGCTTGGCGAAACCTCACAGCCGTCGGAGCGCGTCCGCTGGCGGTGACCGACAACCTCAATTTCGGCAATCCCGAGCGGCCGGAGATCATGGGAGAGCTCGTGGAGGCGGTCCGCGGCATCGCCGAGGCGTGCAGGGCGCTGGAGTTTCCCGTCGTTTCCGGCAATGTCTCGCTCTACAACGAGACCAATGGCCGGGCCATTCTGCCGACGCCCACGATCGGCGCCGTAGGGCTGATCGAGGATTTCACAAAATCCGGCACGCTTGCGTTCAAGGCTGCTGACGAAGCGATTCTCCTCATTGGCGACACCGCGGGCTGGCTCGGCCAATCCATTTATCTGCGCGAGATCTGCGAGCGGGAGGAGGGCGCGCCTCCGCCGGTTGATCTTGGCGCCGAGCGCCGCCACGGCGACTTCGTTCGCACGCTCATTGGCGAGGGCGTGGCCACGGCGGTTCACGACGTCTCGGACGGCGGGCTCCTGGTCGCGCTTGCCGAAATGGCAATGGCTTCCGATATCGGCGCCGATCTCGATCGGGCACCCCTTGCGGCTCATGCCTTCTGGTTCGGCGAGGACCAGGGCCGCTACGTCGTGACGGTCAAGGCATCGCTTGCCGAGAGAACGATGCAGCGCGCGCGCGCGGCCGGTGTGCCGGTGCGACAGCTCGGCTTCACCGGCGGTGATGCATTGACGGTGCAGGACGACCGTTCCATTCTCATTGCAACACTGCGCGAGCGATTTGAAGGATGGTTGCCGGCCTATATGGCTGGCGCCGCTCCATGATCAGGGGATATTTCGATGGCAATGCACGCAACCGATATCGAGCGGCTGATCAAATTACGGATTCCCGATGCCGAAGTGACGATCCGGGATCTCGCGGGCGACGGCGACCACTATTCCGCGACCGTTATTTCCGAGAGTTTCCGCGGCAAGTCGCGGGTCCAGCAGCACCAGATCGTCTACGACGCTCTCAAGGCGGAAATGGGCGGCAAGCTGCACGCCCTTGCATTACAGACGGGAATCCCGGAGCGCTGAATGAGGATAGGATCGTTTTACGCCCCGGTGAAAAAGTGACCGGGCGGGTCCGATCGGCCCTTGGGGAACGCCCAGTGCTGGGCTACATATAAATCAGCTTTGTGGAGCGAGCGCGTTGCGCCGGAACATGAGGGTTTTCATGGCTATCGAGCAATTCATCGAAAATGAGATCAAGGGCAACGACGTGGTGCTGTTCATGAAGGGCACACCGCAGTTTCCCATGTGCGGGTTTTCAGGCCAGGTCGTGCAGATCCTGGATCATCTCGGCGTCACCTATAAAGGCTTGAATGTGCTGGAATCGGATGACTTGCGTGAGGGCATCAAGGCCCGTTCCAACTGGCCGACCATTCCGCAGCTTTATGTCAAAGGCGAATTCGTCGGCGGCTGCGACATTATCCGGGAAATGTTTCAGGCGGGCGAATTGCAGGACCTGCTGAAGAAAAAGGGCGTGCCGGTAAACGAAAGCGCGACCGCCTGACTATTTCCACAAGCGGTAGGTTGGGTCGAGCCCCTTGCGAGACCCAACTTTGACGCGGGTTTATTGGTGTTGGGTCTCGTGAAGCACTCGACCCAACCTACCATGGCCGCTCAGCGCGAGTAGAACTCCACCACGAGGTGCGGTTCCATCTGCACGGGATAGGGCACATCGCTCAGCGCCGGTATGCGCGCCAGCTTGGCGGTCATTTTGGAGTGATCGGCTTCGATATAATCCGGGACGTCTCGCTCGGCGAGTGCCGTTGCTTCGAGCACAAGGGCAAGCTGTTTCGACTTGTCCTTGACCTCGACCAGATCGCCGACTTTCACGCGATAGCTCGCGATCGTCACCCGCCGGGCGTTCACCTTGACGTGTCCGTGGTTGACGAACTGCCGCGCCGCAAAGACGGTCGGGACGAGCTTTGCGCGATAGATCACGGCATCGAGGCGTCGCTCCAACAGTCCGATCATGTGGGCGCCGGAATCGCCCTTCATGCGGATCGCCTCCTGATAGATGCCGCGGAATTGCCGCTCGGAAATATTGCCGTAATAGCCGCGCAGCTTCTGCTTCGCCCGCAACTGAACACCGTAATCCGAGAGCTTGCCTTTGCGCCGCTGGCCGTGCTGGCCCGGACCATATTCCCGGCGGCTGATGGGGCTCTTTGGGCGGCCCCAGACATTCTGGCCCATGCGGCGATCGATCTTGTACTTCGCCTCGTGGCGCTTGGTCATCGCGTCCTCATTTTCTGTTGCTGTGCGAGGATCGCGCCCTCCTTTGCTCCGGTTGTCCCGGAACCGACAGGTCTGCCTGAGCGACAGGCAGACCGCGGGCAACGAACGCCGCGCAAGCATGCCCAAAAATCGTTGGCCTTGCGCGACGCGCGGTTTCTAGGCGCAAAGGTGGATCAAGTCAAACCTGATGCCTACTCAACTTCTTGATAGACATCGATCTCGATTGAGCCCGGCAAGAGCGTGCGCCAGGTTTGCAGATAGGCCTGCACCCGTGGGTCGCTCGCCACGCGCTGGCGATTGAGCTCAATGACCTCGTGGGTCTCGTATTCGATCTCGTGCATGAAGCGCGCCGGGTCGTCGACGTTTTGCAAAAGCCGCACGCGCCGGCCGCCGAAGGCCTCATAGAACGGCGCCGCCGCCCGCAAGAGAGAAACAAGATGCGTCGAGCTTGCGGCCGGCAGAGTGAACTTGAACTGCACGGTTCGCCGTACGGTCTGGGATTCGGTTGCCATCGGATTGCGCCCATCGCAGGGGCAGCGCCCTGCCTCTGCGATGCTATCGGCCCAATCCAAATCGCGCCAGCGATTCCAGCAGTCGCCCGGAAGGCGAGCGCCCGGACGTGAAGATGAGGCTGGGCGCCGGCGCGGTTGCGTTGCCGGGGGGACCGCTCAGATCGAGAACGCGCCGGGCAATCGCGGGGGCAGGATCGAGGAACCTCACCGGCCAGGGCGCAAGCCGCTCGAACCGTTCCAGCAGCAGCGGGTAATGTGTGCACGCGAGTACGACAGTATCGGTGCGTCGCTCTCCGTCGTCCACAAAGCAAGGTGCGATCTCCCGTGCAATCAGGTGATCGTCGACCGGGCTCCCTTGCAACTCTGCCTCCGCAAACTGCGCAAGATGCGCCGAGCCCACCAGCACGACGTCGCTGCCATTCGCAAAATCGCGAATGAGCGCACGCGTGTATTCGCGGCTCACGGTCGCTTGGGTGCCGAGCACGCTCACGCGTTTGCTCACCGAGCTCGCGCAGGCCGGCTTGACCGCAGGCACGGTACCGACGAAAGGAACGCGAAAGCGGGCGCGCAGATGCGGCAGCACCAGGGTTGAAGCGGTATTACAGGCGATAACGACGAGCTCAGGAGAATGGGCGGCGATCAGCTCGCCCATGAAAGTAGAGACGCGATCGACCAGCTCCGCCTCGCCATGATCGCCATAGGGAAAGAAAGCATCGTCGGCGACGTAGATGTAGCGCATATCGGGCCGCGCCCTGGCGACCTCTCTGAACACGGTGAGACCGCCAAGGCCTGAATCAAAGAACAGAATGGTCCCTACATTCGCCACGCCCTTGGTTACGCAAGTCCGCGCAGCCCCGCAATGCCGTCATTCCCGCGACCGAGCGCAGCGAGGGAGCCGGGAACCCATAACCCTTGGTGGCTCGTTGCAAGGGACCGTGGTTACTGGATTCCGGGCTCGCAGCCGATCTCGCGTGACCGCGAGATCGACTGCGCCCCGGAATGACGGAGCGGGTGGTTACGCCGAGCTAGGCTCGACCAGGTCGAGATGGGGACGATCCGGCCGTGACGGAGCGTTGATCTTCTTTTCCTTGCGCTTCTTCGGGCGCGCCGCCCGCGGCGCAATGAGGCCGCTCACCACCGTGAATGTCGCGAGCAGGATGGCGGCGAGGTTGCGTCCCAGTGATCATCGAAGGTGACTGCGCCCAGTGCATAGGCCCAGAACGGAAAAGCCAGCGTCGAGACGAAGGCATTGGTCAACCAGGCGTCACCTTCTTCACGCACATACCAGATGAAGAATGGAGTGAGTATCAGACCGACCACCAACGCGCCCTGAGCGACCGTCGTCACCGGCACTCCAGCCATCATCGCGGTCTTCCCGCCCGTCTTCACCGCCTGCTCAAGGATGACATTGATGAAAATGAAAAATGCGAGCACCTCGCCCGGAACGTATTTTGCGATCCGCTCGAGATAATTGTCGCCCGGGGAAACCGCCCCCTCGCCGCCGAGACCGGGACCAAGGACGTCTTCCAGACCTGCAATCGGCAATTCGTTGTCCGCGCGCTGTGGACTGCGTACCAAACGGCTCATTGCACCCTCCGCACCTTGATCAATTTCGACGCAACTTAGACAGCGCTGCTGAGTCGCGCAAATTGGGGCTCGCAAATCTGTGGATACGCACCGGGACGAGCGGTGGACAGCCGGTGGAGAAGTCGCGGTGTCAGCTTCCGAACACGCGCGCAAAGATCGTTTCAACGTGCTTTATGTGATGCTCCATGTCGAACAATTGGGTCAACTCCGCCTCACTCAGATGCTTCCTGACTTCGTGGTCTGCTTTGAGCAAGGACGCAAAGTCTCCCTCTTCCTTCCACGCACGCATGGCATTGCGCTGGACGAGCCGATAAGCGTCCTCGCGCGCGAGCCCCTTCTGGGTGAGCGCGAGCATTACGCGCTCGGAGTGCACCAAACCGCCAAGGCGATCGAGGTTCTTCTTCATGTTCGCGGGATAAATCACGAGCTTGTCGACGATGCCGGCGAGGCGCGCCAGCGCAAAATCAAGCGTGCCCGTGGCATCGGGTCCGATCATGCGTTCGACCGAGGAATGGGAAATGTCGCGCTCGTGCCAGAGCGCCACGTTCTCGAGCGCCGGCGTCGCATAGGCGCGTACCATGCGGGCAAGCCCGGTAACGTTCTCGGAAAGGACGGGGTTGCGCTTGTGCGGCATGGCGGAGGAGCCCTTCTGACCCTCGGCGAAGAACTCTTCGGCTTCGAGCACTTCGGTGCGCTGGAGGTGGCGGATTTCTGTTGCGAGCCGCTCGACCGAGGAAGCCACAACCGCCAGCGTCGCGAAATACATGGCGTGACGATCGCGCGGGATGATCTGGGTCGAGACGGGCTCGACCGCGAGCCCCATCGCTTTTGCGACATGGGCCTCGACGCGCGGATCGACTTGCGCGAAGGTGCCCACCGCGCCCGAAATTGCGCAGGTCGCAACCTCGGTCCGGGCGCAGATCAGGCGCTCTTTGGCACGAAAGAATTCGGCGTAGGCATAGGCGAGCTTGAGCCCGAACGTGGTGGGCTCGGCATGCACCCCATGCGAGCGGCCGATGGTCGGGGTCAATTTGTGCTCGCAGGCACGGCGTTTGAGCACAGCGAGCAGCACATCAATGTCCGCCATCAGAACATCGGCGGCGCGCACGAGTTGGACGTTGAAGCAGGTATCGAGCACATCCGAGGAGGTCATGCCCTGGTGCAGGAAGCGCGCCTGCGGCCCGACGATCTCAGCGAGATGCGTGAGAAAAGCAATGACGTCGTGCTTGACCTCGCGCTCGATCGCGTCGATGCGCGCGATGTCGAAGGTCGCGCTCTTTCCCTTTTCCCAGATTTTCTTCGCCGCCGCTTTGGGAATGATGCCGAGCTCGGCCATGGCGTCGGCGGCGTGTGCCTCGATCTCGAACCAGATGCGGTAGCGCGTCTGCGGATCCCAGATCGCAGCAAGTTGCGGCCGGGTGTAACGAGGGATCATGCGGATCTCGCCGTTTCAGTGTTGCGCTTTCCGCAACGATGGATCATGCCGCTTCCCCGCGCGCGTGCGCGGCGGCAGCGCGAATTGCCGCGATATTGGCGCGATAAGCTTCGGGCTTGCCGCCCTTGAACACCGCGGAGCCGGCGACCAGTGCATTGGCTCCCGCCCGGGCAACGATCGGCGCAGTCTCGGACGTGATGCCGCCGTCGACTTCGATATCGATGGGGCGCGACGCGGCCAACGCGCGCAAGCGCGAGATTCTTTCTGCCGCAGATGAAATAAAGGCCTGACCGCCAAAGCCGGGATTGACCGACATGACCAGGATCTGATCGACGAGGTCGATCACCGGCTCGATTGCCTCGACCGGCGTGCCTGGGTTGAGCGTCACCCCAACGCGCTTGCCAAGTGAGCGGATCGCCTGGAGCGAGCGATAGAGGTGTGGACCCGCCTCCACATGGACGATAATGGTATCGGCCCCCGCTCTCGCGAACGCCTCAAGGTAAGGATCGCACGGCGCGATCATGAGGTGAACATCGAGAGATTTCCTTGTGTATGGGCGTATCGCCTTCACCACGTCGGGTCCGAATGAAATATTCGGAACGAAATGACCATCCATGATGTCGACATGGATCCAATCCGCGCCCGCAGCATCGACCGCGCGTACCTCTTCGCCGAGGCGAGCAAAGTCGGCAGCAAAAATGGAAGGCGCAATGATCAGCGGCCGGTGCATCCGCTACTCCCGTAAGCCTGCTTCGCCTAACACGCACAATTGCGCTGAGCAACGCGCCAGTATGGCGGCTGCGAAATGCGGTATGGTGAAACGCATTGCCGCCCGACTGATGTAGTCACGAAGCTTGGGAATGTCAGCCGACCTTTGTCCACCCTGCGGATCAAATGGAAACGGAAAGATCCCCTCATGACGCAAGTCGACGCCATGGTCCTCGGTGCGGGCATTGTGGGCACCTCGGTCGCGCTGCATCTTGCCAAGCGCGGACTTGCCGTCGCCCTCGTTGATCGGCGCGCCCCCGGCGAGGAGACATCCTACGGCAATGCCGGCGTGATTGAAGGCAACACGACTTTCCCGCCAGGCTTTCCCTCTGACCTCGTCACGCTGCTGCGGGTTGCACTCAAGCGCTCCCCGGAAGCCAATTACCACCTGGGCTTTCTGCCGGCCGTTGCTCCGTGGTTGCTCGCGTTTCGCGCGGCTTCGCGTCCCGATCGTCTCATCGCGACGGCGCGGGTCATGCGGCCCTTGTTCGCGCGCGCGGTGTCCGAGCACGAAGCCTTGCTGGCAGAAGCGGGGGCCACCCGTTATCTGCGCAAGAATGGCTGGATGAAGCTTTATCGCAGCGAGGCGAGCATAGCGGCGCTGGGCCCGGCGCTCGCGTTTGCGCGCGACGCCGGAATATCCTTTCGCGTGCTCGATAATGAAGCTGCACG
>Ga0209331_1000090_pt1 | contig 29058 bp, 26 predicted proteins | sample JacPinW_OM3H0_M3_FD_187971 | JGI IMG/M metagenome (GOLD analysis project Ga0209331, IMG submission 187971) | Forest soil microbial communities from Algoma, Ontario, Canada - Jack Pine, Ontario site 1_JW_OM3H0_M3 (SPAdes) (version 2) | ecosystem: Environmental > Terrestrial > Soil > Boreal...
AAAAGCCGGTGTGCACATGATCGGACGCAGAGACGACCCTGCCTTCCTCTACTTTCCCTCCAATTACCGCTGGTCGATGGGATTGCTCATTTGCCTCGGCGCGGCTCCGTGGACCGGGATCGAGATCGACGAGGTTCATCGGGTCGGGCGCGCGCTCGAGGATCATGTCGGGGACGACACGGCTTGGTTCGCGGAATGGGTCCGCATGGGCGACAAGATCGAGGCGCGCGGACGTGAAGAGGAGAGGCGGGGCCACCGCCGGACCGCAGCTTCCTGCTTCCTGCGCGCATCGCGCTACTACCAGACCGGTGAGCGTTTCATTCATCAGCGCGCGCAGCAGAGCCAAGCCGTCTACACAAAGTCGGTCAACATATTTAAGGAGGCCGCGGCCGCCATTCGCAGCCCGCGCATCGAGCCGGTGGAGGTGCCGTACGAGAATACGAGCCTGCCTGCGCTGCTGGTGCATCCCGATCCAGCAGACGGCGGCACGCGACCTGCGCCTTGCATGGTGTTCTTTGACGGTTTCGATGTGACCAAGGAGCTGCAGTACGGCTATGGCATCCCCGACCTCGTGGCGCGCGGCGTCGGCTGCCTCATGGTCGATGGGCCCGGGAACGGCGAAAGCGTGCGCTTTCGCAACCTGCCGCTCATTGCCGAGACCGAACGCTATGCCACGCCGGTTTACGAGTATGTCGCTTCGCGCGGCGAGTTCGACGCCAGGCGGATCGGCGTGATGGCGCTGAGCCTGGGCGGCTACTATGCCCCGCGCGCAGCCGCGCTCGAGCCGCGCTATGCCTGTTGTGTCGCCTGGGGCGCGCAGTGGGATTATCACGCCGTGTGGGCCAAGCGGCTCGATGAGCTTGCGACCGGCAAGGTGCTCTCGCTGTCCGTGCCGCCGGAGCACCTGCAGTGGGTGCTCGGGGTTTCAAGCCAGGCCGCGGCGCTCAAGAAGCTCGAAGGCTTCCGCCTCGATGGCATCGTGCAGAAGATGCGCTGTCCCTTCCTGCTCCTGCACGGCGAAGGTGACGAGCAGATACCGCTTGCGATTGCGCAAAAATGTTTCGACGCGGTCGGCTCCACTGAGAAAACGTTCCGCGTCTTCACGCGGGAGGAAGGCGGCTTTCACCATTGCCAGGTCGACAATGTGACCATCGGCGTGCACGCCATGTGGGACTGGATCGCGGGGGTGTTGAAGCCGGGAACCTGACTACCGCGCGATCGCTTGTCGCAGGATCGCGCGCGCGGGCTCCGATCCGTCGAGCTGGCGCAGCGTGCGGTGCTTGATCTTCCAGCCCTGTGGCGTCCTGACGAGATCCCAGCGGTTCGCCGTCATGCGGTGAATCCGGAAGCCTTTGGAGCTGCCGTGATTGGGCACCTCGACGGGGCCGCCCTGCATCTGCGGGACGATGATCTGCAAATAGGACGTCACCACCGCGCTGTCACCGGAGATCGCGACATGCGGCAGGCCGGTGAAATGGGCCAGTCCGCCGGCGATCGCAGCCTGATGCGCGGGGGTCAGCACCTGCTCAGCAATGCTGGCGCGTCCGCGCGGGCTCGAGAGGTTTTCGCCGCGGTCGAACACGCCGTCCTCCACCCAGCTCGCCAAGATATGCTCGCTGCCGCCGGTATCGGCGCTGGGCGGGTGACTGGCGATCAGATTGTAGATCTCGAGCCGATCCTCGATGGCTTGAATGCGCTCTTCCAGGCGGCGTGTGGTTTGCATCTCTGTGCCTCCATTCTTCTCGCGCTCGAGCTACCCGAACACTTCGGACGTTTCATTGAGCATGGGTCGTCGCGCGCGAGCAAGCGCGTGGCATGCGTGAGGCTTCTCGCCCTTGCGCTTCCATTGCAACTCATTCAGAACGGGTAAAACGGGCCGACGACGAGGGATCAATAAAAGTGGATCGATCAGCTTGAGAGCGAGGCGATGAGAGCGGGTGTTGCCACTGAAAATGGCCTGGCCTTGCGCGACATACCGCAACCGCGACCCAAGCCGAACGAAGTGTTGGTCAAGGTGCGGGCCGCCGCGCTCAACCGCGCCGATCTTGCAACTGCACGCGGCATCCCCCACGGCAGCCATGGCGGGATAGGAGCGCCGGTCGGCATCGAGTGGGCGGGCGAAGTTGTGGAGACCGGAGCCGAAGTGAAGGGTTACCGTCCCGGCGACCGCGTCATGTGTTCAGGCACCGGCGGTTACGCGGAATATGCGGTGAGCGACTGGGGACGCGTGAACCCGATGCCGGATGGAATGAGCTTCGAGCACGCGGCGACGCTGCCGGTCTCCCTCATCACGCTGCACAATGCCCTCTTCACGGCGGGGCGGCTCGTTGCCGGAGAGAGCGTGATGATTCAGGGCGCAAGCTCAGGCGTGGGTCTGATGGGCCTGCAGATTGCCAAGCTCAAAGGCGCCAAGCCGGTGATCGGCACTTCAACGAACGACGCCCGCCGCACGCGGCTTCCCGAATTCGGCGCCGATCTTGCCCTGGACACCCGCGAGGCCGGCTTCGCCGACGCGGTCTTGGGAGCGACTGGTGGGAAGGGGGTGGACCTCGTCGTCGACATGCTGTCGGGCCCGGTGGTGGCGCAAAGCATGCGAGCGGTCGCGATCCTCGGCCGGATGGTCAATGTCGGCCGCCTTGCGGGCGCAAAGGCCGAGTTCGATTTCGATCTGCATGCGCTCCGCCGGATCGACTATATCGGGGTCACCTTCCGTACCCGCACGCTGGAGGAAGTGCGCGACATCAACCGTCGCATGCGCGCCGATCTGTGGGAGGCGGTGACTGCCGGCAAGCTCTCGCTGCCGATCGACAGCCGCTTTCCTCTCGATGCGGCAGTGGAGGCGCAGGCCCATATGCGCGCCAACAAGCACTTCGGCAAGATCGTGCTCGCGATGTAAAGGGGGAAAGGGCAGATGTCCCGCAAACTCGAGCTCACCTTCGCCTGCGGCGATTACGAGATCATGCGTGCCCTGAAGGAAGGCATCGTCCGTCCCGAAGGCATCGAACTCACAGTCCTCACCGATATGGCTGCCTCGCCGCGGCACTGGCGGTTCCTGCGCGGCCGCGAATTCGACGTCGCCGAAGTATCGGGTTCAGGATACATCGCAGCGCGCGACCGCGATCTTCCGTTCTGCGCGATCCCGGTTTTCCCGCACCGACGCTTCCGGCACGGCTTCATCTTCATCAATACGTCGAAGGGGATCCAAAAGCCCATCGATCTCGTCGGCCGAACCGCCGGCACCAAGGGCTATCTGTTCACCGCCGGCGTGTGGATGCGGGGGATCCTGGAGCACGATTATGGCGTCGCGCCGAGATCCATTCACTGGCTCACCGAGCTCGATGAGGATGTCGATTTCACGCCGCCGCCTGGACTCGATATCACGCAGGTCGCGGACAACAAATCGCTCGAGGACATGTTGGCGGCGGGCGAAATCGATGCGCTGTTCTCGCCCGACCTGATCAGGCCGCTTACCGCGGGCGACAAGCGCGTCGGGCGCCTCTTCCCGAACTACAAGCAAGAGGAGATCGCCTTCTATCGCAACACCGGGATATTCCCGATCATGCATGTGGTCGGCATCAAGCAGGAGATCGTTGATCGACACCCCTGGGTGCCGATTAACCTGTACAAGGCGCTCGAGCAATCGAAGGCGGCTGCCATGCAGCGGATGGCCAACCCGCGCATCGTGCCGCTGGCGTGGTATCGGGAGGCTTGGGAAGAGCAGGAAGCGATCCTCGGAAAGGATCCCTGGGAGTACGGATTGACCCAGCGCAACAGCAAAAACTTCGAGCGGCTGGTATCCCATTCCTTCGAGCAGGGATTAATCAAGCGCCGCCTGCCGCTCGATGAGCTGTTCGTTAACGTGTCCGAGGGCCGCAACCGTAACGAATTCAGGTTTTAGCCCCATAGGTTCGCCCTGGCATGGCCGCTCGACGAGATCGGCTGAATGCAGCAGTTCACAACTTTGCGAACGCGTTGCCTCATTTTTTTCTGATCCGAAAAACGAGGAGGTCGCCATCCCGCGAGCTCGATTCAAGCGTGTCACCGGTCTGATTCGTCAGGTTCGGGATGTCGATGGTGGTCAGAGGATCCGTGCATTCCGCGATCAACAAGTCGCCCGGCTTGAGGCCGCTGAGCGCCTTGCGTGCCCGCAGCGCCGGGAGGGGACATTTCAGCCCGCGGAGATCGATAGTCTTCTCATTCATCACATCATAAAAACACCATGCGCGCGGTAATGTCGAACCTATACACCGATGAGCAACGCGATACATTGCTCGTGTTCTCGAGTATGAACGCGTACGTCATGCCGCTGCGTGCCGGGACCGAGAGCTCGCGGACGAGGATTGCCGCCCTGGTGCTCTCGCTTATCGCCTTATGTGCAAGCCCCGGCTTGGCCTATGCCCAGCTTCGTGGGCACGGCGGTCCGGTCCGTGCCCTGGCGATCTCCCGAGACGGCACGCAAGCGCTCTCCGGCAGCTTCGACACCTCCGTCATCCGCTGGTCGCTACACAAAAACGCGGCGGAGCGGGTGCTGCGTTTCCACGAAGGCGCCGTGAATGCTGTCGGCTTCCTCAACGATGGTCGCATTGTCTCGAGCGGGGAAGATGCCCGTATCGCAGTCTGGAACCGAGGGGAGAGCGAGCCATCGCTCGTGCTCGCGGGTCATAATGCACCGGTGGCCGCACTCGGCATCGCGCCCGATGGCGCGAGCCTCGCCTCCGCATCGTGGGACCACACGGTGCGGCTTTGGCCGCTTGCGCGGACTGGCAATCCGCGCGTGTTTGAAGGTCACACTCAAGGGGTCAACGGCGTTGCGTTCTCCCCCGATGGCACCGCGCTGATCACAGCCGGATACGATGCGACGCTGCGGATCTGGCCTCTCCTTCGCGATGCTCCAGCTGTCGCGACAGCATTGCCTGCGCCGCTCAATACAGTTGTGGTCGCGCCCGACGGCGAGATCATCACCGCCGGCGCGGATGGAAAAATTTATCTCCTTTCCGCGGCCGGCAAGATCAGCGACGAGATCCAGGCTGGCGCATCGCCGATCATCTCGGCTGCGCTTTCTCCCGATGGTCGCCTGATTGCTGCCGCCAGCATCCGTGGCTCCGTTGCTATCATCGAGCGCAGGTCGCGCGTGCTTGTGCGCACCCTGGTCGGCCCGGGCCTGCCGGTATGGTCGGTCGCCTTCTTCCCCGACAGCCGCACGCTGTTGAGCGGCGGCACCGACCGGGTGATCCGGCGCTGGAACACGCAGAGCGGCGAACAGGTTGGAGATGCTGTCGCCGGTGCGCCCGGGGATCCGCTTGCGGCCTTTGCCGGCGATCCGGGTGCCGAGTTGTTTCGTGCCTGTGTGGCTTGCCATACGCTGCGGGCCGACGAAGGGCCGCGCGCCGGGCCCACTCTCGCCGGGGTTTTCGGTCGCAGAATCGCGACGCTGCCCGGCTATAATTTCTCTGCTGCCCTTAAGAAGCTGGACATCATCTGGACGCCGGCGACGGTCTCCAAGCTGTTCGAGCTCGGCCCGATGGCTTACACCCCGGGGACCAAGATGCCGGAGCAGCGCATCGGCTCGGCCGAGGACCGCGCTGCCCTTGTTCGGTTCCTGGAGCGGGCAACCAGCCAGAACTGAGTTGGAAACATCAATCCTGCGCCAGCATCGCGCCGCTTCGGCGAAATCGTGCGATCTCCGCCGGATCAAAGCCCCAGTCGGCAAGGGCAGCAACTCCCCCTTCGCCAGGCTGGGGAGCATCGCGCTCCACACGGGGCGCGGTCCGTGAAAAGCGTGGCGCCGGCGCTGGCTGTACGAGGCCGCCCCGCTCTGTGAATGTTTCGCGCGCACGATTGTGGGGATGGGATGGTGCCTCGGCCAGCGAGAGCACCGGCGCGCAACACACATCGCACCCAGCGAGCAGGTCGCACCACTCGTCGCGCGTTTTTTGCTTGAAAGCCACGCCGAGAGCCTCTTTCAGCTCCGGCCAGCGCGTTCGATCATGCTGCGCTGGCAAACTCGCCTGGTCGAGATCCAGGCATTCCAGCAGCCGCCGGTAGAAGCGGCCTTCGATTGCCCCGACCGCAATGTATTTCCCGTCCGCAGCCTCATAAACGCCGTACCAGGGGGCGCCGCCGTCGAGGGTATTGATGCCGCGTGCGTCCTGCCACAGCCCGGCCGCCATGCGGCCGTAGAAGATGGACATGAGGCTAGCCGCGCCGTCACACATTGCGGCGTCGATCACTTGGCCCTTGCCCGACGCATGCCTTTCGACCAGCGCGCAGGCTATCCCGAAGGCGAGATACATGGCCCCGCCGCCGTAGTCCCCGATGAGATTGAGCGGCGGCACCGGCGGCTGCCCCGCGCCTCCAATGGCGTGCAGCGCGCCCGAGACGGCGATGTAATTGATGTCATGGCCGGCACTCTGCGCCAGTGGGCCGTCTTGTCCCCAGCCGGTCACACGTCCGTAGATCAGCCGGGGATTGCGCGCGAGGCACGCATCCGGGCCGAGACCCAGCCGTTCGGTGACCCCCGGCCGGAATCCTTCGATCAGCACATCCGCCTTCTCCACGACGGCCATCACAATCTCGACCGCCTGCGCGCTCTTGAGATCGAGCCCTATCGAACGACGGCCCCGCGCCATGATGTCGAATTTGGGATCAAGCGGCAGCCCAATATCCGCGGGCGCGATCCGGTCGATACGCAGGAGGTCCGCCCCCATATCGGCCAGCATCATTCCGCAGAACGGGCCCGGCCCGACGCTAGCCAGTTCCAGGACCTTCACACCCGAGAGGGGACCGCTCATTCATGCGGCTTGATGCAACCGGCCTAGTGTCGTTGCTGGCGCCTGCGTGCTTCCCTGTCGGTGCCGTACAACAAGTTTTGCGAGCAACGCCCACCGTTGCCGGAGATCGCGGCCTGGCATTGCTCGAATGAATAGAAACCGCAGTTACTTCCCTCCAGACCGGTGCCATAGCGCGCGCACCAGGGGCCATCGGCGCGCGCTTCCGCTGAGGACAGGACTCTACTGCTGGGCAACACGGTAACGAGGCCAAGTCGGCGCATGAATCTCTCCTTAGCAAACACAGTTACTTAGGCCCTATTCAGCCGCCTCACGCGAGGGCGGGCGGATGCTGTCGAGCCCGTCGGCATCCGTTGCGGAAATCGTGGTGCGTACCATGAGCCGCGGTTCCTGCGCCGGCCAGGGTCGGCCGCGATGCAGCGTCGCGCGGTTGTCCCACATCACCACGTCACCCTTGCGCCACGCGTGCACGTAGCTGAACCCAGGCGCGGTTGCGGCATCGATGAGCTCGGCAAGAAGGCGTTGCGCGGCCGCCTGCTCCGTTCCCTCGATCGTATAGGCGTGCGAGGCGATGTACAGCGCCGTGCGGCCGTTGGTCGGATTTGTCCATGCCATGCGCCAGCATTGGGGTGGCAGCGCCGCCCGCTCTGCCGGGCTCGCGAGATCGGAGGCGATCTTACCGCGCGAGTGGGCATAATCGTGCCAGGCGAAAGAGTTCTCCAGTCGCTGGCGCAGTGCCGGATCGAGCCGCTCCCACGCGAGCCTGGTCGAAACATATTCGGTCTCCCCGCCCGCGGCGGGAATGATGCGGGCCGACAACACGGAGGCCAACGCTGGCACGCGTTTGAAAGTGCTGTCGGTATGCCAAAGCTGGTTAGCCTTGTTGCGCAGCGAAAGCCGGTGATCGGCCGGGACGACCTTGCCGTTCTCGTCGATGGTGCTGAGGATCACGAGATTGCTGCCCGCGCCCTGCGACCCGACCTTCGTTACTTCGAGCGGACCGAACCGGCGCGAGAACCCGAGCTGCGTCTCGTCCGTCAGCTCCTGGCCGCGGAAGATCAACACCGAGTGTTCCTCGAAAGCGGCACGGACCTGGGTGTAGACGGCGGTTTTGGCCGCCACGTCGACAAGCGTGACGCCGCGCAACTCGGCGGCGAAGCCCGGACCCAGCGGAATGATCTCCATCGGGGAGCCCTCCATGGTGTGATTTGATTAACTGTCCAACAAAATCGGCCAGACGGCAAGAAGTCATGACCAACCGAGGCTCCTCCTTCCGGCAAGGAGTTTTCCGCATCCGCACTGCTGAAATCACGGAGGAGGAGAGACACACAACGCGTCGGGCACGTCGTGGGTTCGGGGCTGAGCGAGCTGGTAGCATCGAACCTTTAACGCGACTGTGCGACTAATATGCTGAATCCTATTCCGAGGCGGATAACGCCTCATGCCGCGGCTTGTCGCATTGCAGGGTGAGCGAGCTCTCGGCGTAGAAACAAGCAAGGGGTGGCCGTCGTGAGCTTATCGTGGGGCCTGTTAACTGAAATACGTGATCTTTGGGTGCCGCCGCGCCTTCGTCGGCGGCTCAGCCTCATGCTTGCCTTCCTTGGCTTCGGACTGATCGCCGGCACAAGCGGGGTTGCTCTCATTGTAGCCGATACCGATTCCGATCCTCGTAGCGCATTCGCATTCGCTCCCGTGCAAACGCCAACTGTTGCAACAGCTGCTCCAGAGTCGAATGTGGAGGGGCCGCTTCCGAAGGCAGTACTTGCCCGCGAGGTGATCGCTTCGAACGGCATGACACGCGAAATCGCCAATCGGGAGAACGTCAAAGCGTGCCCAAGCACGTCGTACACGTCCGACAACGGATGTGGTCCGGGCGAAGCATCAAATCCAGAGATGGCTGCGCCGGTATCCAATTCGTCTGCCTCGACGGTAGTCCCAACGGGTGACGCCAGTGAGGGGATAATCATTGTTGAACCGCAACCAGCCGCTTCGGGCGAGAGCACACCCGTTCTCGAAGTAAGCGCCATGCCGCCAACCGATGCAGCAGCCGCTGTGGTCGAGGCGCCAGCGCCGGAAGCCTCTACCGCAAAGCCGCGAAAGACGGCGCGCCAGCAGAGCGGACAGCGGCATGCTTACCAACAGCCTCGCCGCGGTCGTTACGCTCAGCACCCCTTCTGGCCGTTCTGGTAAGAGCACTCCGGCCCACGCCGGATATCACTCTTAAGAGCGCTTGCGGTCAGGCTGCCAGCTTCACGTATTCGAAATCGCCCGGCTTATTGTCGATCCCGACCCGAGGCGGCGCAATCCAGCCCGCGAATTGGGAGGGCACGTAGACGGGCTTCATCAGTGAAGCGATGAAATCGCCGTCGGCGCTGGAAGGCAGCCACTTATCCTTCTGCCGATCCCACATCGCCGCATCGAGGAGCTCGCCCGTAGGTGACGCATGCACGCCCTTGAACTCCCCGATGGCGCGATGAAAAGCGACGTGCGGCAGCACCAGCCTGAAGGGGACACCGGAACGTTCGATGATCTTGTTCCAGCGATCGATGCCGCGCTGGCAGTCGGCGGTATAGTCGTCACGCAGGCGCATGTTGATGGCGGTGAGCGCCGGCTCATCCACCCGCTTGATCTCGCCATCGACGAGCTTGAGCACAGGGTAGGTGGAGTGCTCAAGCCGGTGGTCGTCCTCAATCTTGGTCTCCTGGAAACGGCCCTTGAGGCTGGCGTTGAACGAGTTCGCCGCATTGGTGGAAACCTCCGAGCCGAAGAGATCCAGCGACAGCGAGTAGTGCAGGTTGAGCTTCTTCTGCATGGTGGGCAGATCGATCACGCCAAGCGCTCGAATCCTTTCGATGTCTGTGGGATCATCGATGCCCGCCTGCTTCATCGCTTCGCACGTGCGCTGCAGGATTCGGCCGAGCCCGGTCTCCCCCACGAACATGTGGTGGGCTTCCTCGGTGAGCATGAAGCGGCAGGTGCGCGAGAGCGGGTCGAAGCCGGACTGCGCCAGGCTCTCGAGCTGCATCTTTCCGTCCCTGTCGGTGAAGAAGGTGAACATGAAGAAAGAGAGCCAATCCGGGGTGGCCTCGTTGAATGCGCCAAGCATGCGCGGCTTGTCCGGACTGCCGGAACGGCGTTGCAACAGCTCTTCCGCCTCCTCGCGCCCATCACGTCCGAAATATTTCTGCAGGATGTAGACCATGGCCCAGAGGTGGCGGCCCTCCTCGACATTCACCTGGAAGACATTGCGCAGGTCGTAGAGCGAGGGAGCGGTCTTCCCAAGGTGTCGCTGCTGCTCCACCGAGGCGGGTTCGGTATCGCCTTGTATCACCACGAGCCGGCGCAGCATGGCGCGGTATTCGCCAGGCACTTCCTGCCAAGCCGGCTCGCCCAGATGATGTCCGAACGGAATCGTGCGGCCCTCCTCCTGCGGAGCGAGGAGAATGCCCCACCGGTAATCCGGCATCTTCACATAATCGAATTTTGCCCAACCCTTCGGATCGACCGACACTGCCGTGCGCAGATAGACGAGCGCCTGCTGAAAGCCCTCCGGTCCCATCGTCTGCCACCAATCGAGGTAGCCGGGATGCCAGCGCTCGAGGGCACGCAACACCGTGCGATCCTCGGTCAAACCGACATTGTTCGGAATCTTCGTGCTGTAATCAACATTGATGATATCCATGGCTCTTCCTCACACCCTTGTCGTATCAAAGGCCGGCTTCTGGCCGGTGCCGTAGCGTCGCAACGCGCCGTCGGTGCCGACCGCATTCGGGCGCTGGAAAATCCAGTTCTGCCAGGCAGTCAGCCGCGCAAAGATCTTCGATTCCATCGTCTCCGGCCCGGCGAATCTCAGATTAGCTTCGAGTCCCGTCAGCGCGTCGGGCGAGAAGCTCGCCCTTTCCTCCAGGAAAACCCGGATCTCATCCTCCCAATCGATGTCGTCCAGTGCCGCCGTGACAAGCCCCAGCCGCTCTGCCTCCGGAGCTTCGATCACCTCGCCAATCCTGAGCTTCGCCGCATCGACATCTGCGGGATCGGCAAGAAACCGGCTCTCCAGGCGAGAGAGCCCATTCGACATGGGATAGGCGCCGAAGCTCACGTTCCCGAGGCAAAGACCTGCGACCGGTCGGTTGTCGCCTTCGCGCCTGCCAATGAGCATGTATGAGCGGTCGGCGGCGAACACCAATTCTGCAAGCGTACCGGCAAAGCACGATCCCGGCTCGACCAAAGCGACCAGCGAGCGCGAGGTGAGGTCAACGCGTTTGAGCACCCGCTTCCACAAGCTTCGCACTTCGCGCGCGAGCCAATGCTGCGCATGAGCGTCGAGGAACCGATCGTAGCTCAGCACCTGCGCCGGATCGCCTGACGACGTGAACACGATGGCGGCGACGTCGAGCTCGTTCGCGCGAATATCGAGAATGGCGTCGTCGAGCTCGCGCGCCAGCCGCAGCGGCCAGAACTCCGAGCCGAGCTCCACCATGGCCTCCGCGCCGACGGGCGTAGCGGCGTTGGGGCCGCGCAGGTTAATGTTGGCAAGCCGCTGGCTCCGCTGGAACTCTACTGTGAGCGTGCTGTATTCGACGGCGTTCTCGGAGCGCTCGCGGCGGAGTGGCCTGAGGCTAATGCCTTTGGCGTCGCTCGGCCGACGCGACCGTGCGGCGAACTCCTTCGCGCGTTCGCTGACGGCCTGTTCCAGCTTCGAACCTGAAACCACCTCATCCACCAGGCGCCACTCCACGGCACGCTTGCCTTTCACACCCTCCTCGGTCGTGCAGAACACGTCGGCGCGATCACGCCGCACCTTGCGCTTATCGGTCACGCGCGTAAGCCCGCCGGTGCCAGGAAGCACCGCAAGGAGCGGCAGCTCAGGGAGCGATACCGAGGAAGAGCCGTCGTCGATCAGCATGACGTAGTTGGCGGCAAGCGCGAGCTCGTAACCGCCGCCTGCCGCCGTGCCATTGATCACACAAATGGTCGCGAGGCTGGACGTTTCGCTCGCCTCCTCGATGCCATTTCGCGTTTCGTTGGTGAACTTGCAGAAGTTGACTTTGTGTGCGTGGGTTGCCCCCGCGAGCATGCGGATATTGGCGCCTGCACAGAACACGCGCGGTTTGCCCGAGCGCAACAGAACGACCTTGACGGAAGGATGCTCGAACCGGAGCCGCTCGAGCGCGTCCGCGAGCTCGATGTCCACTCCGAGGTCATACGAGTTGAGCTTGAGCTCGTAGCCTTCGAACAACGTGCCCTTCTCGTCCACGTCCATCAGCAGCGTGGCGACTTCGCCATCGATCCGGAGCTTCCAGTGCCGATATCTCGCCGGCTCGGTCTGGAAATCGATCCGCGTCTTGCCGTTGCTCAACTTGCGCTCTGCATCGGCCATCTGATCCTCGCTTCAGCTCACGACTGATTGGGCTCGGTCCCGGCAAACATTGCCTTCCCGGTGATCGCGCAGAAGCCGATTGCAGAAATCAGCAACCGCTCGCAGCGTCGGCTCGGGTGCCTCGCGGTGCGGCGCATGGCGCGTATTGGGGAGAAGCACTGCGTCAACCGGGCAGTAACACTCGTCCTGCGCAAGCTCGATCTGCCGCACAGTGCCGTATTGATCGTCCTCTCCCTGTACGATCAGGATCGGTACGCGGATATGAGCAAGCTCGTCCGTCAGATCGAAGTTGCGGAATTCGGGGTCAAGCCAGGGATCGCACCAGTTGTGGAATGCGTTATCGGGGTCGGCATGCGTCCGGGCAAGCTTCGCCCGCAAGCTGCCTTGCTCGAACGCCGCCTTGGCGCGGGCGATCTCGGCCAAGCCCATGTCCTCAGTGACGAAGTGCGGAGCGATCAAGACGAGCCCACGCACACGATGATCCTGGATGCTGCCCGTGTAGATCGTGGCAATTGAAGCGCCGTCGCTGTGGCCGAGCAGCAGTCCGCGGCGGAAATCCAGGGCATCGAGCACGCGCGGGAGCACGAGGCGCGCCTCCTCGTGCATGAAAGAGACCGGACGCGGCAGCTTGGAGGGCGAAGAGCGACCGTAGCCTGCGCGTGAGTAAGAGAAGATGCCGGCGCCCGTGGCCGCTGCAAGTTTCTCCGCGAAGCTCCCCCACACGTCCACCGAACCGAGGCCTTCGTGCAGCAGCACAATTGTTGGCGCCGCCTGCGGGCGTGGTCCGTGGAAGCGGTATTCGAGCCGCATATCGCCGATATCGACAAAGCCGTGGTCTGCAAGCGTCATCGCTCGACCCAACGCCGCACGAGCTCGCGCAGTTTCCCGCAGCTCTGCTCGACCGCGGCGTCCGAGGTGTCGAGGGTCGCCTCTGCACGGGCGTAATCGGCTGCGCGCGCTTCCAGAATAGCGACCAGGTCCGCCATCGCTTCGCGATTGTGCGCCATGGGCCGAAAGTCGCCTTGCCCTATGACCCGGACCATGTGCTGCTGCGGCCGTGCCTTGATCCACACCGTGTGCGTGCGGCGCAGGAGAAGTGCGAATGTTTCGGCATCCGATACGATGCCCCCCGCGGTCGCAATCACGGCGGCCTCGTGCTCAGCGATGACGCGATCGAGACAGGTCCGCTCGTAGCGACGGAAGGTTGGCAGCCCGGCCATCTCGATCAGATCGGAAATGCTAGCGCCATAGTCCTGCTCTACCAGACGGTCGAGCTCGATAAATGGGAGGCCGAGTCCATCCGCCAAACTGCGGCCCAGCGTCGATTTTCCGGCGCCGCGAAGCCCGATCAGCGCAATCCGCCGCGCCCGGTCGATTGCAGGTCGCTCCACGGCGCAAGCCTCGATCAGCTCGGCAATCACGGGCAGCTCGCTTGCCGGCGCACGCCCCAGCACATCGAGGATGCGGGTCAGGGCAGCGGGCCGACCGTTCGCCCGAGGCAACAGGTCAATCGTGGGAAGCTCAAGCGCGTCGGCGATGGCACTGAGCATGATCACCGAAGGATTGCCTCGCCCTGCCTCGATCTGGGCCAGATAACGCTCCGACGCCCCGGAAGCGTGCGCCAGCTGCCGCCGCGTCATTCCGCGCTTTGCGCGGGAAAGGCGGACGAGCCGTCCGACCTCGGTCGCCACAGCTTCGGAGCGGAGAACCTGAGGCCGAGGCTGCGAATGTGCCTTTAGCTCGGACATTTCTATCCAAAAGTTCCGCGCATCCAGGGGGTTTGGGTCGAAAACTATAGCATGCAATATAATGCATGCTATATAGTGCACACTGTGCTGAAGAGTCAATTCGTCCGCCGGCGGTTTCGCGAATGCCCGCCGCGGACACCCGGATATTCAGCACTCCCAGCTTCTGACAGGGGCAGGCAAGCCGCTATGCGCGTGGCCTCGAGCTTCGGCTGCCGAGGATCAGATCGCATCCAGCAGCGGATCGCGGACGATGATTTTTTCGGCGTAGAGGTCAGCGATCTCCGCATCCGAAAGCCCTAAGAGCTGACGCAATACGGGTTCGTTATGCTCGCCCAACAGATCAGCTTCGACCGAGGCTCGCTCCGGCCAGCGCGAGAACTTGACCGGCAGCCCTGGGATGTCGAACTCGCCGATCGCGCGGTCCTTCACCCGCCGCACGGTGCCGCGCTCGCGCAGGTGCGGATGCTCCATCGCGTCGCGCAGGCTGAGTACCGGCGCACAGGGGACGCGCTGCGCCTCCAGCGCCGCGACCGCGGCGTCGCGGTTCGGAAACGTGCTAAGCCATTGCTCGATGATGGCCCTGAGCGCCTCATTATTGTCCCGCCGCGCACGCGCGCTTTCGAAGCGCGAATCCGTCAGCAGCTCGGGCATGCCCATGGCCGCAACGCACTGTTTCCACTGATAGGGCATCACCATGATGGCGATGAACTCATCGCCCTTGCACCGGAATATTCCAGTGGGTCCGCCGTCTGGATGGAGCGAGCCCGCGCGTTTTGGCGCAAACGAAGGCCCGCGCAGGGCGGCCTTGGGCACATTCACCTCGTGCATGTGGAAGTAAGTGTCGATGAGCGAGCACTCGATGTGCTGGCCTTCGCCGGTGCGCTCGCGATGCAGCAGCGCAAACCCGATCGCCATCGCCGCCGTCATTCCGGTTGCGCTGTCGCCGATGGCGGTCGTGAATTGCGCCGGGCCGCGATCGGCTTCGCCGATGCTCGCCGTGACGCCGGCGTAAGCAGCGGCCATGTAATCAAACCCGGGCTTTTGACTCAGCGGACCGGTTTCGCCCGCGAGCGAGATCGAGCACATGATCAGTGCAGGATGTAGCGCCCGCAGGTCTTCGAAGCCGAGCCCAGCGCGCGCCATCACGCCCGGGGCGAAATTCTCGACCACCACGTCTATCTTGGGGACCATCGCCCTGATCAGGTCGCGCCCGCGCGCCTGCTTGATGTCGACGGCCAGGCTCTTCTTCGAATGGTTGTGCTGGAAGAAATAGGTGCTTTGCGAGCACGCCTTGAGCTTACCTTCGCGCGGCTTGTCGCCGGAGGCGCGGCCGCGGTCGCCAAAGGGCGCGAGCTCTACCTTGATGACGTCCGCCCCGAGCTCGGCCATGATCCGCGTGCAAGTCGGACCGGCAACGAACTGGGTGATGTCCAGTACGCGATAACCCGTCAGCATCGGCGGTTTCGCGCCCATTGCGAGCGGGCTCAGGCCGCCGAAGCTGCCGCACCAAGCGCGAGCCCAGCTTCGGTGAGGCGCTCCTCAAGAAGTCCCAAGCGGTCGTGGCCCCAGAATGGCTCGCCACGGAAAATAAAAAACGGCACCCCAAAGACATGGTCCGCTGCCGCCTCCTGCTGGCAGCGTTCATAAAGCTCGCGGCCTTCGCCAGCAAAATATTCGAAATAGTCCTGGTCGGGCAGGCCGATGCGGGCGAGCAGCTGCGCGACCGCCTCGGGTTCGTCCGCCTCGAATTCGCGCAGGAAGAACTGCTTGAAGGCCGCGCGGCCGTATTCAAGGAACCGGCCGTGCCTCACTGCAAACAGGCCGCCGATGGCAGCGGGGGTGGTGTCGTAGACCTTCAGGGGACCCCGTATCCAGAGCCCGCGTGGCTTCGCGAAACGGCGTGCATCCATGTAGGAGTATTTGACCTTGTACTCGGAATAGACGCTGCGCTCGCCCTTCCCTTTGACCCGCAGCTGATACGGAATCCAGCGCACGCGCACATTGAAGCGCTCCTCGAGCGCCATTCCGGGATCGAACGCGAGGTAGGCATACGGACTCTTGAAGTCCGAGTACATTTTCACTTCATCGTGCTGTTCGCCTCCAGTGACCTGCATTCCCGTCCTCCTGTAGTGACCGCGAATGCGTAAGCCCAAATGGGCCGACTGTCGATGCTTCGAGACAGTGTCAGGGAGGGGCAGGTTTGACACCGTCCCCTCCACAATCGCCAGTGCAGTGTAAGCTAATGCAGAACTTGCTGCGCTGATGCCGCCTGATTGCGACCGTTATGGCGTTTTGCCGGGATCTTCCCGTTGCGTTTGGACTTGCGCAGAAGGGCGACACTGGCCTGCAGCTTGTCTGTGAGCGTGCGACTGACCCGCGCCTCAAGCAGCGCCAGCACTGCGGCTTCTTCCGGGGTGAGCTTCGGGAGGTCGTTGCGAAGCTCGTCGTCGATGGAGGCCTTGACCTGCAGCAGCAGCTCGCCCTCGGCATAGGCCTGCAATAATTCCGGGTGCACATAGCATTTCCGGCATATGGTGGCCGTATTACCGAGGCGAGCCGCGACGCGCTCGATTGCGCTTTTCACATTCCTTTTGAAGGCTGCCTTGCTGTCGAAGGTCTGTACCTCCTGGAGCGCGACCGCCGCCAGCACGGTTCCGTGCCAAGTCCGAAAATCCTTGGCGGTAATGTCACGCTGCGTGATCTCCTTCAGATAGGCATTGACATCAGACGACGTCACGTCGCGCAGAACGCCATCTTCATCGATGTACTGAAACAGTTCCTGTCCCGGCAGTTCCTGGCAGGCCCGCACGATCTTGGCGACCCTGCGATTCTTTACCCTGAGTTGCCACGTCTTACCGCTCTTGCCTTTGAAATGGAATTTCAGCTCAGTCCCATTCACCTCGACGTGGTTGTTCTGGAGAGTAGTCAACCCGTAGCTCTTGTTGTCCTTGGCGTAGCTGTCGTTTCCCACCCGGATGAGCGTCGTCTCCAGAAGATGCACGACGGTGGCGAGCACCTTTTCGCGCGGGAGCCCCCTCAGCGCCATGTGCTCGGCGAGGGTTCGACGGATCGCCGGTAGGCTTTTTGCAAATTCCACCATGTGCTCGTATTTCCTCCTCTCGCATACTTCGCGAAAGGCAACGTGGTAGCGATATTGTTTTCTGCCCCTTGCATCGCGCCCCGTTGCCTGGATATGCCCGTTGGGCTTGGCGCATATCCACACATCCGTCCATGCTGGCGGGATCGCGAGCTTGCGGATGCGTTTGAGCGTCTTCTGATCCTGGATTTTGGTTCCTTGCGGGCTGACATAGGAAAAGCCGGTTCCCGCTTTCTTTCTGCGGATCCCGGGCTCTTCGTCGCTCACATAGGTCAGGCCCGCGGTCTCGGCAGCATCTTGCGGGTCGGGGATGCCGATGCTGACAGGCGTCGTATTCAGGACCATGAAGATGTTGCCTCTGGCAACTCAATTGCCAGGACAGCTGCAAGTTCCAGCACAACTCGTCGCATGGGTTGCAAGGGATGAGGTTGTCCCAAGGCGAGCGCGAGCATGCTGCACAAAGTGACAAATAGAACGCGCACGATCTCTCATCAGCGTCGCTGTCGCGCTTGCAGGTGAGAAGGATCACCTCCTCGCCGGGGGGAAACCCAAGCCTCATACGTGAGTTGGTGATCAGATGAGTTCGACTGCATATCGAGGCGCAGAATATCGATCCAGCCAAGAGCGGGGCTTCGCGGGACGGTACGATGGGCGGCGCGAGTCGATCGAGTGGCTGGATCATCTCTCTCGGCTCTTTGACATGGCCTTCGTCCTGCCGGGCACCAACATCCGCTATGGGATAGAGGCTATCCTTCGTCTCATCCCGGGCGTCGGCGACGTCGCTGCGTCCGCACTCCCCGCTTTTTTGCTCTATTCAGGCGTATCGATTAGATTAGGCGTACCGCGCCACCTGTTCGCGCGCATGCTCGCCAATGTGGCCATCGAGGGAGTCGTCGGATCGGTGCCGTTCCTCGGCGATGCCTTTGACGTGGCGTTCCGTGCCAATCGCCGCAACGTCCGGCTGCTGCGAGAGCATTTCGAGCGCGCCGGCTGGCTCTGAACTCACAGGCCGTAGGTTCTCGGCTCCCTCCTGTCCCGCCCGTTATCGTGAAAGCGGGGTTTTGGACGGAATCCGCACTCCTCCGGCCACTGCCGCTGTCCCAAAAATGCGCTTTTTATGTGATGGCCATCACACATTGTGGGTGCTGGCCTAGATAGATTTGGGCAAGTCGGAGCGTTCAGGAACAGGGGAGACCCACCATGCCACGCGGTTCCTCGGGACTCTTTAGCTGGTTCGCCACCTGCCCGATGGGCGTTGCGGTTGTCGCTGTGCTCGCCACGAAATCGGCCGGGCTTGCCGGACCGATGCAGGCAGCGCTGGTGGAGAACGTCACCGGCCGCTCCGCCCAGGTGCAGGTCATGGACTATGTCGATGCCGGGCAGACCATTCGGCTGGGGCCCCATGACTCCATTGTGCTAAGCTACCTGCATTCCTGCGTCCGCGAGACGATCACCGGCGGAACCGTAACGGTCGGCGTCGAGCAGAGCGAAGTGCAAGCCGGGAAGGTCACACGCACCAAGGTTGACTGCGGTGAACCTACATTCGTGCTGACCGGCAACAGCGAGATCCAATTTGCCGGAAGAGTGTTTCGCGGCCCCAAGCCGCAGGTCTCCGATACCTTGGCGGGCGGACCAGCCGAGACCCAGTTCCACAAGTGATTCGGACAAGCCTCCCTCAAGGGAGAGACCGGGGAATATCCGTCTGAGAGCGCTTTACGGGTGGTGCGATTCAGCGCGCAGCTTGAAACGCTGGATCTTGCCGGTCGCGGTCTTCGGGAGCTCGGTGCGAAAATCGATCCAGCGCGGATATTTGTAGGGCGCGAGCTTGCTCTTGACATGCTCCTGCAACGCACAAGCAAGCGTGTCACTGGCCCTCTCCGCAGATTTGAGGACGACGAACGCCTTGGGCTTGATCAAGCCATCGTCGTCCGGCCAAGCCACCACCGCCGCTTCCAGCACTTCGAGGTGGGTGCACAGCGCGCCTTCCACTTCGAACGGGGAGACATAGATGCCGCCGACTTTCAGCATGTCGTCGCGGCGCCCGCAGTAGACGTAATACCCGTCCGCGTCCCTGAGATATTTGTCGCCGGAGCGGGTCCATTCGCCGACGAACGTCTCGCGCGAACGCTCCCGGTTGTTCCAGTACATCATAGCACTCGTGGGCCCGCGCACCTGCAGCTCGCCCAACTCATCGCTCCCGGTGATCAAGCCGCCCGCATCATCGAGAAGCCGAATGTCGTAGCCGGGCACCGGCTTTCCCGTCGTGCCGTATCGGACATCATCGGGATAGTTGGAGAGGAAAATGTGCAGCATCTCGGTGGAACCGATGCCGTCGAGAATGTCGAGACCGTAGCGCTCCTTCCAGCGTCGGCCGATGTCGGGAGGGAGCGCCTCTCCGGCGGAGATGCAGTAGCGCAGCTTGAGCTCGGAGCGCGCCGGTGCATCGGAACTCGCCAGAAACGCGGCATAGAAGGTCGGCACCGCATAAAATATCGAAACAGGGTGTCGCCGCAGAACGGCGGCCACCCCGTCCGGAGTAGGGCGCTCCGGTGAAAGCACGGTGGTTGCGCCGACGCTCATCGGGAACGTCAGGGCGTTGCCGAGGCCGTAAGCGAAGAACAGCTTCGCCACCGAATAACAGAGATCGCTCTCCATAAGCCCAAGGACGCCTTCGCCATAGAGCTCGGCGGTGAGTCGCAGACTGGAATGCACATGCACCGCGCCCTTTGGACGGCCGGTCGAGCCCGACGTGTAGAGCCAGAAGCACGTGTCGTCGCGAGTCGTCGGCGCCGTGTAGGGGGCTGCGCTTGCTTTCTTGAGGAGATGCTCGAAGCTCAAATACCCGTGCGCGTTGTCGCCCGACACGATGACGTGAGTGACATGCGGGGATGATCCGATCAGCTTTGCGAACCTTGGGAGCAGCGCTTCCGATACGATCAGGAGCCTGGCGCGGCTGTCCGCAAGCATGAAACGGTAGTCCTCCTCGGTCATAAGCGTGTTGACCGGAATGGGGATGACACCGGCCTTGATGGCGCCGAGGAATGCGGTGGGCCAGTCGATCGTATCGAGGAGCGCGAGCATGATGCGCTCTTCCTGGCGCATCCCGAGGGAGCGCAGCACGTGCCCGAAGCGCGCGACGCGCTCGGCAAGGATTCCATAGGTCCACGAGCCGCGCGGGTCGATGAAGGCAGCCTTGTCGGCGCGCCCCGCGGCAAGATTGCGCTCGAGCACGTCCGCGGCAAAGTTGTAGTCGCGCGGAATGCGCTCGATCGCCTGGCGCGGATCGAGCGCTGCCGGCCTTGTTGCGGCCATTGCCATAGGGACGGTTCCTCCTTTGTCTTTGTCGCCGATTATGCAAGCAGTCCTAGCCAGCGGCAACGACAGCCTTTCCCGGATTGCGGCACCTGCAAACGGTAGGCTGCGAATTGCCAAGGACGACCCGCAGGGCCATATTCCGCTTCAAGGTCGGGCATAGCGTGGCAGAGGCGCCGGATGGATATTCAAGCTCTCGGGTATGTCGGCGTTCATGCAACGTCGATCGAAGATTGGGCGAGCTTCGGGACCAGGTTCCTGGGCATGCAGCTCGTCGAGCGAAGCCGCGGTACGCTTGCTCTGCGCATGGATGACCGCAAGCAGCGCGTCGTGGTCAGCGAGGACGGCGGCGAAGGCGTCGCCTTCTTTGGCTGGGAAGTGAGCGATTCAGACAAGCTCGATCAGATCGCTGCCCGGCTGGAGCAAAGGGGCGTGCAGGTGTCACGCGGAGCGCGCTCGCTTGCGGACGAACGTCGGGTGAAAGACCTCATCGTGCTCGCCGATCCGCTCGGGAACCGGCTTGAAATCTTCCACGGCGCAGAGAGCACGAGCGAGCCCTTCAAACCCGGTCGCTCGATCTCGGGGTTCCGCACCGGGCCGCTCGGCATGGGCCACGTGGTGCTGCACGTCGAGCACATCAATGACGCGCTGCCATTCTATCGTGACGTGCTCGGATTTCAGCTTTCCGATTACATGCGGCGTCCCTTCAACGCGTATTTCTTTCACGCCAATCCGCGCCATCACTCCATTGCCTTCATCGAAACTGGCCGCAACGCGACGCATCATCTGATGGTCGAGCTGTTCTCCCTCGACGACGTCGGGCAATGCTACGATCTTGCCTTGCGCGAAGAAGGCCGCATCGCCACTACGCTCGGACGCCACATCAACGACGAGGTGACGTCGTTCTATGCCAGCTCGCCTTCCGCCTTCATGGTCGAGTACGGCTGGGGCGGCCGCGTGATCGATGTGGAAAACTGGGAACCGGAAGAGGTCACCTGGGGGCCAAGCATGTGGGGCCACGACCGACTGTGGCTGAGCCCGGAGAAGCGCGCCGAGGCGCGCGGGATCCGGATTGCAGCCGCCGCAAGTGGGCTGCGCCGCCCGGTAAATGTGATGGAGGGCAACTACACGCTCATGCCCGGCGTCTGTCCGTGGTGGGACAGCATGGTTTGCAGCGAAGCCGCGGAATAGGGAGTCTCTGATCCGCGAGCAGCTTTCGGTCGGCTGCGGTCGGGCAGGAGCAGCGGGCCGCATGGGGCATCTCATTTCAGAACCGATCCCGCAGCTCAGGGCAAACGGGGCCGAGCTGCCGGCCATCGGGCTCGGCACTTCCGGGCTCGGCGACTGCGGCGAGATCGTAGCGACCGCGCTTGCGCTCGGCTATCGGCTCATCGATACGGCATGGAAATACGGCAGCGAGCGCGGAGTCGGGGAAGGCATGCGCATCTCACGTGTTCCGCGCAACGAGATTTTCCTCACGACGAAGGTTTCCCACGAATGTCTGCGCGCCGACGATTTCGCGCGGTCCGTGGATGAGAGTCTCGAGGCTTTGGGTGTCGATTACGTCGATCTGCTGCTGGTGCACTGGCCCAATCCGGAGATTCCGTTGTCCGAAACCATCGCCGCATTGGCCAATGCCAAGCGGCAGGACCTTGCACGGCACATTGGAGTTGCGAACTTCAACATCGACCTCCTCGACGAAGCGATCCGGCTCTCCCCCGAGCCCTTCATCACCTTGCAGGCCGAGTACCATCCTTACCTGGATCAGCGGCTGCTGCTGAAAGCCTGCCGACAGCGCGGCTTGCTGTTTACTGCTTACTGCCCGCTCGCTCGAGGAAGGTTGTTGGGTGATCCGGTCCTCAGGGAGATCGGCGCGCAAAAGGGAAGATCTGTCGCGCAGATCGCGCTGCGTTGGCTCATACAGCAAGGAAACATTATCCCAATTCCACGCTCGACGAACCCGCAACGTCTCGCCGAGAATCTGGATGTATTCGGCTTTACGCTGACGCCAGACGAGATCCGCCGGATTGACGCACTCACACACCCAGATGGCCGCATCGCCAATCCCACCGGGCGAGCGCCGGCCTGGGATTGAGGGCAGCAGGAAACTTGCATGTCCCACATCTCTGAGCCGTTCGACCTCCTCGCTGCAGATGCAGCATCGATGATCCGTAGCGCGGGGGCGTTACGGAACGAGGCTCACGGCTCAATCATCTCCTATTCGCGCAAGGTTTTCATTCCGCTGACCAGACTGTGCCGCGACGTCTGCGCCTATTGTACGTTCGCGACTACCCCGAAGCGCGTCAGTCGCGCATATCTCAACAGGGACGAAGTCCTCGACATTGCGCGAGCCGGAGCGGCGGCGGGGTGTAAAGAGGCGCTGTTCACAATCGGCGACAAGCCGGAGCTGCGCTACGCCCTTGCCCGCAAGGAGCTCGACGCACTGGGGCATGCGAGCACCATTTCTCTGCTCTCCGAGACGGCCCAACTCGTGCTCGATGAAACCGGCCTGTTGCCTCACATCAATGCCGGGATCATGGGGGCGGCAGAGTTGCAGAGCCTGCGGCAGGTGAGCGCTTCGCAGGGGCTGATGCTCGAGAGCGCATCCGAGCGACTCTGCAACCCCGGCGGGCCCCATTTCGGTTCGCCGGACAAGCACCCGCGGGCGCGCCTCGAGATGATCGAGGCGGCCGGAGCACTCGACATTCCCTTCACGACCGGCATCCTGATTGGTATTGGCGAGACCCGCCGCGAGCGCATCGAGGCGCTGCTCGCCATCCGCGATAGCCACAGGCGCCATGGCCATATCCAAGAGGTCATCATCCAGAACTTTCGCGCCAAGGCGAACACGCGCATGGCGCGGGCGCCCGAGCCCACCACTGAAGACATGCTGTGGACCATTGCCGCCGCCCGTCTCATTCTCGGGCCGACGATGAGCATCCAGGCGCCGCCGAACCTCAATCCTGATGCGCTGAGAGGATTGATCGCGGCCGGCATCAACGATTGGGGCGGTGTCTCGCCGGTCACGCGCGACCATGTCAATCCGGAAGCGGCGTGGCCGGAGATCCCTGCGCTCGCTGCGGCAACCGCCTCAACCGGCAAAACCTTGGTGGAGCGCCTGACGATTTATCCCTCTTTCGCTCTCGACGCGCAGAAATGGGCGGACTCTGCCATCCGGTCCCAGATCCTGGCTTCAATGGACAGCCAGGGTTTCGCCAGAACCGAAGATTGGGCACCGGGCGCGCAAATCTCTATTCCGCAGGTGCATATAGAGTCTCCGTCACGGCGCCGAGACATATGCGCTTGCCCGGCGCCTGCGGGGGACGGGTTTGTCCGGATATTGGATCGCGCGGTCAGGGGCTGCGATTTGAGCGCGGACGAGATCGTGTCGCTCTTCGGCGCCCGCGTGGATGCATTTGCTGCCGTGTGCGCAGCCGCCGACGAGGTGCGCAAACGCGTGAACGGCGATTCCGTCTCGTACGTGGTGACGAGGAACATCAATTACACAAACGTCTGCTACTTTCATTGCGCCTTCTGCGCGTTTTCGAAAGGCAAGCGCAGCGAGCATCTACGCGGACCCGCCTACGTCCTCGATCTCGCCGAAATCGTGCGGCGCGCGCGCGAAGCGTGGGAGCGTGGAGCGAGCGAGGTGTGTTTGCAGGGCGGGATCCATCCGCAATATACCGGGCGCACCTACATCGACATCTGCCGCGCCATAAAGGCTGCCGTCCCCGGCATTCATATCCATGCTTTTTCCCCGCTTGAGATCAGCCAGGGGGCAGCGACCCTGGGCCTGAGCGTTGCCGACTTCCTGTGCCAACTCCGGGACGCCGGACTGGCGACCCTACCCGGCACCGCCGCCGAGATCCTGGATGATGAAGTCCGCCAGGTAATCTGCCCGGACAAGGTGACGACAGATCAGTGGCTGTACACCATCGAAACCGCCCATCGGCACGGCCTCAAGACCACGGCGACCATCATGTTTGGCCACGTGGACCGTCCGATCCACTGGGCGCGCCACTTGCTCGCGTTGCGGGAGCTACAACGGCGTACTGGAGGCTTCACCGAGTTCGTGCCGCTGCCCTTCGTGCCCATGGAAGCGCCAATATTTTTGCGCGGACAATCCCGCCGCGGGCCGACATTCCGCGAGGCCGTCCTGATGCATGCCGTCGCCCGGCTCGCGCTCCATCCGTTCTTCAAGAATATCCAGGTCTCCTGGCCCAAGATGGGGCGCGACGGTGCGGGTGTCTGCCTCTCCGCCGGCTGCAACGATCTCGGCGGCACCTTGATGAACGAGTCCATTTCACGAGCGGCTGGCGCCGCTCATGGCCAGGAGCTTGCCCCGCACGAGATGGAGACTCTCATCCGAAAGCTCGGCCGCGCTCCGCGGCAGCGCACCACATTGTATGACGACGCTGCGCCGGAGCGGATCGCAGCCTCCTGGAACGCCGCTCCGCTCCTCCCCGTTGTGGCTTCGCTTTCCCCGCCGGATAGCGTTCGGGCTACTTCGCGCCCGCGACGACCCGCAGGGCAGGGCGTTGCTTGACGCCAAACTCGACTGGCTTGACGCCAACCTTGCTGCTGATCGCCTCAAGCGCAGAGGGGGTTCGGCGCATACAGCCCGCGATGCTCCGCGATCGGCTGAAAGCGGTCGGTCAATCCGACAACTGTTTCGGCCGCGCCGAGCGCCAGGTAGGCGTCCTGCTCCATTGCCCGGGCGAGGCCATCAGCGCATCGAAATGACGATGGCCTCGCCATCCGCCTTGAGCTCGACCTTGAGGCCGCAAGCGCGGGCAAGCAGCCCGGCATAGAATGGCTGGATCGCGTGCGCGTCGACGGACCCGTTCTCCGAGGCCCCTTCCAACAAGGTGGGGATGGCTTCTGGGATGCGAGAATTGGGACCGGATGCCACCAGTCGAAACCCGATATTCTGGCCTTCTCCTATTGGGCCTACCTCGATGGTGCCGCCGCGCGGGATTGTTTGGCCGGCGATAATGAGCATGTTCAAGAGCAACTTGACCCGATTTTTCGGCAGCAGCGCGGGCGGCAGCTGCCAGACAAGCTTGGTTTTGTCATCCTCGATAAACCCCCGCGCCATGTTATGGGCATCGCCGAGATCGATCTGCGCGCCAGCCGAGCCCGCCGCTCCGAAAGCCAGTCGGCAGAATTGCAGGCGTGCTGACGCTGCCTTTGCGCTTTTTTTGATGAGATCGAGGGCAAAGTCTTTGGTCTGCTGGTCGCTCTCCTTTTCATCCAACACTTCGAGTCCGTTCACGATTGCGCCGATTGGACTGATCAGGTCATGGCAGACGCGCGAGCAGAGAAGTGCGGCGAGGTCGAGCGCGTCAAGCGCCACAGCTGTGGTCATAAGGACGTCTCCATGGGCGGTGGGACGAGCGAATGCGCGAGCGCGACTCACCTGTCCTGCCGTATAACCCTCGGCTGCGTAGTCTGCCAAGAGTAGGTATAAGACATCATGACTTTGTACCCTCGGGCCAAGCGATCGAGGCACAGAGTCCATGAGCTGAGGAGAGCGAACGTGCATCCATGACAAAACCGGAGGGATTTGGGTGTGAGGAGCGACTGCTCGATGAGCTTTCCTCGGTGGTTTCGGCCGCTGCCGCTGCGATCCTTGCTGCGCGCCGGCACCCGCTCGAAGCGCATATCAAGCCTGATCAGTCACCGGTCTGCGCCGCGGATCATGCGGCGGAAGCCGTAATATTGGATGCGATTTCCAGGCTTCTTCCAGGAGTACCTGTCGTATCGGAAGAGGCGACCGCCAGATCCCCCGCGCCGAATGCGCCATCCGGCACTTTCGTACTCGTAGACCCCTTGGACGGAACGCGCGAACTCCTCGCTGGGCGGAATGAATTCACCGTGAACCTGGCAGTCATGGACGGTGCTGCCCCGTGGCTCGGCATCGTCGCTGCACCTGCCGCGGGGATACTGTGGCGTGGGATTGCGGGCAGGTGCGCCGAGCGGCTGATCCTGCCGGCCGGCGCTCCTGCGACCGCCGCCACCAGCCGCGCACGCATCCACACCCGCAAGTGCCCCCACTCAGGCCTGATTGCGGCAGTAAGCCGCTCGCATCTTGATTCCCGCACCCTCGCCTTCCTGACGAGGCTACCACTAGCGCAGCGACTCCCCTGCGGATCGGCCGTCAAATTCTGCCAGATCGCTCAGGGCAACGCGGATGTTTACCCACGACTTTCAACCACCTGCGAGTGGGATGTCGCGGCGGGTCATGCCGTCCTCGCGGCTGCGGGCGGGGTTGTAACCACGCCGGAGGGCAGTGCCTTGAGGTACGGCCGCGGCGATAAGGAGTTTCGTGTGGCCGGGTTTATCGCTTGGGGCGATCCCGCAGCTCCTGAGGCATTGGGACTGGCGAACTTCGGTAGCGCCCCGCCGCGACCATAGTATTGTCGCTGTTGTGGCGATTCGGTTGCGCTTTGGCCGCAAAGGCAAGTTACCGGTTGTGAACGGCCGGGGCCGGTTGATTTAAGCCCTTGCGGTCGATCTAGCCCTTACGGAGCCCGTGATGCAGGCCCTTCTACGGTCCACTTCTCTGGTGCTGTTGCTCTTGTTCGCATTGGCGAGCGATTGGGCCCGAGCGCAATCTGAGGCTCAACCTCCGGCCAATCCGGGCGCCCAAAGTGCACCCTCCGGGGGCCAATATTCCTCCAATGAGGTCATCGATGCCGGTCACCGCTTCTTCGGCACAGTCTCGCGCGGGCTCGCCCAGATCGTCGAAAAAGCCGGGAGCCAGTGGGGTCTCCCGAACGGATATGTGCTGGGACAGGAGGCCGGCGGCGCGATGGTGGCCGGACTGCGTTACGGGGAAGGCATTCTCTATACCAAGAATGCCGGCGACCTTCGGGTGTATTGGCAAGGCCCTTCGCTTGGCTTCGATTTCGGCGGCGACGGAGCCCGCACCATGATGCTCGTGTACAGTCTTCCAGCCACGGATGCCATCTATCAGCGCTTCGTCGGCATCGACGGATCGGCGTATTTCGTCGGGGGCTTGGGCATGACGGCGTTGACATTCAACAACGTCGTCGTGGTCCCAATTCGCTCCGGCATCGGTTTTCGTCTCGGCGCCAATGTGGGCTATCTGAAATTTACGCCAACTGCGACCTGGAACCCGTTTTGAGTCTCTTCCGGGTGGGTTAACCGATAGGTATCCTGGCAGTGCCGGATTCTCCGTGGCAAAGTGATACGAATTTAGAGTCGATGTAGTCGAGGAGGCGTATTTTCATGGTCGAACCGATCATGTACGGCGCGATCGGATTTCTTATCGCGGGCTTGCTCGTCATCGGCTTCATCCCGTTGGTCCATGCGCGGGCGGAGCGGCTCACCACACGACGCCTCGAAGCGCTCACCCCGCTTTCCATGGCCGAGATTCAAGCCGAAAAGGATCAGCTCCGCGCAGAATTCGCAATGTCGACACGCCGGCTCGAAATGAGCGTCGAGCAATTAAAGGCAAAGACCACCAACCAGCTCACCGAGATTGGCAGAAAGAGCGATGCGATCGGACGTCTTAAGCTCGATCTCGGCGAGAAAACCGCGAGCTTGTTCGCGCTCGAGGCCAAGGAGAAGCAGCTTTCCTCCGAGCTCCACGCCGCACAGGCGGAGATCGCGACCAAGGAGCGCGCTTTGGCCGAAGCCGAGCGCGCGCTTGCCACGATGCGTGCGGAGTTTTCACTGGTCAGCGTAGACCAACGTGAAAGCGCGGCCACCGCGGAGAGCCGGCGGGTCGAGCTGCTTGCTTTGCGCGCCCAAGCCGAGGCGTTGAAAGGGCAGATCGAGAGCTACGACAAGGAGACGCAGGAGCTTGAAGCTCGGCTCCGCCGCAAAACCACGGAAGCCGCCAAGTTGAACGAACAGCTCGCGGCGGAGCGCGGCAGAGCGGAGCACTTCGCCGGACGCGCGACCGAGCTCGACCGTGCGCTTCTCGTCTACAAGACTGAAGCGGAAGTGCTCGGCCGGCGCGTGGAGGAGCTGACCACGCGACTTGATGAGCAGGGACGCTTTCTCGTCGATCGCGAGTCCACGTCCGACGAATTGCGCAATCAGGCAGCCAGTGCGCAGCGGGTCGAGTCTGAAGTTCGCGCCGCATTGGCCGAGGTCGAGAAGCGGCATCGCTCGGAGACCCAGGCGATCCGGGCCGAAAAAGCTTCGCTCGAAGCGCAGATCCGGCAGTCCCGGGAGCAGCGCGCCCAGCTGGAGAGCGAGATTGCGGCCATGAAGCGCGACGCTGAAACGACATGGGCAGACGAGCGCATGGAGAGCACGCTACTGCGCGAACGCATCAATGACATAGCCGCCGAGGTTGCGCGTCTCACTGCAGCCCTGGAAGGACCAACCTCTCCGATTGCGGCCATCGTCAACGGCGATTCGGAGCATTCGACCAGCGCAAACGGCAGTAATGGGACAGGTGTGGCGCTAGCTCCGCAAATTGAGCAGGCGAAGGGAACGTTGGCGGATCGCATCCGCGCGTTGCAGAGTCGCGCATCCAGCGTTCCGCAGCCCAGCGAAGCCTAGGGCTGCGTCCAAGGATTGACCTGCATCGGTGTCATTGGCCGACCGCGCTAACCTGAGTCGATTCCCTCCGCCTCGCTTGACAGCCCGTCTCCCCTCCTTAAATGCTGGCCTTGGTGCGGGCGCTTAGCTCAGCGGGAGAGCGTTCCCTTCACACGGGAGAGGTCGCAGGTTCAATCCCTGCAGCGCCCACCA
>Ga0209331_1000091_pt1 | contig 28854 bp, 29 predicted proteins | sample JacPinW_OM3H0_M3_FD_187971 | JGI IMG/M metagenome (GOLD analysis project Ga0209331, IMG submission 187971) | Forest soil microbial communities from Algoma, Ontario, Canada - Jack Pine, Ontario site 1_JW_OM3H0_M3 (SPAdes) (version 2) | ecosystem: Environmental > Terrestrial > Soil > Boreal...
CGCGTTCTGGTCGACGAACTCCGGCATATGCAGCAGTAGAGCGTTTTCAAGCGAAGTGGAAACCGGTTCGCGTCAAGAAAACGCGTCAAATCAAAAATCTAGAGCCCCGTTTCGATTCAATCGAAACGGGGCTCTAGCCGGGTAAGAGGCATGAACAGGCGCGGACTTCAAATTGCGACCGCCATTCTTGGCGCGATCCCGGTCCTTACCGGGATCATCACGATGTTCGGGCTCAGCGATCCCATTTACGCCTCCGCGAACATCCCCGCCAACGCGCTGCTCGACAGCAATCTTCGCTTCTTCGGCGGCGTGTGGCTGGGCCTCGGTGTCGCGCTCTACTGGCTCATTCCCAACATCGAAAAGCAGACAGTCTTATTCCGCGTGCTGTGGGGCATGATCTTTCTGGGCGGCATCGGGCGCCTGCTGTCGATGGTCTTTCTCGGGCCCCCGCCGTTGCCGTTCATCGCCTTCACAGCGCTCGAGATCGTTGGTGCGCCCTTCTTCATTTGGTGGCAGGCGCGCGTTGCACGAACTGCCGCGTAAAATCCCGGACCGAATTTTGGGGACTCAGTGCGGCCCGCCCGTCACCAACTCCTCGATCCGGATCGGAAATCGCCGCACCCGGACTCCCGTCGCGTGCCAGACCGCGTTGGCGACGGCGCCGGCGGAGCCGGTGATGCCGATTTCGCCGACGCCTTTGATGCCGAGTGCGTTCACGTGAGGATCGTGTTCCTCGATCATCAACGCCTCCATCGATGGCACGTCGGCATTCACCGGGACATGATACTCCGCGAGATTAGCGTTGATGATCCGCCCGGAGCGGCGGTCGACGAGTGCCTCCTCGTGCAGGGCAAACGACATGCCCCAGATCATGCCGCCATAGATCTGGCTGCGCACGAGGTGGGGATTGATGATCCGTCCCGCCGCGAACGCGCCGACCAGGCGGGTGACGCGGATTTGACCCAGATCCGGATCGACCTTGACCTCGGCGAACACCGCGCCATGCGCATGCATGGCGTAGTTCGCTTGCGCCGCAGGGTCCGAAGCGCCCTTGCCGCGGGCTTCGACCTGCGCGAGGCCGGCGCGGCCGATTATGTCAGCGTAGCTCTCACTGCGCGTTTCGTCGTCGCGACGGAACAGGCGGCCGTCGCGGGCGACGACGCCGGCGTTTCCCGCCCCGAACAGCGGCGAGCGCTCGTCGCCGGTCGCGAGATCGGCGAGTTTAGCGATCACGGCTGCGCCCGCATTGTGGATGGCCATGCCGGCGGTCGCGGTGTGGGCCGAGCCGCCGGCGATGCCGGCGTCCGGCAGGTCGGAGGTGCCGGCCTTGAACTCGACCTGTTCGAGGTCAAGCCCGAGGCCATCGGCCGCGATCTGGGCGAGCGCGGTCCAGGCGCCCTGGCCCATGTCGTGGGCGCCAATTTCCATTACGCCTGCGCCGTCGCTTCGCACCACCGCGCGCGCCTCCGCCTGGAACATCAGGGCCGGAAATGTCGCGGTGCCGACGCCCCAGCCGACCAAGAGGCCGGCGTCGTCGCGTGTTTGCCGCGGCGCGAGCGGGCGCTTCGCCCAGCCAAAACGCGCGGCGCCTTGGGCGTAGCATTCGCGCAGCGCTTTCGACGAAAACGGCTTGCCGGAAATCGGCTCGACCTCGGCGTAGTTCTTGAGACGGAATGCGAGCGGATCCATCCCGCAGGCCCATGCCGTTTCGTCGATCGCGCTCTCGAGCGCGATCGATCCGGTCGCCTCGCCGGGCGCGCGCATGAACAATGGCGTGCCGGTGTCGATCCGGACCGCTTCGTGCGAGGTGGCGATCGCCGGGCTCGCGTACAGCGTATGCGAGGCGTCGGCGGCGGGTTCGTAGAAATCGTCGAACGTACTGGTCGCAATCTTGGCGTGATGATCGATCGCGGTCAAAAGGCCGTCGCCGTCGACGCCAATGCGAAGCTTTTGGCGGGAGGCCGAACGATGGCCCACCGGTCCGTACATGTGTTCACGGCGCAGCACGAGTTTCACCGGCCTGCCGACCATTTTGGCCGCGAGGATGCCGAGCACCTGCGGCCCCGAAACCAAACCCTTCGATCCGAATCCGCCACCCAAAAACGGGCTGCGGATATGGATCTTCTCCGGCGAAATTCCGAACAATCCAGCGATCCGCCCCTGGGCCATGGCAAGGCCCTGGCTTGGCGTATCGATCGACAGCGTATCGCCGTCCCATACTGCTACGATGGCGTGCGGCTCCATCGCGTTGTGGTATTGCGCCGGCGTCTCGTAGGTCGCTTCGATGCGCTTGGAGGCGGAAGCCAGACCAGCCTCCACATCGCCCCGCTCGATCGCAGCCGGATTGCCGATGCCGACCGCAGGCGGCACAAAACGTTCGCCGCCATCGAGCCCGACGCGGGCCGGCAGCACCTCGTATTGCGGCGACAGCAGCGCCGCGCCTTCGGTCGCGGCCTCCAGCGTCTCCGCGATCACCACTGCGATCGGCTGGTTCGCATAACGCACATTGTCGTTCTGCAACAGTTCCATCCGGAACATGAAGGGATTGGTCTTGGCGTCCGGGTCTTCCGCGAGCGGTGGACGGTTGGCAGAGGTCATGACCTCGACCACGCCGGGGTGGCGCTTCGCCGCCTCAACGTCGAGGAATTTCACGTGGCCGCGCGCGATGCTGGAGACTGCGAGAACTGCATGCAGCATGCCGGGTGGGTGATTGTCCGCGGCGTAGCGGGCTTCGCCCTTGACCTTCAACACGCCATCGCGGCGGGTCAGCGGCTGCCCGATACTGGAGCCGTGGCGGAGATGGGCGGGAGCCCGGGTGAGGCTGATCTCAGGCATGATGCAACGCTCCGGATACCGATGCGAAAGGGGAGGCGGGAAGGGCGGGAATGCGCTCCGGCGTTCCCGCCGTGGCGAGCGTCAGCGCGCGGACGAGAATGCGGTGTGCGAGCTCGATCTTGAACTGATTGTCGCCGGAGGGTTTTGCGTCGGTGAGCGCCGCTTCCGCGGCGCGACGGAACGCCGCCGGAGTGGGACTGGCGCCTGCCAGAATCTCTTCCGCCCCGCGCGCCCGCCATGGTTTCGGCGCGACACCACCAAGCGCGAGCCGCGCTTCCCGGATCACGCCGCGTTCGATCCGCAAAGCGGCTGCGGCCGAGACGATCGCGAAGGCATAAGACGTGCGTTCGCGCACTTTCAGATAGCGTGCATGCGCCGAGAAGGCGCTTGCTTCGGCCGGCAGCCGCAGCGCGACGATCAGATCGGCGGGCTCGAGCAAATTATCTCGCTCAGGCGTATCGCCGGGCAGACGATGCAGCGCCTCCAGCGCAATCTCGCGCCGGCCAGCTTTGCCCTCGATCTCAACCACGGCATCGTGCGCGACCAGCGGCACACAGAAATCCGATGGGTGGGTGGCGATGCACGACTCGCTCCAGCCGAGCACGGCATGCAAACGATTTTCGCCGCCGCGGGCATCGCAGCCCGTGCCGGGCCGGCGCTTGTTGCAGGCGCTGGCGGGATCGTAAAAGTATCCGCAGCGCGTCCGCTGCAAGAGATTGCCGCCCACAGTCGCGGCATTGCGAAGCTGCGCGGAAGCACCCGACAGAAGCGCCTCGGCTACGGCCGGATAGGATTTTGCGAAATCAAAATCGTGCGCGAGATCGGCATTGCGGACCAGCGCGCCGATGCGCAACCCCCCATCGGCGAGATGCTCGATGCGGTCGAGCCCCGGAAGTTGCGCGACATCGACCAGACGGTCCGGGCGCGCGATGCCGCCCTTCATCAAATCGAGCAGGTTAGTGCCGCCAGCAAGATAGGCTGTGCCCGGTTGGGCTGCGGCGGCGACGGCGTCGGAAATGGTTGCTGGCTTGATGTAATCGAAAGTCTTCATGCCGAGCGCCTCTGATTGGCCGCGGTAAGGTTTTGCTGGGCTTCCAGCACGGCGTCGGTGATTCCGGCATACGCGCCGCATCGGCAGAGGTTACCGCTCATGCATTCGCGGACTCGCTCCGGGTCGTCGCCGGCCTGGCCTTCCTGGATCAGTCCGATCGCGCTCATGATCTGGCCCGGCGTACAAAACCCGCACTGAAAACCGTCATGCGCGATGAAAGCCGCCTGCACCGGATGGAGCTGATCGCCACGCGCGACGCCCTCGATCGTGAGCACATCGGCGCCGTCATGGCTTATCGCCAAGGTCAGGCAGGAGTTGATGCGGCGGCCATCGACCAGCACGGTACAGGCGCCGCATTGGCCGCGGTCGCATCCTTTCTTGCTGCCGGTCAAATCGAGACGCTCACGCAACAGGTCGAGCAGCGTGACGCGGGGGTCTTCAAGCTCGACGTCCCGCCGGACGCCGTTGATGGTAAGGCTGATGGGGAAGCTCATGCAGGCTCCGATCAATGCTATGGTCAAATGGAGGCGCGGGCCGCCGCGGTTGATCGGCGGACGTTTGTAGATTTGGTGCCTGACGCCATATACGGAGGTATCCTCCGTTTCGCAAGGGGCAGGAAAAAATAGCCTGATCGGGAAAAATGGAAATCAATTGTTCGAAAAGATCATGCTCAAACAAAGAGATGAGATCGTGATCCAATTAAATCTCGTCGAATCGTGATTAGATTATTCGGATGACAGTTCAGTCCGCAGCAACCCTTCGCAGGCCCCGCGCCGACGCGGTCCGCAATCGCGAGCGTGTGCTGGAGGCCGCCAAAATTGTGTTCAGCGCCGGCGGTGCGGACGCGAGCCTGGAGGCCGTGGCAAAGCGCGCCGGCGTCGGCATCGGCACGCTGTACAGGCATTTCCCGACGCGCGAGGCGTTGTTCGAGGCGGTTTATCGCCGCGAGGTGCAGCAGCTCGGCGAGCTTGCGGAAGCGCTGAAGAGCGAAGCGTCGCCGGTCGATGCCTTACGGCGCTGGCTGCGGTCCAATGTCGAGTTCGTCGCCACCAAGAAGGGCATGTCGGCAGCGCTGGCACTTGCCATGAATAGCCAGTCGGAACTCACTGCCTATTCATTCGAGCGACTGACCAAAGCCGTCGGCGCCCTGCTCGACCGCGCCGTCGCCGCCGGCGAGATACGCAGCGATGTCAGCCCGGAAGACCTGCTGCGGGCGCTGGTCGGCATGTGCTATCTGCACGACCAGCCGGGCTGGCAAAAGAGCGTGGTGCGGCTGCTCGATGTCTTTGTCGATGGGCTGCGTGTGCAAGGGAGCGCCGGCGGAGCGGCGAAGCCGGTACCGCGACGCGACGGCGGCAAGAAGAGACCTCAGCGGCAAGCATCCCGCAAGGGCCGCAAGTAGTATTGGTTATTTGCAAGACAGAGCCCGATCCCCGCAAATCCCGGACGTCACACCAACTGGAGCCGCAACTCTCGTCCCACAATCTTCGCAGCGCGCTGCAGACTCTCAATCGTAGCGCTGCCGTTGTCAGGGTCGAGCAGACGGTCCACTTGTGCGCGGCTGGTTTTCATCAGTTCGGCCATTCGCTGCTTGGAGATTTTCTTTTTCTTCATTTCGCTAGCAAGCTGACGAGCGATGACTGCTTTGATCGCGGCTGCGGTTACTTCTTCGCGAATCCCGCCGTCTTCGAGCCAGCTCTCGAAGCTCGAACCTAGGTGGGGATTTTTCTTGGCCATGACTGCAACTCCCTGAATCTCTGTCTTGCCAGCGTCAGATCCTCTGCCGAGGTCTTCTGTGTCGCGGCCTCTCATATGTCGATAAGGTCGATATCGCAGGAATCCGATTGCGCCACACCATGTTCTTGGCGTCGTGGTAAAAAAGGCCGGTGCGGCCGGCGCAAATCAGTGGTCTTTGCTTGGGGGTTTCGATGGGCTCAGATTGACGAGCCACGACTTGTTGGTGCTCTGCTTGCCGCTCATGAGATCGCCGATCGGCTGTTGCGCCACCACGAGCTGGGTTCCGTCGGGGCTCCAGGTGGTCGGCCAAATTCCGCTTTGCAGAGCGGTTGATTCCGGAAAACCCGCTTCGTTGAAATGCGTCAGGCGCTGCGGCTTTCCACTGCCGTCTACCTTCATCAGATAGGCGTCCGACACCAGCGTTTTGAGATTGGTCCGATACGAGGCGATGCCAAGGCTCGATCCCCAGGCGAGCCGCGAGCCATCCGGCGAGTATCGGGCATGCTCGTCGTATTGTTCGGGGCTGTTGGTGAGATTGCGCACCTGGTTTGTTTTGAGATCATATTCCCAGAGATCAAGGCCCATGGTGTTGGCCAAGCCGCGGTCGGATGAAAACAATATTTTGGTCCCGTCGCGGGAAAAACCGTGCGGCTCATAGACCCCGTCATTGCCGAGCAACATCCGATCATTGGAAAGATGCGGGCCGCCCTGGTCGGAGAAGTCGGCGACATGCAATTCGAAATAGCCAAACGTCCGCTTGCGATCGGCTTTGCCGGTCAAGCGCGCATAGACGATATGGCGGCCGTCGGGCGAGAAATAAGGTGACAGCGCTCCCGTCAGCTTCTCGGTGGTGAAATTCGTCAGATTGGTCCAGTGCCGTCCATCTGAAGTGACCACCCATAGATCCATCCAGACGCCGCTGCCCGGGCTGACCGCCTTTTGCACGACCGCGCTATTGCCCACCAGCCGCTCGGCGAGTTCGGCCTCCATCACGATGTATCGCCCGGTCGGGTCAAAATGCGCGAACCCTTTGTGGCGGTTCGCCGCGGGGCCGCCGCTGGCCGCGGTGCCCGTGATCGCTCGCATGTCGGAGCCGTCGGCATTCAGCGTGTAGACCTGGTAGATCCCGTTCGCGTCGCGCTCGTCCATCAATAGTCTGTTGGTCTGCGCCGACCAATCCCGGACGCAGCCGTGATCGGTGATGAGCTTGACCGTCGGCAAGGTCTGGGAAAAAGCGGTAGTTGCGGAAAATCCGCACAGGATCAGGCTTGCTATCAAGATGATCGGGTGAGCCGTTTTGATAGAGGTCGACAGAAGGCCGTCGAAACCGGGCTTGTCCAGATCAATTTGCGGAGAACCACCGATCAGCGTGAACCCAAGCTCGCGCAACGAGCTTGCCATGAGTCTTGCATCGCTTTTTGGATTGTCCAGCGGCGCGACGTTTTTGTAGGCGGAATTGCCGATCACCAGCGCGATCCGCTTCTCGGCGAATGCCATTGTGCCTGTCAGGGCAAGGATGATCGTTCCCAACAATGCGGATCGGATACTGCGCAAGGCCGGTCGCCTCGAATCTAAGAAGGACAAACGGGTAAACACTTCGATGAGCTTAACCGGTCCCTTGCGGTTCTCAAAGCCGCCGGTGCTTCGGCGTCCAGTGATAGTCGTCGGCCCCCGGAACTTGGGCGCGGACAACGCGGCCCTTAACTCTACTGATTAACCCTTGGTCAGGCCGGCGCGGCTATACATGGTCGTCCATCGAAGTACTATTCCGGGATCAGCGAGCAATCGGCCATGAGCAGTGCCGTCATCGACCAGTCGACAGGCAAGCCGCGGTCACGCGCAAAACCGTCTGCGGCCAAGAGCTGGCTGAAGGCGATCGAGCTGACCTCCCGCATCGAGGCCGATCCGAACAGGCTGTTTGCTGACCTCGTCGAGGGCTGGGCGAACCGGCAACCCGACCGTCCCGCGCTGATTTCGGAAACCGAGACGTTCAGCTATCGCGCGTTGGCGAACCGGATCAACCGCTATGCACGCTGGGCATTGTCGGTCGGCATCGAAGCCGGCGACACGGTTTGTCTGATCATGCAAAACCGGCCGGATTACATCGCAGCCTGGCTCGGCATCACAAAAATCGGCGGCGTCGTGGCGCTGATCAATACCAAGTTGGTCGGGCTGTCGCTGTCGCACTGTATCAACGTTGCGGATGCCGGCCATGTCATTCTCGCCGACGAACTGAAGGATACATTCGAAACGGCGCTGCCCCATTTGAACCGCGCCCCAAAAATCTGGATCCATGGCGGCGAGGCAAGTATCGCGGCGGCGCTGGAGCAGGAAAATGGCGGCCCGCTGTCGCCGGCCGAGCGAGGTGGAACCACCATCAATGATCGCGCGCTGTTGATCTACACCTCCGGCACCACCGGCCTGCCAAAGGCGGCCAGCATCAGTCACCGCCGTATTCTGAACTGGGGTGGCTGGTTCGCAGGCATCACCGGCGCGTCGCCGGAAGACCGGCTGTACGATTGCCTGCCGGTCTATCACAGCGTCGGCGGTATCGTCGCGCCATGCAGCATGCTGAGCGCGGGCGCATCGGTGGTGCTGTCGGACAAATTCTCTGCGAAGACCTTCTGGCACGATATCGTGCGCTTCGATTGCACGCTGTTCCAATATATCGGCGAGCTCTGCCGCCATCTCCTGAAAGCACCTCCGTCCGAATCCGAAAACCGGCATCGGCTTCGGCTGGCGTGCGGCAATGGTCTGCGCAGCGATATCTGGGAAGCCTTTCAGGCGCGTTTTGCGCTTCCCCAAATCCTCGAGTTTTATGCGGCGACCGAGGGCAATTTCTCGCTCTACAATGTTGAGGGCCGGCCGGGCGCGATTGGCCGGATTCCGCCGCTATTGGCGCATCGTTTTCCGGCGGCGATCGTTCGCCTCGATTTCGAGGCTGGCACGCCCGTTCGCACGGCAGACGGTCTTTGCGTTGCCTGCACTCGCGGCAAAGTCGGCGAGGCGATCGGCCGGATCGGAACCGCCGACGAGGGCGGCGGCCGTTTCGAGGGCTATACAGACAAGAGCGAGACCGAAAAGAAAATCCTGCGCAACGTATTCGCCCAAGGCGATGCCTGGTTTCGCACCGGCGACCTGATGAAATGTGACGAAGCCGGCTTTTTCCATTTCGTCGACCGGGTCGGCGACACCTTTCGTTGGAAGGGAGAGAATGTCGCGACGTCGGAAGTGAACGAAGCCGTGGCGGATTGCCCTGGTGTGGCCGACGCTACCACCTATGGCGTGGAAATTCCCGGCGCCGACGGCCGCGCCGGAATGACCGCGATCGTGGTCGGCGATGAATTTGATTTTGCAAAATTGCAGGATCATCTGTCGCGTCGGCTGCCGGCCTATGCACATCCGGTGTTCGTCCGGATTTGCGCAGCACTCGACACTACCGAAACCTTCAAGCAGAAAAAGCATCAGCTGGCGCGCGAGGGTTTCGATCCGCTTCTCGTAACTGACCTGCTGTTCTACCGGGAACCCGGGTCGGGCGCCTATCGTCCGATCAAGGCCGCCGACCATGCGCGCATCCTGGACGGTTCGGTCCGGCTATAAGCGCCAAGGCACAAAAACCGAACGGGGCGGCACCTCGCGCCGCCCCGTCAGCCATTTCCTGTTCGATGCTCAGTGCCGCATCATCATCATGCCACCGGGCTTGCCCATCGGTTGGAACGCAGGGCCGTGAAACTGCGCCGTGCGGAAGGTATTGCCGCCGTTCGTGATAACCGGTTGCTGGCGGAATTTGGTCGGTTGCTGATCGACGTGGAGCGGCGAATACGATTTTACAGGCCGATCCTCAGTATGGATGACCTCTCCAGTGAGCTTCGAGTTGTGCCGTGACTCTAGCTTCGAGCTCTGCAACGTGCCGCTCTTGTTCACGCCATTGCTCGGCATTTCGACGATCTTGCCGCTGCCGCCGCGGCCGCCGCCGCTGGATGCGGTGGTGCCCGACGATGGCAGGGTGACGATCTTGCCGCCTTCGCCGAGCTTGTCCACGCCGGTCTTGCCTACGTTGTTGCCGCCGGTTGCGTTGGTGCCAGACGGCGGCAGGGTGACGATCTTGCCGCCTTCGCCGAGCTTGTCGACGCCGATCTTGCCGGTGTTGTTGCCGCCAGTTGCGTTGGTGCCGGACGAAGGCAACGTCGAGAGCTTGCCGCCCTCGCCAAGCTTGTCCAGGCCGAGTTTGCCGGCGGAAGCGCCGCCAACCCCGCCCTGCGGAATGATGGGATTACCGAGCTTGTTCAGCGCGAAGATCTGCTTCGGCTGCGAAAGCGGGATCATTTTTGGTTGCACCGCCAGTTTCAGGGCACTCTGCGCATAGGGGCTGTTCGAGTATTTTGCGTAGAACGACTGATACGCGATCGGCGAATTCGCGAGCACCGCATTATGCCAGGCTTGCGCCAGCACGAGGCTCGCCATCAGCGCACGAATGCTGTCGCACAAGGGATCGTGAGGATAAAGCTGGATGAACTCCTGATAATCCTCGATCGAGTTCTCGGCCAGCACATAATCATAGGCCTGGCGCACCGCCCGCGACGGCAGATCGCTGGCCACAAAGGTTGGCTTCACCCGCTCCGGCGGGCGCGTTGCCGCAACCGCGGTATCGCCGAAGAAATAGAAGTCGCTGGTCAGCGACGAGCTTTCCCAGGGCGTCTGATGCCCTTCGGTCGAATTGTTCACGTCGAGACGGACCCGTTTGAACAATTGCTCGATCGGCAGGTTCTTCTCGTGCGCCTCGCGCAGGAAGGCCTGGGTGTACGGAGAATGGTTGCCGTTGCCATCGAGGGCTTCGGTACCCGGCGCCGTCGAATAGCCTACGATGGAGCCGTTCGGCGCGTCGACGATTGCAAGGCCGCGGCCGGCGTCATTCAGCGCAGGGAACGGATTGTTGCGGCAGGCATCGAGAACGACGATCCGCATCCGGCTCGGGATCTCCTCCAGCGTCGCCATCACGTCGACGAGCCGGACCGAACCGTTGATCAGATCGGGCTCCGAGGTAATCCTGGCGTCAACCGGAACCAGGTAATTCTCGCCGGCGATCTGCACGCCATGGCCGGCATAATACACCATCGCCACCGTGTTCTGGCCGTGGCCAGAGATTTTGGCGGAGAAGTCCTGGATCACCTGGATCATCTGATTGTGATTGAGATCGGTGGCCGCAATCACCTCAAAGCCCGCCGAATTGAGCAGCTCGGCGACCGCCTTCGCGTCGTTGGCGGGGTTCGGAAGCTGGGTGACGTTCTGGTAGTTCGAATTGCCGATCACCAGCGCGACCCGCTGTTCCGGGCCGTTCCGGCCCGCGGGATTGCCTGGATTAGGCATCGTCTCGGCGTGAACCGACCTGGTCGGGTCGAACGCCAGCAAACTGGCCAGAAGAAAAGCACTCAATAAAACTCGCTTGAAAAGGCTCATGACGTTCTCCCACAAGAAATCTCGGCGTGAGATTGGTTGCGAGCACGCTAATCCCGGTTCATGCGGAGTATGTGATCTAGGTCACGACCGGGGACGGATGCGAATGCCGTCGACCTTGGGTCCAATTCCAATCTGCAAAACTCCCGATGTAACTCTTGCGGTACGAGAAATTTTTGCGGACGGATTCCTTCCTTGCGCGGAAGCACCGCGACGCCACGGCATCGGCTTTGGCGAGAGCTGTGGCCCAGGCGGCGCCCAGCTTACCGGGAATAACCAAACGGTTTCGGGGTACGGAAATCAAAGATTTGTTTCACTTCCCTCTTCCGAGCGAGCGAAAGCGGCTGAAGTCCTCTGTGCTGTCAGTCGAAGTAGGCCCTAACGCTCGTGAAAATGGCTAGATCGGCTCCTCAAACCACATCGGGTGTCCAAGGTGACGATTAGATGACGGTTGTCTCACCTTCGCTGCCATCTTGCAGGGAACCCGAAAAACCGCAACATTTGAGACATTAAAACCGCAAGATTTGAGACATTTCGGGGATCGTTGGGGCACCATTGTGAGAACGATAGATTTCAGTTCAGCGTCCGCGCTGGACGCCGGTGAAACCGAGGACGAATATTTTCGCTTGAAGAGTTTGGCGAACGCGGGATTTGCAAAAGAAGCTCTGCGCAAGGTGACCGACGTTATTCTGCCGCTGAATGACAGCGGCACCGGACCGGCTTTTTACTGCGTCCACGATATCACGGGCATAGCCACAGGCTTTCGCTTTATTGCGGAGATGCTCGGACCGCGGCAGAGATTTTACGGCATTCAAGCACCGACAAAAAAGCGCAATGCCGAATTTGCGTCATCCATTGAATCCATCAGCCAATATTACGTTGACGACCTCATCAAATTTCAGCCCGAGGGAAATTTTCTGCTGGGTGGTTATTCAACGGGAGCGGTTATTGCACTTCAAATGGCGCAACAACTGCGTGCCCGAGGCCGCGAAGTCAGCCTTCTTGTCGTGTTCGACGGAGATCTCTTTAACTCTGGCGCCGAGATCAAGTCTCGTGATCCGTTCGATCGGCTCGAGCTGATATGGAATCTGCCGCGCTGGATCACCGCTGTCGTAAAGGAGGGTTATTCCTTCCAGACGCTCTGCCGAAAAGCCATCAATAAGGCGATTGCGGCGCCCAAAGCAATCATGGCGAAGATGCGCGGCGAAGTCGCAACCTTCGAGCTTACCGCGGAAAACTTCGTGAGTATTAATTTGAACCACTGTTCGCCCGAACACGTGGCATTCATCAATAGGCTTTTTGCGGTACAATTCGAGTACATCCCCGAGAAGTACTCCGGCCGCGTCCTGGTTTGTGCAGCGAGAACACAAGGGCCTGCGCGTCTGCGTCAAGTGGCAGCAGCATGGCGCAAGGTCGCGCCGGCGTCGGAAATTGTTGAGGTCAGAGGCACTCATATTACCATGATGCGCCCGCCCGATGGATATGCGGTTGCAAAACATCTTGCGGAGCGCATCGCAGAAATAAATAGAGTCCCCACCTAAGTTTGTGCCGTAGCCTGGCGGCCCAAGCAACTTTGTCGACCAGCGTTTTGGCCGGGTGCAGATAGCGCGGCTCCCGACGAGTAACCTTAAGAAGATGGCTTGGTATTCACGACCGCTCCGTATGTTGTATGCTATGTGTGACCCGCTATTTTAAATGATTTAATGAGAAGGCGAGAGAAGCCATGTCGATCAGGTTAAGGATTATTTCGGAGATGCAGCGCGTCGCCGCCGAGCAGCAGGTCATGCTGCCGCCGCTCGACGACAATCTGTCGCTGCACGAAACCGGTTTCGATTCGCTCGGCTTTGCGATCCTGGTGGCCCGGCTCGAGGACGATCTCGGCATCGACCCGTTTACCATATCGGAGGATGCGGCGTTTCCGCTGACGGTGGGCGACTTCATCAAGGCCTACGAAAATGTCCCCGCGTGAAACCTTCGCGCTCCGTGATTATCTCGGCCCCGACTTGAAGGGCCGCACCATCTCGGATGCGCACAAGGTCGTGTCGCTGACGAACATTGTTTCCGAGACCTGCCTGGTCGGCCGGTGTGACGAGCTCGCCGGGCGCTCGGTGCTGCTTGCGGTCACCGATCAATTGATATCAGCCATCGCGATGACGGAGATCGATGGCGTGGCGCGGCGGATGCTGCTGTGTCCACCCGATCTCAACGCCGATCATTTCAATGCCCTGATCGAGGATGCCGAGATCGATGCGATCGTCACCGATCAGCCTGCGCGCTGGGCGGATGCCGAGGTGTATCTCGTGATGGCGGCGCGCGCGCCGGTGCGGGGGACGGCAAAGGCAAAGATCAAGCGGGCGACGGAATGGCTGATGCTGACGTCAGGCACCTCGGGCGTGCCGAAGATCGTCAGCCATACATTGGAGGGCTTGACCGGCGCGATTGTCGCGGACGGTCCGGCGCAGGGCACCCCGCCGGTTTGGGCGACGTTCTATGACATCCGCCGCTACGGCGGCCTTCAGATCTTGTTGCGCGCCGTGATCGGCGGCGGTTCGATGGTACTGTCGGAGCCCAGCGAGCCGATCGCCGACTATGTCGCCCGCCTGAACGCGAGCGGCGTCACGCACATTTCGGGTACGCCGTCGCATTGGCGCAAGCTCTTGATGAGCGGCGCGGCTGCGGGATTCTCCCCGCGCTACGTTCGCCTGTCGGGCGAGATCGCCGACCAGGCCGTGCTCGACGGCTTGCGCCGGGCTTTCCCGGAAGCCTCGATCGGCCATGCCTATGCCTCGACCGAAGCCGGCGTCGGTTTTGCTGTCAGCGATGGGCTTGAAGGTTTTTCTGCTTCACTGCTCGGCAGCGTCGGCGATGGCGTCGAAATGAAAGTCGAGGACGGATCGCTGCGGATCCGTTCGGCCCGCGCGGCGCATGCCTATGTCGGCCGCGGCGCCGCCGCGCTGACCGACAGCGACGGTTTCGTCGACACCGGCGACATGGTCGAGCTGCGCGGCGACCGCTATCACTTCGTGGGCCGGCGCGGCGGCATCATCAACATCGGGGGCCTGAAGGTTCATCCCGAGGAGATCGAAGCCGTCATCAACCGGCACGCCGAGGTGCGGATGTCGCGCGCCAGGTCGCGCCGCAGCCCGATCACCGGTTCAATCGTGGTCGCCGATGTCATTCTGGCCGACGGCTGCGATGTCAACCGGAGCGACGAAATCCGCGACAAGATTCTGGCCGATTGCCGGGCGCAGCTGGCGCCGCACAAGGTGCCCGCCATGATCAAGTTCGTCCAGTTGCTGGAGATCACGGCAGCCGGCAAGCTGGCGCGAACCGATGCATAATGTTGTGGTGACCGGGGGAAGCCGCGGCATTGGCCTTGCGATTTCGCAAAGATTAGCAGCGGCCGGCTACAACGTGATCGCGGTGGCGCGGCGCGAAAGCGACGCGCTGCGCGAGGCGGCCAGCGAGATTGTCAAGCAAGGTGCTGGTGGCCTTCACTTTCGGGCCTTCGATCTCAGCGAGGTCGACGCCATCCCTTCGTTCGTCAAGGCGTTGCGCGACGAATTCGGCGCCATCTACGGCCTCATCAACAATGCCGGAATCGGCAATGAGGGGCTGCTCGCCACCATGCACAACAGCGAGATCGAGGCCTTGGTGCGCCTCAACATCACCTCGCCCATCATTCTCACAAAATATATCGCCCGGCACATGATGGCCGATGGCGCTGGGCGCATCATCAACATGTCCTCGATCATCGCGACCACAGGCTATAACGGCCTGTCCGTCTACGGCGCGACCAAGGCCGCGGCAGCGGGCTTTACCCGGTCGCTGGCGCGCGAATTAGGCAAGCTCGGGATCACCGTGAACGCGATCGCGCCGGGCTTTGTCGATACCGAACTGACGCAAGGCCTTTCGGACGATAGCCGCAAGCGCATCGCCGGCCGCAGCGCCCTGCGCCGGCTGCCGGAGGTCGACGATGTCGCGCGCATGGTCGAATATCTCTTGGGCGAGGGCGGCCGCAACATCACCGGCAGCGTGCTGACCATCGACGCCGGGAACACGGCGTGAATCCCTGGTATCGTGTTGGCCAGCGATCCTGTCTTGTTCTCGCTCTCTGCCCTCCAGAGTGCAGACACGCCGCGTGATTTGTGAGTGCAATGCGCCGCAGCATCCCGCTGGTGGCTCCTGATTGTTCCGGATCAATTCGCTGCACGCGATCCGGTTGTACGGCCTTTGGTGCGATGGATCGTTCCGTCGCGTCAGTCGACTTCCAAGCGAGGGAGCGATCTATGATTCCTTCAAAAATTCCCGTGGTGCCGGTCGAATCTTCGCAGCCGACCGACGTGATCGCCGACAGCGGCGCCCATGGCCCGATGCCGCAACAGGATGCCGGCGACTATCACGGCCACGAGATGCACCCGCAAAAGCTGGTACGGCTGGTCGGCTGTCACGACCCGCATGCGGGAAAGCATGAAGAAACCGGCGGCTAGGCCGCCGCTTGCGCCCGCTGCTGGAAGACAGCTGGCAGTTGGGCAATCTCGCTGGAGGGCACTGGCTTGGTCCGCTGCAACATTCATCCATCGGTAAAAATGGCGGTGACCGTCAAGTGACGGGCCGAGCAGGCGGCTGCCCATCGGCTTGAGGAGACTGCGCTCGGGCGTCGGCAATTCGTTGCATGAAGACCAGGTCGAGCCATCGCCCGAACTTGAATCCGACCTCCCGGAAATGGGCGACCTCGCGAAATCCAAGCCGGCCATGGAATTTCAGCGAAGCGTCGTTCGACGCATCGATCGCGCCGATCATGACATGCTTGCCCAGGGCGAGTGCATAGGCGAATATCGCCTCGACCAGCCTTCGCCCGATCCCCACGCCTCGGCAGTCGGCTCCAACATGGACCGAGTGCTCGACGGTAAAGCGATAGCCCGGCCATGCGCCGCGCCAGTCACTAAGCGAACAAAAGCCCGCGATCTCGCCGCTGCCCTGATCCGCGACCAGCACGGGGTAGCCGCGCTTCTGTTGCTCACGCAACCAAGCTTCCCTGTTTTCCAGCGTGACCGGATCGTCGATGTAGATCGCTGTCGAAGATGCAACCACCTCGTTGTAGATCCGCAAGATGCCGGGGACGTCCTCAATGCACGCTTCTCGGATTGTGATTTCTTGCTCTCGACCGGACATGCTCTGCTCCAATCATTTGGTTCGCACGATGACGATATATTTCGCCAGCGCCTCTCCCGGATTTTCAAACGTCACCGCGCGCATCACGTCGAAATCCAGGCAGTCGCCTTCGTTCAAGTCAAACCGCTTCAGATCGATGTGGACGGTCAGTTTTCCCGAAAGCACCAGCAATTGTTGCGTATAGGCCCGCCTGCCCCAGGGGCTATAGGGAACGCGCGCGCCGCCGGGCAAATCCACCACGATGATCTCTACTCCGCTTGCGACGTTTTGAGCCGAGGCATGGCGGCGGCGATACCCGGTCTCGGGATCGCGCCAGATCGGCTGGTCGGCGAGGCGGGCCAGACGTTCGGGCGGACGGTCGCTTAACCCGATCACGGAACTCAAGGTCACGTCGAGCGCGACGCAAAGCTTGCCCAGCAAAACCGCGGTGGCACTGCTCTCACCGCGTTCGACCCGCCCAATCATCGCCCGGCTGACACCCGAGCGCGCGGCCAGTTCATTCAGACTGAGACCGGCCGTCGCCCGCAAAACCTTGAGTCGGTTACCGATGGTTTTGTCGAGCTCCTTTTGACCCATGGCAAGTCCCCCGCGCGCGCCGAATTCGGGAGCTTCGAATTCTCGAAGCTCCCGAAAAATCTAGGCTTTCCGCGAGAGAAGCTCAACGAAACGCTCCGACGAGATCACCGGCGCAAAGAAGTTGTTGATGCGCTCCATGGCGGCTGCCTCCTGTTCCGGCTTCTGGCAGGCGCAGGCGTCGCCGATGACAACAGGCAGATAGCCCGCATCGCGCGCCGCCCTTGCATTGCCCTCGATGCACCAATCGAGATGGATGCCGGTCAGGACGATGGTCTGGATTCGCTTGCGGGCGAGTTCAAGCGGCAGTTGCGTGCCGGCAAAGGCGGTCTGCAGCGCCAGCTCGTTGAACTCGTTGTCGCCCGGATGAACCAGCGCGCGCAACTCGCCGACGAGCTCGCCGTCCTTCTTCTTCATCTCCGGCGTGAAGTTTAATCCTTTCACCCAGCTCGCATACTGGACCCGATCAAAATCGCTCTGCGGATAGTTTTCCCGGAACACCTCGTAGCCGATCCAGTTGAATGATTTGAAATTCGGCGCCTTGCGCGCCGCCGTCACGACCTTCACGGTGGCAGGCAAGCTTCCGCGTTCGCGGTGCTTCTCACCTGCCTGCACGCCGCCGGGATCGTACAGCGATTTGTTTTGGCTGACCGACATGTAGGCGGCCGGCCGGGTAAGAATTTCGGCAAGGTCGAGGTCCTTCCATTGCGGGGCAAGTTCTGGGATCGCATTGATCCCGCCCACGCCGGAGGCAGCGCTGGCTGATTTGTTGGCAATAATGATAGAAGTCGCGGCTAGGCTGACGGCGCCGGCCAACGCTTCTCGTCGAGAGGCAAGTGGAAAATTCATCTGCTAACTCCTGCATATGTTTGACGATGAACGATTTCGTCGATCACTTGATCGGTGACCATTTCCCGAAATCGCTCAAAAATACGCAGCAAGCGATGTGCCCTTAGAGCAGGGCTAGCGGTCAATATATTGGAATCGGAAATTAGGTACCCTTTCGTCATGGCCGGGCCTGTCCCGGCCGTCCACGTTCTTTCGTGCTTCATTGCAGCAAGGACGTGGATGCCCGGGACAAGCCGGGACAAGCCCGGGCATGACGAACTCCGATACTCTTTACGGAGCACGGCGATTCGACCAAGGTCGAAACAGAGCTAATGCCCCCTGCGGGCGTATATCTCATAGAACGTGATGACGATTTCGAACGCGATCAGAAACACGATGATGATCTCCAGCCGCAGCGAACGTTGTGTATCGATGATGTCGGCGAGCGTGGTTGCGGTCTCTGCGATGACCTCAAGCTTTCGGTTCAACGTCTCGGCGCGTTCGCTGAGCTCGTATTCGTCTTCGAGGCGCGCATAGAGCCGTTCGAGGTCCGGCCGGTCCCACAGCACGTCCGGCTTCTCGCCAACCGCGACGCGGCCCGACAGGCGATGCTGAACGAGCAGGGCGTTGCCGATCAGCTTGAGCAGATCGGTTCGGTTTCTTGAGGTCTTGCCGCGGTTGGCGAGTTCGCGGGCGAACGGCTCGATGGTGTCGAAGACGTTGGCGGCTTCCCTTTCGTCGCGACCGAGCACAACGCTTTTGGCCAGCGCGTCGGCTACCAACAACAGCCGTTCCAGCGAGAATTCCCGGACCAGAATGGGTCCGCCGACGGGAATCGGTTCCTCGGCTTCCTTTGCAATCTGTATTTTCGCCCATTCTTCTTCGTGGGGCGTGATCTTGCCGAAGGTGCGAGCTTGTAGCCGCTCGAGAAACTCCGCCTCCTCGTCAGCCGTCAGCCCGATAAACACCACGACGCCATAACGAAACACCACTGCCATTCCGCTTGAACCGACGCGCAGCGCGAGCGGGGTGCTGGACAAAACCTGCCCCTCGAAGCCAGCCGTGTTGATGCGGTCGCCGATCAGAAGGGCGTGTGCGGTCAGTTGCTGGGCAGTTGGATTGGAATCCGTCATCCTCTATAGGTAACAGACGACAAGGGAATTTCGATGGCGCTCGTCAGGCTGAAGGGCCGGATTCAATCTGTCTCGCAAGTGCGTCATTGCAGCGGGGCATCCTTAAAGACACCTGCTTGGAGAGCCTTTTTTTCAATATGCCGCGTCTGACGCAACCCGAATTCACATTCCGTCCGTATCTATCTGACGATTTCAAACTCTAACCACACCGCACCCATGACCACGCCCGGCGGCAGCGACAAATTCTACGGCGGCATTCCGGTGTTTCGCGGCTTTGCGAGCCTGATGGAGCCTTCGCTGTATTCGCCATTGCCGGATGACTGGAGCATCGGGGTTGCCGATATCGTGGAATCGACCAAGGCGATCGCGCAAGCCCGCTACAAGGCGGTCAACATGGCGGGCGCCGCTGTCATCGCTGCGGTCACCAATGCGCTGGAGGGCCGCGAGTTTCCGTTCGTGTTCGGCGGCGATGGCGCGAGCTTTGCGGTCTCCCCCGATGATCTCGGGCGCGCCCGCGAGGCGCTGGCAGCAACCGCGACCTGGGTCAAGGAGGATCTCGACCTCGCGATGCGGGTGGCGCTGGTGCCGGTCACAGCCGTCCGGGCGCAGGGTTTTGACGTCCGCGTCGCCCGGTTCGGGCCGTCGGCGAATTTGTCCTATGCGATGTTTTCCGGCGGCGGCCTCGGCTTCGCGGAAGCCGCGATGAAGCGCGGCGATTTTGCCGTTCCGGCCGCGCCGTCAGGCACCCAGCCCGATTTGACCGGGCTTTCCTGCCGGTTTGAGGAAATCCCCTCTGCGCGCGGTCTCATTCTCTCGGTGCTGGTGGTGCCTGCGCGCGGCGCCGATCCCGCAGCTTTCCGTAAAGTGATCGAGGACATCATTGTGCTGGTCGAGCGCAGTCCGGATGCGGGCCGGCCGGTGCCCCCTGGCGGTCCGCCGCTCAAATGGCCGCCGGCCGGCGTCGACTATGAGGCGCGCGCGCAGCGCGGCGGACCGCTGTTCAAGCGGCGCGCCGGCGTGCTCACCCACACGCTGTTTGCCTATCTCATCATGCGCTTCGGCATCAGCGTCGGCGGCTTTGTGCCGAAAACCTATGTGCAGCAGGTCGTCGAAAATTCCGATTTCCGCAAATACGACGACGGATTGCGCATGATCCTCGATTGCACGCCTGACTTGGAGCGGGCGCTGACCCAGCGCCTCGCGGAGGCGGCCGCGAGCGATATCGTGCGATACGGCCTGCACCGGCAGGACGCGGCGATGATGACCTGCTTCACGCCGTCGGCGCTGCGCAGCGATCACGTGCATTTCATCGATGGCGCGCGCGGCGGCTATGCCTCGGCAGCGACTGCCTTGAAGGCGACGGCGGCCTGAATCGGCTCGCTGCGTTGTCAGCGTCCGGACCGGGTCCAGGTTTCGCCGCCGCACAAGGCGCCGACGCAGCCTTCGACCCGCAGCGTATCCGGGCCCGACACCGAAATGTTGCTGGCGTAGCTGTTGCCGTCATCGGCGTTGTAGATCGTGCCGGACCATTTGTTCGGAGCGCTGGCGCGCATGCCGCTAAACAGCGGAAGCCCGATGATCGGACGTTTTGCCAGCGACGGATTGTGATTCTTGTCGTCGACCTGCGGTTTCCCGGTTGCGGGATCGATCGGCTCCCGGAGCCAGACCACCACGCCGCAAATTCCGCCACTGCATTTGCTGACACGCACCTTGGCGTCGCCCGCCTGCGTCAGCCAGATGCCGCTCACCTCTCCACCGGTCTGCGCTTTCGCCGGCGGCGCGGCAAGCAATGCCGCCATCAACGCAACAATAAAGCCAAATCTGCAAGCCACCGGCGTCCCCCAAAAAAGCAGGCCTGCATACCAGCAAATCCAATATCTGCAATGTCATTTTTCGCAGGCGCGCGCAGGCTTCCTGCAATGCTCACCAGGGCAGGCCGCATAGGTCGATCGTGCCCTGGCGCGGCGCGCGCCTGAAATCGAACACAAACGGTGCCATCACGTCGAAGCGAATTTTGCCGCCGGGTTGCTCGGCATAGATTTCACCGCTGAAGGGATGCCAGCCGCGCGCCTGATAGAATGCAAAATTATGCGGCTCGCAGACCAGAAGCGCGAACTCGACAGCTTCGTGATCGCGCATGGTCCGGATCGCGGCGTTCAGCGCAATGCTGGCATAGCCGCGGCAGCGACAATCGGCACGGGTCGCCACCCCGCCGATGCCGCCGATATGAAACTTGCGGCCGTTCCAGGTCACGTCGCGGAAGTAAATCCCGACATGACAGCCAAGCCCGCCCTCGGGCGCCTCGATCAGCACGCGCAAATCGGCATGGGCCCATTTGACGTCGCCCCAGGGCCGCAGTCCGGCGGCGTCGCGCGGCCAGGCCTCCTCGAGCAGCGGTTGTGCCCGGGGCCATGATTCGTTGCCGTTCAAAACGTCGATCTCGATGCTCATGGAAGTAAACTCTCTGCACGGGTCCCGGGCCTTCTTCCACAAGGGGAAGGGAAGCCGGGGCCGTTCTACCGGTGAGCCCAACCAAAGAACAGGGCGAGGCGCCTCGCTGTGACACCGGCAAATGGTAAGGAGAAGAAAACCCGGGTCGAGGACGCAAAGCCAGGTGTTTTGCGTTCAACGGCAGGCAGGTTTGCGAGTGAAACGCCGGCGTTGCGATTAAATTTCGGGCCGCCGTCGACCGAGCCATTCCCAAATTGCGGTATTTAAGATCGATGGAACCATCTATAAGGGGTTTCCGTTAAGCCTCGTCTCCCATCATTTTTGGACATGCCCCCATGACCTTCACGCTCCCCAACCTCCCCTATGCCTATGACGCGCTCCAGCCCTATATGTCCAAGGAAACGCTGGAATATCACCACGACAAGCATCATCAGGCCTATGTGACCAACGGCAACAACCTGCTGAAAGGCACCGAATTCGAGGGCAAGTCCCTCGAGGAGATCGTCAAGGGCTCGTTCGGCAAGAATGCGCCGCTCTTCAACAATGCCGGCCAGCACTACAATCACAACCACTTCTGGAACTGGATGAAGCCCAATGGCGGCGGCGACAAATTGCCCGGCCGCCTGGAAAAGAAGATCGCTGAAGACCTCGGTGGCCTCGAAAAATTCAAGGCCGATTTCGCCGCCGCCGGCGTCGGCCAGTTCGGCTCGGGCTGGGCCTGGCTTGCCGTGAAGAACGGCAAGCTCGAAATCGCCAAGACGCCGAACGGCGAGAGCCCGCTGGTGCACGGCGCAACGCCGATCCTCGGCGTCGATGTCTGGGAGCACTCCTACTACATCGACTACCGCAACCGCCGCCCGGATTATCTGAAGGCGTTTGTCGATCACCTGATCAACTGGGAATATGTCGACCAGTTGTTCTCCAAGGTTTGATGCACTCAGTCATTCCGGGCGATGCCAACGGGTCCGCGCGGAGCGCGGCCCGATGACAGGCTCCGCATCGAACCCGGAATCTCGAGATTCCCCGATGTGCAATTGCACATCTGAGGTTCGCGCGGCGCGCGCCCCGGAATGACTCGGTAAGAATTCGAAGGGCGGCAGCGCCGAGCTGCCGCCCTTTTGTGTTTCGCGTCTCGCGCCTGAAGGCTCGCAATCCCGCATGGGCATCCATGAGGCGCGCATGGGTCTTGTCGTGCTTCCATTTGCATCGCCCAGCCGTTGAGCCTAAGCAGGCCTAGCCTCTTTACGCGTCAGACCCGTCCGATTGTCAAAGCTCCCGTTAAAAGATCCGGCGCCAGCCGAGGACGCAGGGGACGCCGAGCCGCGTCCCGGGCGGGTCCGCAAGCCGATCGGCTGGTCGATGATCGTGATCGGCGCACTGGTCGCAGTCTCGGCGGCGCTGGTGTATCGCCGCGACGGCATCGACGGGGTCACCGAAATCCTGACCCACGATCTCTCGCTGTTCGGCGGCATTCTGCCGCGGGTGCTGGCGGGCTGCCTGCTCGGCGCCTTCATCGCGGAAATCTTGCCGCACGAAAAAGTGTCGCGATCGCTCGGGCCGAACTCCGGGCTGAAGGGCCTTCTGATCGGAACGGCGTTCGGCGCGATCCTGCCGGGCGGGCCGTTCACCGCCTATCCGGTGGCGAGCGCACTGCTCGCGGTCGGCGCCGATTTCGGCGCCACCATCGCCATGGTCGTCAGCTGGACCCTGATCGGCTACGGCCGCGCGGTTGCCTGGGAAATACCGATCATGGGCACCGATTTTACCCTCTGGCGCATCGTGATCTCGCTGCCGCTGCCAGTCTTGGCCGGCGCGCTGGGGCGTTTTGTCTATGTCCGCATCTATCCGAAGGGCGAGGCGGAATGAGCGCCGCCCTTTTGATCGACATCATCCTGTGGGGCTCGGTCGCCGCGGTCGGCTTCATCGCGTTTCAGCGCGGCCGGACGGTGCTGACCACTTCGCTCCGCGAAGGCGCCATGGATTTTGTCAATATCGTGCCGCGCATTGCGCTCGGCGTGATCGGCTCGGGTTATATCGCCGCCATCATTCCGCAGGAAGTGATCACCGGCTGGCTCGGTCCGAACTCGGGTTGGTTAGGGGTGCTGACCGCCGTGATCGCCGGTGCCGCGACACCGGGCGGGCCGGTGGTCGGATTTTCGATCGGCGCGGTAGCGCTGAAGGCCGGCGGCGGCCCGCCGCAAGTGATCGCCTATGTCGTCGCCTGGGCGCTGTTCGCCTTTCAACGGGTGATGCTCTGGGAAATCCCCTTTATGCCGGCCCGTTTCGTCTGGTTCCGTGCCGCAGTGTCGGTGCCGTTCCCGTTCCTGGCGGCCGCGATCGCGATGGCGATCGGGAAGCCGTGAGGTGTCCCCGGTGGACACCCGTTATGTTATAATATAACAGTTTTTCATGGTCCCAGCCGATCCCCATAGCCACGCGCACAGCCACGCCCATGTCCACAGTCACGGACCGGCGTCGCCGCATCCGGCGCAGGTGGCGCCGTGGTCGATCCTGCGGATGCCAGCGCTTTCGCGGCTTGGCGCTGCGCTCGCGGTCAGTGTTGTCATGTGGGCCGTGGTCTGGCTGGCGATGAGGTGAGCATGACGGCGCAAATAAGATTCCGCGACGTCACGCTGGGTTATGACCGGCATCCGGCGGTGCATCATCTCACAGGCGAGGTCGCCTCCGGCGCGCTGCTCGCGATCGTCGGCCCCAACGGCGCCGGCAAGTCGACCTTGTTTCGAGGGCTGGTCGGCATCTTAAAGCCTTTGGCGGGCTCGATCGAAACCGGCGGGCTCGATCTCAGGGATATCGCCTATCTGCCGCAGACCGCCGACATCGATCGCAGCTTTCCGATCTCGGTCTATGATTTCGTCGGCACTGGATTGTGGCGCGTGACCGGGTTTTTCGGCGGCATCGGCAAGCAAGCGCGCGACAAGGTTACCCACGCGCTCGCCGCCGTCGGCCTCAACGGTTTTGAGAACCGCCCGATCGGCACGCTGTCGGGCGGGCAGATGCAGCGCCTGCTGTTCGCGCGCGTGCTGTTGCAGGATGCGCGCCTGATCGTGCTCGATGAGCCCTTCAACGCCATCGATGCCAAAACCTCAGTCGATCTCCTGGCATTGGTGCAGCGCTGGCACGGTGAAAAGCGCACCGTGCTAGCGGCGCTGCACGACATGGATCTGGTGCGCGCCAATTTTCCGGAAACCCTGCTGCTGGCGCGCGGGCCGGTTGCCTGGGGTGCGACGGCAGAAGTCTTGACCGCGGAAAATCTCCTGGAAGCGCGGCGGATGTGCGAAGCGTTCGACGACAGCGCCGCTGCTTGCGCCGTGGACGAACAACCTTCGCAGGCGGCCTGACGTGCTGATCTACGACGCGCTCATCGCGCCCTTTACCGACTTCGAATTCATGCGCCGGGCGCTGGCCGCCGTGATCGCGCTGTCGCTCGGCGGCGCGCCGATCGGGGTGTTTTTGATGCTGCGGCGGATGAGCCTGGTCGGCGACGCCATGGCGCACGCGATCCTGCCGGGGGCTGCGATCGGTTTCCTGCTGTCGGGCCTCAATTTGTTTGCGATGACGACGGGCGGATTGATCGCGGGTTTTACGGTCGCTATCCTCGCCGGCGTGGTGGCGCGCACCACCGAGCTGAAGGAAGACGCGTCCCTCGCCACCTTCTATCTGGTGTCGCTGGCACTTGGCGTGACCATTGTTTCGATCAAGGGCACCAATATCGATCTCTTGCACGTGCTGTTCGGCAACATCCTCGCCATGGACGACCAGACGCTGCTGGTGATCGCCTTCAACGCCACGATCACGCTGATCGTGATGGCGGTGATCTATCGCCCGCTGGTGATCGAAAGCGTCGATCCGGTGTTCCTGCGTACCGTGAGCCGTGCCGGCGCACCGTCGCATCTGGCATTTCTCGCGCTCGTCGTCATCAACCTCGTCAACGGCTTTCATGCGCTCGGTACCTTGCTCGCGGTCGGGCTGATGATCCTGCCCGCCGGCATCGCCCGGTTCTGGTCGCGCGATATCACCGGCATGATCTGCATCGCGGTCATAAGCGCCATGGTGTCGGGCTATGCGGGATTGGTGCTGTCGTTTCAAACCAGCGTGCCGTCGGGCCCCGCGATCATCCTGGTGGCGGCGGTGTTTTATGTCGGCTCGGTCTTGTTCGGCAGCGTCTCTGGTCTGTTCCGGCAGATGTTTCCCGGCCGTCACCTCGAGGCGTAGCGATGCGGCGGCTTTGGCTCATAGCTCTGGCGCTCGCGATTTCAGTCGCACCGCTGCGCGCGCAGGATCGGCTGCACGTGGTCACGAGCTTTTCCATCCTTGGTGATCTCGCCCGCAATGTCGGCGGCGATCGCGTCAGCGTCACCACATTGGTCGGTCCCGATAGCGACGTGCACGTCTACACGCCGGCGCCGGCGGATGCGAAGAAAGTCGCCGACGCAAAGCTGCTCCTGATCAATGGCCTTGGCCTGGAGGGCTGGCTGCCGCGGCTGTTGCAATCCTCCGGCAGCAAGGCGCCGATCATCCTCGCGACCAAAGGCATCGCGCCGCTCAAACTTGGTTCCGATGCCGATCCGCATGCGTGGCAATCGGTAGCCAATGCCAGGATCTATGTGGCCAACATACGCGACGCGCTGGTGGCTGCCGCTCCGGCGGACGCCGAGGTCTTTCGTGCTAATACGGACGCCTATCTGGCAAAATTCGATGCGCTCGACCGCGAGGTGCGGGAAGCGGTGGCGAAGATCCCGCAAAACCGCCGCAAGGTGATCTCGACCCATGACGCCTTCGGCTATTTTGCTGCCGCCTATGGCATCGAATTCATCGCGCCGGAGGGCGTTTCCACCGAATCCGAGCCCAGCGCGCGCGACATCGCAGGCATCATCACCCAGATCAAGACCTCGAAAATCCCGGCCGTTTTTCTTGAAAATATCAGCGATCCGCGACTGATTCAGCGCATCGCCGCCGAGACCGGCGCCAAGATCGGCGGAACGCTCTATTCCGACAGTTTGACCGGTGAAAACGGCGATGCCCCCACTTACATTGAACTGGTCAGGCACAATATAAAGACCCTGACCAGCGCGCTTGCGGACTAGGGCAGGGGCCTCCCTGCTGCGGGCGCGCGCCTAAGTCCCGTTCGGAGCTATCATGCCAGATTTGACGTCCCAAAAAATTCCCGTAACAGTGCTGACCGGTTATCTCGGCGCCGGCAAGACCACGCTTCTCAACCGCATCCTGTCGGAGAACCACGGCAAGAAATACGCCGTCATCGTCAACGAGTTCGGCGAAATCGGCATCGACAACGATTTGATCATCGGCGCGGACGAGGAAGTCTTCGAGATGAACAATGGCTGCGTCTGCTGCACCGTGCGCGGCGACCTCGTGCGCATCCTCGACGGCTTGATGAAGCGCAAGGGAAAGTTCGACGCCATCATCGTCGAGACGACTGGTTTGGCCGATCCGGCTCCCGTCGCGCAGACCTTCTTCGTCGACGAGGACGTGCAGAAGAACGCCCGGCTCGACGCCGTCGTGACGGTCGCCGACGCGAAATGGCTGAGCGATCGTCTCAAGGACGCGCCCGAAGCCAAGAACCAGATCGCCTTCGCCGACGTCATCGTGCTGAACAAGACCGATCTCGTTTCCAAGGCGGAACTGGCTGAAGTCGAGGCGCGGATTCGCGGCATCAACCCCTACGCAAAACTGCACCGCACCGAGCGCTGCAAGGTCGCGCTGTCGGACGTGTTGGAGAGAGGCGCGTTCGACCTCGACCGCATCCTCGAAATCGAGCCGGAATTTCTGGAAGCCGGCGACGATCACGATCATCATGATCACGATCACCACCGCGGCCATGACGGTCACGATCACGCCCACAGCCACGGCGGCCTGAAGCATTATCACGACGAAGAGATGCAATCGCTGTCGCTGCGATCGGACAAGCCGCTCGACGCCACCAAATTCATGCCCTGGCTGCAGGACCTCGTCGCCAGCGAGGGCCAGAAGATATTGCGCTCGAAGGGCATCCTCTCGTTCAGCGATGATGACGACCGCTATGTCTTCCAGGGCGTGCACATGATGCTGGAAGGCGACCACCAGCGGAAATGGAAGGACGGCGAGCCGCGCGAGAGCCGGCTCGTCTTCATCGGCCGCGAACTGCCCGAGCAGATCATTCGCGACGGTTTTGAGCGCTGTATCACCACGTGATGAGCGCCTTCGAGCCGGGCGGCGATCAAGCCTCTATCGCATCAGTGACCGACCGGGTTCGTCCGGTCGCGATCGGCGCGCCCGTCACGTCGGTGCATTTCCTCGGCGAGCGCGCGGCCTTCGTGGGCGCTGAGGAAAATGTTTTCCTGGCGAGCAGCGAGGGCGAGATTTTGCCGGTTGCCGTCCACAGCGGCGGCATCCTGTGCACGGTTTCCGACCGTGCGCGCCTCGTCATGGGGGGCGATGACGGCAAGCTGGTCGCGCTCGACACCAACGGCGAGGTGACGCTGCTCGCGACCGATCCAAAGCGGCGCTGGATCGACAATGTCGCGCTGCATTCCGATGGCGCGGTGGCGTGGTCGGCCGGCAAGACCGCCTTTATCCGCAGCGGCAAGGGAGAGGAAAAATCCTTCGATGTCCCCTCGACGGTCGGCGGGCTGGCGTTTGCGCCAAAGGGTCTGCGGCTTGCGATCGCCCATTATAATGGTGTAACGCTTTGGTTTCCCAACATGGCCGCAAATCCGGAATTCCTGGAATGGGCAGGCTCGCATCTTGCCGTCACCTTCAGCCCCGACAACAAATTCCTGGTCACCGCGATGCATGAGCCGGCGCTGCATGGCTGGCGGCTCGCCGATCAGAGGCACATGCGCATGACCGGATATCCCGGCCGGGTCAGGTCGATGTCGTGGAGCGCGGGCGGCAAGGCGCTGGCGACCTCAGGCGCCGAAGCCGTCATCATGTGGCCGTTCGCCAGTAAGGATGGCCCGATGGGCAAGGAGCCCGCGATGCTGGCGCCGCTGCAGGCGCGCGTCGCCGCTGTTGCCTGCCACCCGAAGCAGGATGTTCTTGCCGCAGGCTACAGCGACGGCACCATCCTGATGGTGCGGCTCACTGATGGCGCCGAAATCCTGGTGCGCCGGAACGGCACCGCGCCGGTTTCCGGGCTGGCCTGGAACGCCAAGGGGACGGTGTTGGCGTTTGCCCTCGAGGACGGCGAGGCCGGTTTGCTGGATCTCTAGCCGCCGGACTCGGTTGCCTTTGCCTGTTCCCTGGGGAACAATGCGTTTCAACTTTCGTTGATCGCGCTCAGGGGGCGAGCGGTGACCGAGATGTCTCCGGACGAAGGAAAGCGGGCCTACCGACGGGAAATGCTGCTCGCCACCGCGCTGGTCGCGGTCGGGCTCGCCATGTCCGGTGTCTCGCTGGCCCGGATCGTGGCAGGCAATGCGCACGTAGCCCAAGTGACACCGCCCTTGCCATCCTCGCCCGTGGCTTCGCCTTCGAGCAGCGTGCCCGCCCCATCGGACGCGGCGACGCTGCAGCAAAAATAACTCACCGTCATTCCGGGGCATCGCGCAGCGATGAACCCGGAATCTCGAGATTCCGGGTTCGATGCGGAGCCTGTCA
>Ga0209331_1000092_pt1 | contig 28791 bp, 18 predicted proteins | sample JacPinW_OM3H0_M3_FD_187971 | JGI IMG/M metagenome (GOLD analysis project Ga0209331, IMG submission 187971) | Forest soil microbial communities from Algoma, Ontario, Canada - Jack Pine, Ontario site 1_JW_OM3H0_M3 (SPAdes) (version 2) | ecosystem: Environmental > Terrestrial > Soil > Boreal...
CAGCAACGGCCGTGGCTTAAGTGTTGGCGATCCCAGCAGGATTCGAACCTGCAACCCACGGAGTAGAAATCCGTTACTCTATCCAGTTGAGCTATGGGACCGTCGGGGTGACCCGCGCGACGTCTTCTTAGCATTGCCAATATGAAAAATCCGCTTTGCCGCCAAGTCCGTTCCGAACCCTTTTGTCACGCCAAACGACAAACCGAGAGGGTGGGCCGTCCGTCCGCCCTCAAAGGCAATGCTGCGCCGCGGTCGGCCGCCGGCGCGGGCAACAGGCGCACTTCGACCAATGTTGCATGCGACTTTTTCGTCCCCAGGTTCCGCCGCCATCAGGCCGTCACCTTTTAGCGCACTTCTCACCCTCAAGCGGCACGCGTCCGCTCGCCCGGGAGCTCCATCATGATCGGTTTGGTTCGTGCCGCAACACTTTGCGTAACGCTGGCGCTTGGCCTGGTCTCAGTGCAGGCCGCGGATAAAGCCTTCAAACGCGACGATCTCGTCGATTCGGCAATAAAGTTGGAGGCCCAGATCAAGAGCGAGGCGGGGCCCGTCGCCAAGAGCAACGCGACCCTCAAAACCGACGCCGACGCCGCCTTCAGGCGCAGCGATTTCCGCACCGGCCTGCAAATCCTCGGACAGATCGCCGCCACCACGCCGGAGGACAGCGGCAACTGGCTGCGGCTCGCCCGTACCATCTTCCAGATCCGCCCCGCCAATTCCAGCGAGCAGACCTTCCTGCTCGAGCGCGCCTCGACCGCGGCCTACATCGCCTACCAGCGCGCCGGCAATCCGGGCGAGGAGGCGGACGCCTTGGCCGTGCTTGGCCGAGCGCTGTCCGAGCGTAAGCTATGGCGGCCCGCGCTGGATAGCTTGAGGCTGTCGCTCGACATGCGCGAGGTCGCCGAGGTGCGCGGGCAATATGAGAAACTGCGCGACGAGCACGGTTTTCGCCTGTTGGACTATACCGTCGATTCCGATTCAGCTTCGCCGCGCGCCTGCTTCCAGTTCTCCGAAGATCTGGCAAAACGCACCGACTTTGCGCCGTTCGTCGCGCTTGCCGGCAACGACAAACCGGCGCTGTCGGCGGAGGCAAAGCAGCTTTGCGTCGATGGCCTGACCCATGGCGAGCGCTACAACGTCAATCTGCGCGCCGGCCTGCCGTCGACGGTCAAGGAAACCCTGCCCAAATCGGCGGAATTCAATATCTATGTCCGCGACCGCAAGCCGTTCGTGCGCTTTACCGGCCGCGCCTATGTGCTGCCGCGCACCGGCCAGCGCGGGATTCCCCTGGTCAGCGTCAATACGCCTGCGGTTACGGTCAATGTGTTTCGGATCGGCGACCGCAACCTCATCAACTCCGTGATCGACGGTGATTTTCAGCGGGCTTTGAGCCGGTACGAGCTGTCAGGCCTCGGCGGTGAACGGGGCGTAAAAGTCTGGTCGGGCGAACTCTCGACCGCGACCACGCTCAATCAGGACGTCACGACGGCGTTTCCGGTCGACCAGGCGCTCGGCGATCTGCAGCCGGGTGTCTATGTCATGACGGCGGCGCCCAAAGGCCCGGGCAGCGACGACGACAATTCGCTGGCGACGCAATGGTTCATCGTCTCGGATCTGGGCATCACCGCGTTCTCCGGCAATGACGGCATCCACGTCTTCGTCAATTCGCTGGCCTCGACGGAAGCAGTCGCAAAGGCCGAAGTGCGGCTGGTCGCGCGCAACAACGAGATTTTGGCGACCCGCAAAACCGACGACTCCGGCCACGCGCTGCTCGAGGCCGGGCTGGCGCGCGGCGAGGGCGGTCTGTCGCCGGCGATGCTGACGGTGACGGGCGAAAAAGCCGACTACGCGTTTCTCAGCCTGAAATCCAATGCGTTCGATCTGTCCGATCGCGGCGTATCCGGCCGCGCCGTGCCCTCGGGCGCCGATGCGTTCGTCTATGCCGAACGCGGCGTCTATCGCTCCAACGAGACCGTGTATCTCACAGCCCTCTTGCGCGACGGCCAGGGCAATGCCGTGACCGGCGGGCCGCTGACATTGGTGATCGAGCGCCCCGACGGCGTCGAATTCCGCCGCGCGCAGCTCGCGGACCAGGGCGCGGGCGGCAGGACCATGACACTGCCACTCAATTCCGCGGTGCCGACCGGGACCTGGCGGGTCCGGGCCTTCACCGACCCGAAGGGTTCTTCCGTCGGCGAAACCACCTTCATGGTCGAGGATTACGTCCCCGAACGGATCGAATTCGACCTCACAGCCAAGGACAAGCTGATAAAAGCTGAACTTCCTGTAGAACTTAAAGTGGACGGCCATTTCCTCTATGGCGCACCCGCGTCGGGCCTGCAGCTCGAAGGCGATTTGCTGGTGGCGCCGGCGACCGAGCGGCCGGGCTTTGCCGGCTACCAGTTCGGCGTCGCCGATGAAGAGACCACCAGCAACGAGCGCACGCCGATCGAGAATCTGCCCGAGGCCGACGCCAATGGCGTCGCCACTTTCCCGGTCAGCCTCGCAAAACCGCCATCCTCGACGCGCCCGCAGGAAGCGCAGATCTTTATCCGCATGGCGGAGGCCGGGGGCCGCGCCGTGGAGCGCAAACTGGTGCTGCCGGTCGCGCCCGCCGCGGCGATGATTGGGGTAAAGCCGCTATTTGGCGACAAAAATGTCGCCGAGGGCGACAAGGCCGGTTTCGACGTCGTCTTTGTTGCTCCCGACGGCAAGTCATTGGCACGCGACGGGCTGCGCTACGAGCTGATGAAGATCGAATCCCGCTATCAATGGTATCGCCAGAATTCGTCCTGGGATTTTGAGCCGGTCAAATCGACCACCCGCGTCGCCGACGGCGATCTTTCGATTGCCGCCGACAAGCCGTCGCGGATCACGCTGTCGCCGCAGCCCGGCCGCTATCGCCTCGATGTCAAATCGACCGAGGCCGACGGTCCCCTGACCTCGGTGCAGTTCGATGTCGGCTGGTATTCCGACGGCAGCGCCGACACGCCCGATTTGCTGGAGACCTCGATCGACAAGCCGCAATATCAGTCCGGCGACACTATGGTGGTGTCGGTCAATGCGCGCACCGCCGGCAAATTGACCATCAATGTGCTGGGCGACCGGCTGCTGACGACGCAAACCACTGATATCAAGGAAGGCACCGCGCAGATCAAAATCCCCGTGGCTAAGGATTGGGGCACCGGTGCCTATGTGCTGGCGACCTTGCGCCGCCCGCTCGACGTCGCCGCATCGCGGATGCCGGGCCGCGCCATCGGGCTAAAATGGTTCGGCATCGACAAGAACACCCGGACGCTGCAGGTGAACCTTTCGCCGCCCGCGCTCGTGCGCCCGAACTCTACGCTAAAACTGCCGGTCAGGATCGGCGGCCTCAATCCCGGCGAGGATGCAAAGATCGTGGTTGCCGCGGTCGATGTCGGCATCCTCAATCTGACCAATTACAAGCCGCCGGCGCCGGACGATTACTATCTCGGCCAGCGCCGCCTGAGTTCGGAAATCCGCGACCTCTACGGGCAGTTGATCGACGGCATGCAGGGCACGCGCGGCCAGCTCAAAACCGGCGGCGATTCCGGAGCCGAGCTGCAGGGCAGTCCGCCGACCCAAAAACCGCTCGCGCTTTATTCGGGGATTGTCACCGTCGCCGCCGACGGCTCGGCCGAAATCAGTTTTGACATCCCGGAATTCGCTGGCACGGCGCGGGTGATGGCGGTGGCCTGGACCGCGACAAAACTCGGGCGCGCCACCACCGATGTGACGGTTCGCGATCCCGTGGTGCTGACGGCAACATTGCCGCGCTTCCTGCTCAATGGCGATCACGGCGCCATGAGTTTTGACCTGGACAATGTCGAGGGCGCGCCCGGCGACTACACCATCAACGTCAAGACATCGGGTCCGGTGAAGGTCACCGGCAATCCCGCCACCAACGTGAACCTGGCGGCCAAGCAGCGCACTTCGATGTCACTGGCGCTCGATGCCGGCGGCGCCGGAACCGCGAAGCTCGACGTCGATATTACCGGACCGAACGGGCTGGCCCTGGCGCGCCATTACGCGCTCGACGTCAAGCCGGCGACGCAGGTGCTGGCGCGCCGTTCGATCCGGACATTGGCCAAAGGCGAGAGCCTGACGCTGACATCGGACATGTTCTCGGATCTGGTCGAGGGCACCGGCGGCGTCTCGCTGTCGGTCGGCATGTCCACGGCGCTTGACGCCGCGACCATCCTGAAGGCGCTCGATCGCTATCCTTATGGCTGTTCGGAACAGACCACCAGCCGCGCCATGCCGCTGCTTTACGTCAATGAACTTGCGGCGGGCGCCCACCTTGCGATGGATACGGAGGTCGATCAGCGCATCAAGGATGCGATCGATCGGTTGTTGGCGCGGCAAGGTTCGAACGGATCGTTCGGATTATGGTCGGCCGGCGGCGAGGACGCCTGGTTAGATGCCTATGTCACGGACTTCCTGACCCGCGCCCGCGAAAAGGGATTTGCGGTGCCGGATGTGTCGTTTAGAAGCGCGCTCGATCGCATCCGCAACTCGGTCGTGAATGCGAACGAGCCCGAAAAAGACGGCGGGCGCGATCTGGCTTATGGGCTCTACGTGCTCGCCCGCAACGGCGCGGCGCCGATCGGCGATCTGCGCTACCTCGCCGATACCAAATTGAGCAATCTCGCAACCCCAATCGCGAAATCGCAACTGGCGGCGGCGCTGGCGCTAGTCGGCGACAAGGCGAGAGCCGAGCGGGTCTACCAGGCTGCGCTCGACAGTCTCGCGCCGAAACCGGTGCTGGAGTTCGGCCGGGTCGACTATGGCAGCGCGTTGCGCGATGCGGCGGCGCTGGTTTCGCTGGCGAGCGAGGGCAATGCGCCAAAGGCGACGCTGACGCAGGCGGTCACCCGCGTCGAAGTGGCGAGGGGACTGACGCCCTACACCTCGACGCAGGAAAATGCCTGGCTGGTGCTGGCCTCGCGCGCGCTGTCGAAGGAAACCATGAGCCTCGATCTCAACGGTGCTCCTATCAAGACCGCGCTCTACCGCAGCTACAAGGCAGCTGAAATGGCGGGCGCACCGATCAAGATCACCAACACCGGCGACACCCCGCTGCAGGCGGTGGTCTCGGTCTCTGGCTCGCCGATCACGCCGGAGCCCGCCGCCTCGAACGGCTTCAAGATCGAGCGCAATTATTTCACGCTCGACGGCAAGCCGGCCGATGTCGCGAAGGTGAAGCAGAACGATCGTTTTGCCGTGGTGTTGAAGATCACCGAGGCAAAACCGGAATTCGGTCACATCATGGTGTCGGATTATCTCCCCGCAGGTTTTGAGATCGACAATCCGCATTTGGTCTCGTCAGGCGAAACCGGCACGCTGGACTGGATCGAGGACGGCGAGGAGCCGGAAGACACCGAATTCCGCGACGACCGTTTTACGGCCGCGATCGATCGCGCCGCTGACGCCAAGGCGGTGTTCACGGTGGCCTATGTGGTGCGGGCGGTATCGCCGGGCAAATACGTGCTGCCGCAGGCCTATGTCGAGGACATGTACAACCCCTCGCGCTACGGCCGCACCGGCACCGGCGCCGTCGAGGTTCGTCCGGCGAAATGAGCGAAGCAAACGCCAGCAACTCACCGTCATGCCCGGGCAAAAGGCGCGAAGCGCCGTCTTCGCGCCAGATGTCCCGGGCATCCACGCCCTTTGCGGCCAGTTGCGAAGACGTGGATGGCCGGGACAAGTCCGGCCATGACGGCGGTGCTAGACGGCGCATCGTTCGCATCGCTGCCGCCGCTGCCTTTGCAATCCTTGCAATCTCCGGCGCCTTTTCCGCTTGGGTCGTCTCGCTCGGGCCGTTGCCGCTGGCGCAGGCGAAAGAAGTCTCCACCACCATCGTCGACCGCAACGGAAAACTGCTGCGCGCTTATGCGATGGCCGCTGGCCGCTGGCGGCTGCCGGTCGATGCCAAGACGGCCGTCGATCCCGGCTACATAAAACTGCTGCTGGCTTATGAGGATCGACGGTTCTACTCGCATTCCGGGGTCGATCCGCTCGCCCTCGGCCGCGCCGCGTTTCAGCTCGTCACCCGTGGGCACATCGTCTCCGGCGGCTCCACCATCACCATGCAATTGGCGCGCTTGATGGAGCCGCGGCGTGAGCGGTCGGTTTACGCCAAGCTGCGGCAGATGGTGCGCGCGCTCGAGATCGAGCAGCAACTGACAAAAGACGAGATTCTCGATCTTTATCTGGCGCTGGCGCCGTATGGCGGCAATCTCGAGGGCATTCGCGCCGCATCGATCGCCTATTTTGGCAAAGAGCCGAAGCGATTGTCGCTTCCCGAAGCAGCGTTGTTGGTGGCGTTGCCGCAATCGCCGGAAACCCGCAGGGTAGATCGCTATCCCGACGCCGCCCGCGCGGCGCGCGATCGCGTACTCGACCGCATGGTCGAAGAGGGACTTGTATCGCGCGACGACGCCATCCAGGCGAAGGCAGCGCTGGTGCCGGGGCTGCGCCGGCCGATGCCGATCCTCGCGCCGCATTCCTCCGATCAAGCCATCGCCACCGTAAAGGACGCGCCCGTAATCCACCTGACGCTGGACGCAAGCCTGCAGAAAGCGCTCGAAGCATTGGCGCGCGACCGCGCCATCGCGTTGGGTCCGGACATTTCGGTCGCCATTCTTGCCCTCGACAATGAGAGCGGCGACGTGTTGGCGCGGGTCGGGTCGCCCGAATATTTCGACGAGCGGCGCGCCGGGCAGGTGGACATGACTCGCGCGGTGCGCTCGCCGGGATCGACCTTAAAACCGTTCATCTATGGTCTCGCGTTCGAGGACGGCTTTGTGCATCCGGAAAGCCTGATCGACGATCGGCCGATCCGGTTCGGCACCTACGCACCGGAAAATTTCGACATGACGTTTCAGGGCACCGTCGCGGTGCGCCGGGCGCTGCAACAGTCCCTCAACGTGCCGGCGATCGCCTTGCTCGATCGGGTCGGCGCGACGCGCTTGTCGTCGCGGTTGCGACAGGCCGGCGCCAATCTGGTGCTGCCGAAGGACGAGGCGCCGGGGCTCGCGATGGGTCTTGGTGGCGTCGGGGTCACGCTGCAGGATCTGGTGCAGCTTTATGGCGGTCTGGCGCGGCTCGGCAACACACGGCCGTTGCGCGAGATCGTCGATGCGAAACATGATCGGCGCGAATCCTTGCGCCTGATGGATCAGGTCGCGGCCTGGCAGGTCGGCAACGTTCTGATGGGCACCCCGCCGCCGGAAAACGCGCCGCATAACCGGATCGCGTTCAAGACCGGCACCAGCTACGGCTATCGCGATGCCTGGTCAGTCGGTTTTGATGGCCGCATGACCATCGGGGTCTGGGTTGGTCGTCCCGACGGCGCCCCGGTGCTTGGCCTTGCTGGCCGCACCGCCGCAGCACCTATCCTGTTCGATGCCTTCGCCCGAACAGGTAAGCTCCCGGTTCCGCTGCCAAAACCGCCGAAGGGCGCGCTGGTCGCCAGTAACGCAAAACTTCCGCTGCCGCTGCGGCGCTTCCGCCCGGTGGGGGAACTGGTGCGGACCGGCGGCGAGCAGGCGCCGCACATTCAGTTCCCCCTCAATGGTTCGCGGATCGACGTCGATCGCTCGGCCGACGGGCAATTAGCGGCGATGCCGGTGAAGGTCGCCGGCGGCGTGCTGCCAATGACGATGCTCGTCAACGGCGCCTCAGTGGGCGCCATCGACGGCAGGCGCCAGCGCCTGGTCGATCCGCCCGGGCCGGGCTTTGCCAGACTGACCGTGATCGATGCTACGGGCGCTGCGGACACAGTTGTCATCAGAATTCAATAGAGGCTACCTAACCGGTTGTCGGCATAGCGGTTTCGGCGTATGCGGAACCGATGGTCGAGACCTATGCCCGCCCCCGATTTGGAGAGCCGCGCGAGCCGAAAAACCGGGTTAATCCGGGTAGTCGGCTGGTCGGCGTGCTTGATTTTGTCACCGGCAGCCACACCCGCGCCGTCGCATTCCTGACGCTGTGCGGCTTGCTGCTGTTTCTGCCCGGATTTTTCAACATTCCGCCCATCGACCGCGACGAGGCGCGCTTCGCGCAGGCGACCAAGCAGATGGTCGAGACTTCTGATTTCGTCGATATCCGCTTCCAGGATGACGTGCGCTACAAGAAGCCGGTTGGCGTCTATTGGTTGCAGGCCGCCGCCGTCGAAACCGCGTCTGCGCTGGGCTTGCCTCACGCCCAGGTTCGCGTCTGGCTTTACCGGGTTCCGTCGCTGACCGGCGCGATCGGGGCGGTGCTGTTGACGTACTGGACGGCGCTGGCGTTCGTGACCCGGCGCGGCGCCATATTAGCGGGGCTGATCCTGGGCAGTTCGGTACTGCTTGGCGCCGAAGCCCGGCTCGCCAAAACCGACGCCATGCTGCTGTTGACCGTGGTCGCGGCGATGGGCGCGCTGGCGCGGGTGTATCTGTCGTGGCAGCGCGGCGAGGATCCGGTGCATCCGCCGTGGATCTGGCCCGCGATCTTCTGGACCGCCTTGGCCGGCGGCATCCTGCTCAAGGGACCGCTGATCCTGATGTTCGTCGGCTTAACGATCGCTACGCTTGCGATCTTCGACCGGTCAGCGACATGGCTTTGGCGGCTGCGCCCGGTATGGGGTCTGATGTGGATGCTGGTATTGGTGTTGCCGTGGTTCGTCGCGATCTTCTGGCGCGCCGGCGAAGCATTTTTCGCGGACTCCCTCGGCGGCGACATGCTGAGCAAGCTCGCCGCGCAAGAATCCCACGGTGCGCCGCCCGGAATCTATCTGCTGCTGTTCTGGGTGACGTTCTGGCCGGGCGCGCCGCTCGCTGCGATGGCGGCACCAGCGGTCTGGCGGGCAAGAAGAGAGCCCGGCGCGCAGTTCTTGCTGGCGTGGCTGGTGCCGTCCTGGATCGTGTTCGAGGCGGTGCTGACAAAATTGCCGCACTACGTGCTGCCGCTCTATCCGGCGATCGCCGTCCTGACCGTCGGCGCGCTGGAGCGGCGCGTGCTGTCGCGATCGTGGTTGAGGCGCGGCGCGGCCTGGTGGTTCGTGATTCCCGCGGCGGCCTCGGTCATCGCCGTGGTGGGCGCCATCACATTGACGCGCCAGCCGGTGTTTCTGGCGTGGCCGTTCGTGGCGGCGGCGCTGATCTTCGGATTGTTCGCGTGGTGGCTGTTCGACGGCAACCGCGCCGAGCGCTCGCTGCTGAATGCGGTGGTCGCCGCGATGTTTCTGGCAGTCGCCATCTATGGCGTGGTGGTGCCGGCGCTGACGCCGCTGTTCCCGAGCGCGGAAATCGCGCGAGCCCTGCGCAACGTCGTCTGCGTTGGGCCGAAAGCCGCCGCGGCGGGCTTTCACGAGCCAAGTCTCGTCTTCATGACCGATACCGAGACGCTATTGACCGACGGATCGGGGGCCGCGGATTTTCTGGGCCAGGGCAGTTGCCGTTTTGCCCTCGTCGAACAGCGCTCGGAACGCGGCTTTGTCCAGCGCGCCGAAGCGATTGGGCTGCGCTACAACATGGCGACCCGCATCGACGGCTATAATATCTCGCAAGGAAGAGCGATTTCGGTCGCGATCTACCGTTCCGAGGCGACGCAGTAAGATGTCCGCCCAGCTCGGCATCGGCGTATCCTCAAATTATCTCTCGGGCCTGTTTACCCTGGTGTGGCGCTCGGCTGCCCAGCTGGTGCGGCGGCCATCGCATTCGCGACGTGCCGAGGCCGCACGACGATTGGCGCGCCACTCCTTATGGACCACAGCGATTGTCGGAGTCGTCATCATCGCGCTGATGTATGGATTGGATGCGCGAGAGATCGCGCTGATGCCGCCGCGCGGCACCGGCGGCCTCTGGCTCGTTCGCATCCTCACCGATTTCGGCAAAGAGACCTATGTGTTGTGGTTGCTCGCAGGAATGTTGCTCGTCGTTGCGATCGTGGCCCCGGGATTGCACGGATCCTCGCAACCGCGGTTGCTGAATTTTGGCACGCGCCTGCAGTATTTGCTTTTTGCGGTGCTTGTGCCGGTGCTCGCCGGCGAGCTGACAAAATGGATCGCAGGAAGGGGCCGGCCGTTCGTCGGCGGCAAAGCCAATGCTTTCAACTTCGTGCCCTTCAATGGGAGCGAAGCCTATGCCAGCTTCCCGTCCGCGCATGCGATCACGAGCGTCGCACTGGCGTTCGCGGTCACGGCGGTCTGGCCGCGGACGCGGCCCGTGATGGTCTTGTATGCTCTGTTGATTGTGACGAGCCGCCTGGTGTTGCTGGCCCATCATCCCAGCGACGTGGTCGCAGGCGCCTTGATCGGTGTGATCGGCGCGATGGCCGTACGATACTGGTTCGCCGCGCGCCGTCTGGGTTTTACGATCGATCGCGATGGCGAAATTGTGCCGCTTCCGAGCACTCGCGGGCAGCTCAAAAGGGTTGCCGGCAGGCCATCAGCCCCATAAGAAGCGGTCGCCGCAATGCCGGACCGAAAGCTTCGCCGCTGCCAGGCCAATTCAAACCATGAGTGTTGATTTGTCATCTTTCGACGCCGCCGCAGTGGCCGTTTCCATCGTTATCCCCGTGCGCAACGAGGCCGAGAACATCAGCCCGCTGGTCGCGGAGATCGCGTCCGCGCTCGACGGCCGCTGGAATTACGAAATCATCTATGTCAATGACGGCTCAACCGATGCGACCGCCGATCGACTTGCTGCAGTCATGAAGCAGCGCGGAAATCTGCGCGAGATCCGCCACGCGATTTCCGCAGGTCAGTCGGCGGCGGTGCGCAGCGGGGTCCGCGCCGCGCGCGGCGCGATCGTGGCGACGCTCGACGGCGACGGGCAAAATAATCCAGTCTTCCTGCCGGATTTGATTGTGGCGATCGAGCGCGGCGGCGACCGCACAGGCCTTGCCGCCGGCCAAAGGGTAGGGCGCAAGGATACCGGGTTTAAGAAAATCCAGTCGCGCATCGCCAATCGCGTGCGCAGCGCGATCTTGCAAGACGGCACGCGCGACACCGGCTGCGGCCTGAAGGCGTTCCGGCGCGAGGTGTTCCTGATGATGCCTTATTTTGACGGGCTGCATCGTTTTCTGCCGGCGCTGATGCGCCGCGAGGGCTACGAAATCGCCTATGTCGACGTCGTCGACCGGCCGCGCCATTCCGGCGTGTCGAACTACGGATTTTTCGATCGGCTATGGATCGGGATCATGGATCTCGCCGGCGTGTGGTGGCTGATCCGCCGCAAGAAACCGACGCCGGCTGCGACCGAGGTGACGTCATGACCGAGCTCTTCAACAATCTCGCCACCTATCTTCACGATGTCTTCGTGATCAAATTCGACGCCTGGGTGGTTTTGGGATTCGTGGCGCAGGCGTTTTTCACCATGCGCTTCGTGGTGCAGTGGATCGCCTCGGAACGCGCCCGCGCAAGCGTGATCCCGGTGGCGTTCTGGTTCTTCTCGATCGGCGGTGGCTTCTTGCTGCTGATCTATGCGCTCTACCGCAGGGACCCGGTATTCATCGCGGGGCAAGCGCTCGGACTCGTGGTCTATGTTCGCAATTTGTATTTTATTATCGTTAACGGACGACAGAGCTCGGCGGGCGATTGAACAAATTCGCTCGCGAAATCCCGCATGAGATGCGACGATATGGAATAACGACTTATGATTGCGAGTTCGCTGCCGACCCGAACGCCACGATGCGCGGAGCCTCTCGGCTTCTGCATCCGACCCATACCGATCTCCGTGGCTTGTCGCACTACCTGCGGCTGGTTTGTGACATGGACAGGGTGTTCTAAAAGCCATTGGATTCGGCTGGCCAACAACGTACCGTGGTATCTGTCGGCTCAGGAGCATAGGTGATGGAGAGACGCCTAGCCGCGATAGTTTGCGCTGACGTTGCCGGCTATTCGCGAATGATGGGCGCCGATGAGGCGGGCACGCATGCCGCCTTCAAGGCCCATCGCAGCGCGATGTACCCGATCATTCTCAATCATGGCGGCCGTATCGTAAAAAACACCGGCGATGGCTTCATGCTGGAGTTTCCGAGCGTCGTGGGAGCCATCGAAGGCGCGATCGCGATGCAGGCGCTGATGGCCGAGCGCAACGGCCAGCTTCCCGCGGACCGCATCATGCAATTCCGTATGGGCATCCACATGGGAGACGTGATGGCCGACGAAGACGACGTGTTCGGGGACGACGTGAATCTCGCCGCCCGCCTCGAGACGATTGCTATCCCCGGCGGCGTCGCGGTTTCGGCAAAGGCCTATGGCGAGGCAAGCAAGCATCTCAGCGCGCCCCTTGTCGACGCCGGCATTCATCGCTTCAAGAACATCGAGGAGCCGGTCAGTGTCTGGAGCTGGCAGCCTGTAGGATGCCTCCGCGGCGAGGAGCCGAGGGTGATTTCAAACCTGCCGGCTCAATATCGGACTGCGATCGTGGGCGTGCTTCCTTTCGCCAATCTCAGCGACAGCGCCGACGAATACTTTTCCGACGGTCTCACGGAGGATCTGATCCACGCGCTTTCGCTGCAATCCTTTTATCGGGTCCTGAGCCGAAGTTCGACCTTTGCATTCAAGGGCAAGAATCTGAGCACGCGCCTGATCGCGCGCGAGATTGACGCGTCCTACCTGATCCAGGGTTCGGTGCGACGTGCCGGAACCAAAATTCGTGTCACCGCAGAGTTGATCGCCCCCGAGAACGGCGAACAACTATGGACCGGTCGATATGACCGGGACATCGGCGATCTCTTCGCGGTTCAGGATGAGCTCACCACGAATTTGTCCGCAGCACTGGCGCCGGAAATCTATCGGGCGGAGGCGTCCACCCCGACCCGCGCATCGTTCACCGATTTGACCGCGTGGGATCGGTTCCTAAAGGGGCTTTCTCACTATTATCAGCCGACCAAAACGGATTATGAAGCCTCGATCGCTTTTTTCAGGGAGGCTATTTCGCTCGATCCCGGGCTTGCGATCGCGCGCGCCTACCTCGCCACTATCATGGTGCAGGGCGTGCAGTTTGGCTGGATCAGGAGCACGCACGAATTGTGGTCTGAGGCGATGAGCCTCGCCGAAAGCAGCGTTCGGCTTGATCCCCGTTCGGCCTACGCATTTCAGATCCTGTCCTATGTGCATTCCATGGAGGGAAATTTCGATATCGCGATGGATGCCGCAAAGAAAGCGGTTGACTTGAACCCGTACGACATGGGGGCTCGCGGTGTTCTTGGCATATGTCATTTCATGATCGGCGAGCATCGACAGGCGATCGAACTGTTTTCAATGGCGGTGCAGCGCGGCAACAGCGACCCCCGATATCAATGGGCGGGATTGCTCGCCTTCAGCCACTATTTGCTCCGACAATATGACGCGTCGCTGTCCTGGGCACGCGAAGCCCTGTATTTGAATCCCAGTCATCTTCAAGTGCTCGGCGTGCGGCCGGCGGCTCTGGCGCAGTCGGGACGGGCCGAGGAAGCAGCAAAGGCGACGGAGGCTTTGCTCACGAGCTTCCCGGGCTTCACCGTCGAACGGCATCTGCGCAACTTCCGCTGGAAAAATCCGGCCGACACCGCCCATTATCGTGAAGGCCTTTTGAAAGCGGGCGTGCCATTGAGCAAATTGGCTGTCGTCGAGCCGACCTCAAAGCGTACGGCCAATTCTTAGATTGCAAGCGGCTTCTGCGTGCCGCGAGCGCCCGCGGGGGTACTTGTACAATTTGGCGGGGCGGGGTTGAGCGACGGCCCCATATCTTCGTTGGCCCTGAGATCATGATCCGATCAGATTGCATTGGATCATGATCGATCTCATCTCTTTGTTTGCGCATGATCTCCGCGCAAACGCTTCGCGTTTGTCGCGAGGGAAAACCGGTTCCCACTTTTCCGGAACATGCTCGAGCAGCCTTCAGTTGACACGGAATCGAATCCCGCCAAAACTCCGCTGCATCCTGAAGTAGCAGGCCGCCGGCGAATTCGCCTCTCAAGACCTTCATTTACTTCACGTGCAGGCGAGCTACTTTTTCATATTTGATTCTTTTTTGGGATTTAGGTCCATGCCAGACAACGCGCCTGCCGAGCAGATCCCCGTCTCACCCAATAATCCCTGCCCCTTCTTGCGCGCGCTCGTTGCCGGCGGCTACGTCGATGGCCACATCGTCCCGCTGCCAAAACTCGCGGAGACCATCGAGGCGGCGACCGGCGAAAAGGGACTGAAAGCAAAAATGGTCGGCCTGGAGATCTACCTGGTCGCCCTGATCGCGAACGGGCTGAGCCCCTTGCGCCTGTTGCGCAGCTGGTGGTCCGGAGCGGTGCTTGACGCCTTGCGCGACGGTCCATTGGACAAGCATGGCGCTGGTTCGCGCATCCTCGACGCCACCGCGCATGTGAACATGACGGAACTCGCCCGTCTCGCCGAGTACGGCACGGTCCGGCCGGACCCGCTCGGTGGCGAGCCCGAATGTGGACTGACGGCCCCGGAAATCACGACCTACATGAACGCGAATTTCGAGCGCGCCAGGGGTCATCGGCGTCCGATCGACCGGCTGTTGATGAACGGCGAATGGCCGGTGTTGCTGAACGTCATCGGTAAGGGCGAGGGCGAGCAACGCTACCTCAGCGTGGCGGAGGTCAGGACGCTGTTCGTCGAGCGGCGATTGCCCGCGCGGATCGTCGCGCGCCTGCCGGGACCCCCGCCGCCGAGCGGTCCGCGTCGCTTCCTCGCCAAGGTCGCGGTTTGGCTAATCGCGTTCGCGCTGGTGGCCACCGTGGCGGTTGCCGAATTCCCCAACCAGCTCGGCAAAATCCTTCCCCCGTTGCTCGCGCAATTGCTGCCGCCAGCGTTACCGGACCGCGCTCCGGCGAAAAGAGCGGTCTGGCTCGACCAGAACTGGACGACGGAGGATAGACACTGGTTCCACCATGCAAGCCAGGGCACCGCGACTTTCCCGGTGCCATATGACTGGTTCATGGCGCTCGAACAGCCGGGCATTCACTTGTTCACGGCGCCCGGTCTGCTCAGCGACAGCGCCTATCTCGAACGGTTCGGTTTCCTGCCAAGTCCAAGAACTGTCCACGCCGACACGGCGAGCCTGCGCCGTTTTGGCTATGGGGGTCCGCCCGACCCGCCGCCGGCGGCGGCGCCCGAACAGGTCGGAGGTTTACGGCCGACCGCGGTGGAGAATTTCGACGGCCTGCCGGTCGGTTTCGCGCGGCTGACCGGCGCCACCAATCCCGGGACGGGCCTTCCCGAACCCGACAAGATCGGGCTGACCTGCGCGGCCTGCCACACCGGAAGCATTCGCTACAAGGATGTCAGCGTGCGCTTCGACGGCGGCCCGGCAATGGTTAACCTGAAAAAGCTCGAAATCGCGACCGGTCTGTCGATTGGCTACACGCTGAACTTGCCGTTCCGTTTCACACGCTTCGCGACGCGGGTGCTCGGTCCCGATGCAAGTGAGATAGAACGCATCCAGCTCAAACAAAAGCTGGCGGCGATCGGTCAATTTCTGCTCGGCCAGAAGAATATCTACGACAAGACCATCAAGGACAAGATCCAGATAGATAGCGAGGAAGGATTCGGGCGGCTCGACGCGCTAAACCGCATCGGCAATCAGGTTTTCTACACCGACTTCGTCTTGGGCGGTCTGGCGGGATTCGAAAAGAACCTGCACGCCCAGGATGCGCCCGTCAGTTTCCCGCCGATCTGGACCGTGCCATGGTTCAAATGGGCGCAATACGACGCCTCGATCGAACAGCCCCTGATCCGCAATGCCGGCGAGGCGCTCGGGGTTTTTGCCCTGATCAACCTTTCGCCCGACTTTTCCCCGAAGGATCTTTACCGTTCGTCGGTTGCGCTCGAGAATCTCGTCCGCATCGAAGCGATGCTGCGCGGTCCGGATCCTTCCAGCCAAAATCCGATTGGATTCGGCGGACTGAAGCCGCCGAAATGGCCGTCGCAGATCTTCCCCGATGATCACGCATGGGAGATCAATTCAGAGCGCGTGCCCAGAGGCCGCGCGATCTACGCCGACATCTGCGTCGAGTGCCATCTTGGGCCCGTCAATGATCCCACCTTCGACAAGGAATACCCGGACAAGAGCTTTTGGTTCTCGAAACATGAGGACGGCAAGGCCGGGTGGGACGCCAAGGCCGGGTGGCTGGATCCGGTCCAGCATCTTGCTGCCGACATGGGAACGGACGACGCCCAGGCCAACGTTCTCGCGACACGGCCAGTCGAAGTTCCCGACTTCCTGGACATGCAACCCGCGCGAGACCTTGGAACGGGTTGGGATTGCGGGAAAATGCCTGCCAACTCTTCAACGCATATGCCGTTCGCGATTGCCTTGATGATCGCGGTGGACCGTACCAGCACACAATGGATGGACGATCACGGTGTCCCGAAGGATCCGAAGGAACGCGCAAAGCTGTGGGGCGCACGAAAGAATTGCCCCAATGACGGGCCCGGGCCGCGTTATCGCGCGCGTCCGCTGAATGGCGTCTGGGCGACCGCTCCCTATCTTCACAACGGTTCGGTTCCCTCGCTCTATTGGATGCTCAAGCCTGCGGCCGAGCGTCCGACAAAATTCTGCATGGGCGCCCGCGACTTCGATCCGGAGCAGGTTGGCTTTCGGGTGGTCGCCGGCGAAACGTCGAAATGCAAAACCGGCGAAACCCTGTTCTCAACGACGGCATCCGATGGAACGCCGATCCACGGCAACTCTGTTCTCGGCCACTCGCTCGAGGCAACGCAGCCTCCTCCATACAAGCAAGGCGTTATTGGCCGCAAGCTGACCGACGAGGAGCAAAAAGATCTGATTGAATATTTGAAGACGCTGTAACGGGTGAGAACTGCCCCTAAGCGGCGTTGAAGGCTGCAAACCCTCGCTCCAGGTCTGCCTTGAGGTCCTCGACGTTTTCAAGGCCAATATGGAGCCGCAGGGTTGGCCCGCTCGGCGCCCATTTGGTGGCCGTGCGGTAGGCTTCGCAGTCGAAGGGGATGACAAGGCTCTCGAAGCCGCCCCACGAATAGCCCATGCCGAACAGCTCGACGGCGTCGAGCAGCGCATCGACGGCTTGTTGCGGCTTCGGCTTCAGAACGATGCTGAACAAGCCCGATGCGCCGGAAAAATCCCGTTTCCAGATCGCATGGCCCGGATCGCTTTCGAGCGCGGGGTGCAGCACCCTGACGACTTCGGGCCGTGCCGCCAGCCAGCGCGCCATTTCGAGCCCGGAGCGGTGATGCTGCGCCAGCCGCACCGACAGCGTGCGCAGGCCGCGCAGCGCGAGAAACACGTCGTCCGGACCGGCACAGGTTCCCAACAGATAAATCGCCTCGGCAACCAGCGGCCACGCCTTGGCGTTGGCCGAAATCGTGCCGAACATGATGTCGGAATGCCCGCCGATATATTTGGTCGCGGCCTGGATGCTGATATCGACGCCTTGTTCCAGCGAGCGATGATAGAGCGGCGTCGCCCAGGTGTTGTCGTCGATGACAAGCGCGCCGCGCGCACGGGCGACCGACGCGATCGCGGGAATATCGGGCATTTCGAACGACTGCGAGCCTGGCGCCTCGAGCAGCACCGCTCTTGTGTTTGGCTTGAATAATTGTGCGATGCCGGCGCCGACCAGGGGATCGAAATAACTGGTTTCGACGCCGTAACCGGCGAGCAATCCGTTGCAGAAATTTCGCGTCGGGCGGTAGGCGTTGTCGCAGACCAGCAGATGATCGCCCGCCTTCAGCACTGCGAGCAGGGCGGTGGCGATCGCCGCCAGTCCCGAAGGCGCAATTCCGACGCCGGCACATTGCGGGCCTTCGAGCGCGATCATCGCCTCCTGCAGCGCCTTGGTAGTCGGCGTTCCGCGGCGGCCATACTGGAACTCGCCGCGATGGGCATGCAGATCGTCCGCGGTCGGATACAGCACGGTTGAGCCGTGAACCACCGGGGGATTGACGAAGCCCTTCTGCGCCTTGGTGTCGCGTCCCGCCGTCACCAGCGTGGTTTCCGCGTGAAGCGGCTTCGATGGTCCGTCATCTTGCGAAAAATTCATGCGTTTGCCGCCACCAAAAACCAATTAGCGCAGCCGCGATGACCAAATTTAGAGCCCGCCGGGCGGCGGGGGCGGGCTGAATAGTTAATAACAGGACACAGAAGACGGCCGTCAACCCCTTGACCCGGCTCGCCAGTCGTTCTGTGATGCGCGCCAGCTATCCAGTCGCCGCACGTTGAGGGGCCTGCCGCGACCTTCGATCCATCGTTTCACCGGACCGCTCCGTCGAATGGCCTGTCGGCATGGCGTTTGCAACGGTGGATCGCAGGGTCGGGGATCACAGGGTTGGCCCACCGACCGACGCGATGATAAGCAGACGTTCCCGGACGACCTTTGAAAGGCTTTGCCATGAAACGTGTATCTCTGGTTCTTACCTTTGCCGCCGCCGCCGTTCTCTCGAGTGGGGCCGTATCGGCACAAACGCTCAAGACGGTCCAGGACCGGGGTATGCTATCCTGCGGCGTCGGCCAGGGCTTGGCCGGCTTTTCGTCGCCCGACGACAAGGGTAACTGGACCGGGCTCGACGTCGATGTCTGCCGGGCGATTGCGGCTGCGATCTTCAACGATCCGACCAAAGTCAAGTTCATACCGCTGTCAGCCAAGGATCGGTTCACCGCGCTGCAATCCGGTGAAATCGACGTGCTCTCGCGCAATACAACCTGGACGCTTTCCCGCGACACCTCGCTCGGCGCCAATTTCACCGGCGTGACCTATTATGACGGCCAGGGTTTTTTGGTTAAAAAATCGCTGAAGGTGAATTCGGCGCTCGAACTGAACAGCGCATCGGTTTGTGTGCAAACCGGCACCACGACCGAGCAGAATCTCGCCGATTACTTCAAGCTCAACAACATGAAGTATGAGGTAATCGCCTTCGCCAACGAGGATGAGACCGTTAAAGCCTATGAATCCGGCCGTTGCGACGTTTTCACCACGGACGTTTCGGGTCTCTATGCCGAGCGCCTGAAGCTCGCGAACCCCGCCGACCACGCCGTGCTTCCGGAGGTGATCTCGAAGGAACCGCTTGGTCCGATGGTGCGCCATGGCGACGACCAATGGTTCGATCTGGTGAAGTGGACGCTGTTTGCGATGGTCGATGCCGAAGAGCTCGGCATTACCCAGAAGAACGTCGACGAGATGGCGAAATCGGACAAGCCGGAGCTTAAGCGGGTCTTCGGCACCGACGGCAATCTCGGCGAACAGCTCGGCGTCACCAAGGATTGGGTAGCCCGGATCGTGAAGGCGGTCGGCAATTACGGCGAAGCCTTCGATCGCAACGTCGGCGCCGGCTCCAAGCTAGGCATTGCCCGCGGGCTCAATCAGCTCTGGAACAAGGGCGGAATTCAGTACGCGCCGCCGATCCGCTGATTAAAAGAGGCGGCCGCGGCGATGAGCATCGAGCCCCGACCACCACCGCCGCAGTTCGCCTTGCTGCTGAAGCGGGCGCTCGGCGGCCGCGCGGGATGGGGAGGGTTCGCCCTTCAAATCCTGTTCGTCGCAGCGCTGCTCTGGATCGGTTACGAGATCGTAGAAAATGCGCGGGCCAATTTGGCGGCGCAGCGGATCACATCCGGTTTCGGCTTTATGAGGAATACGGCGGGCTTTGACGTCAGCCAAAGCCTAATCCCGTATTCCGGATCCGACACGTATGGCCGCGTGCTTCTCGTCGGCTTGCTCAACACGCTGTTGGTCGCGATCGTCGGCATTTTCTTTGCGACCGTGATCGGCTTCGTCGTTGCGCTCGGCCGGCTGTCGCCGAATTGGCTGTTGTCACGCATCTCGGGCGGCTATGTCGAACTGATCCGCAATCTGCCGCTATTGTTCCAGATCCTGTTCTGGTATCTCGCCGTGCTGGCGGCGCTGCCAAACCCGCGGCAGAGCATCTCGGTGTTCGGCCTTTTCTTTCTCTCCAACCGCGGTCTTGTGGTTCCAAAGCCGATCGCCGATCCCGGTCTCGAGCCGTTCGCGCTCGCCATCCTGGCGGCGATCATTGCCGCCTCGCTGTTGCGGGACTACGCGCGCCGCGCGCTGTTCGAAAGCGGCCGGGTGATCACGATCTGGCCTTATGCGCTGGGCCTCTTGATCGGGCTGCCGCTTCTGAGCGCGCTGATATTTGGCAAGCCCGTCACATTCGAAATTCCCGAACTCAAGGGATTCAATTTCTCAGGCGGATCGCGGCTGATTCCGGAATTCGTGGCGCTGACGCTTGCAATATCGATGTACACGGCGTCGTTCATCGCCGAGATCGTGCGCGCCGGAATTCAATCGGTGCACAAGGGCCAGATGGAGGCGGGCGCTTCGCTTGGGCTGTCGCGCGGTTCGACCTTGCGGCTGATCGTGGTGCCGCAGGCGCTTCGTGTCATCCTGCCGCCGCTGACTAACCAATATCTCAATCTCACCAAGAACTCCTCGCTCGCGGTGGCGATCGGATACCCCGACCTGGTCTCGGTGTTTGCCGGGACCACGCTGAGCCAGACCGGCCAGGCGATCGAAATCATCGCCATCACCATGGGCGTCTATTTGCTGATTTCGCTGGTGACCAGCGCGATCATGAGTTTTTACGGATGGCGGATCGGCCGGAGTCTCGGCGCATGAGCGACATCGCGGCACCAGCGTCGGCTTTCGTCCGCAGCGACCTCGTTTCCGAGCGCGCCGCGCCGGTCAAGACCACCGGGTTTGTCGGCTTTCTCCGCACGCGGCTGTTGAATTCGCCGACCAATATCCTGCTCACCATTTTGGGCCTATTGCTATTGTGGTTCACGGTGATCCCGGCGCTGAAATTCCTGCTGGTCGATGCGGTCTGGCACGGCACCGACCGCAATGCGTGTCTCGCCGAGAATGCCGGGCATCCGGTCGGCGCCTGCTGGCCCTATGTCGCAGCAAAATTCACGCAGTTCATTTACGGGTTTTACCCCGAGGCACAGCGATGGCGGGTCAATCTGACCTTAATCCTCGCCGCCTTGTTGCTGTTGCCGCTGTTGATTCCGCGATTGCCGGCCAAGGGCCTTAACGCAGGGCTGTTCTTCCTGGCATTTCCGGCCGTCGCGTTTTTCCTGTTGCGCGGCGGCGGGCTGAGCGGGTTCGGTGTCAGCTGGACGGCCGGCATTTTATCCGGTTTGGGGGACAGCATCGGCGGAGCGGGCCAAAGGCTGACGGTCACGGGTGAGACGGCCGCGGTGATCGGACCGCTGCTAAAGCTATTGGGAAAGCTGGTCGTCCTGCTCGGCACCGCCGTTTCCTATCTGATCTGGCCGCTGGCCTGGCTTCGCGATCAGATTCAAGTCTCATCCCGCCCTCTATGGGTTGATTTTGCGGTCACCGCGATCATCGTCTCGGTCCTGCTGTTCGTGTTGGGGGGCGGCATTCGCACCGGATGGCGCGCACTCATCGCAAGCCTTGCGACCTTTGCCGGTATCGGCCTCGTCATCGCTGCGATGGGCCTCGACCACGGTGGATTGCCGCTCGTCGACACCAGGCTTTGGGGCGGTCTTTTGATCACGCTGGTGGTGGCGGTCACCGGCATTGTCGGCTCGATGCCGATCGGCATCGCGCTCGCATTGGGCAGGCGCGCCACGATTCCGTTGATCCGGGTTTTTTCGGTTGCATTCATCGAGTTCTGGCGCGGCGTCCCGCTCATTACCGTGCTGTTCTTCGCTACCTATATGCTGCCGCTGTTCCTGCCCGGAAACTTCGCGATTGATGGCCTGGTTCGCGTCCTGGTCGGCACAGCTGTGTTCTCCGGCGCCTACATGGCGGAGGTGATCCGCGGCGGCTTGCAGGCGATCCCGCGCGGGCAAGGCGAGGCGGCGAGCGCGCTCGGCTTGTCCTGGTGGAAGACGACGGCCTTGATCGTGCTGCCGCAGGCGTTGCGCCACGTCATCCCCGGAATCGTCAACAGCTTCATCTCGCTGTTCAAGGACACCTCGCTGGTATCGATCGTGGCGCTGTTCGATCTGTTGGGCATACTGCATGCGTCGTTCGCCGATCCGACCTGGGCGACGCCAACGACGGCGTTTACCGGCTTTGCCTTCGCCGGAATGATCTACTTCGTCTTCTGCTTTGGAATGTCGCGTTATTCATTGTTCGTCGAGCACCGGCTGAACGCACACCGCCGTAATTGAGCAAACAGACCATGACCGAGAATTCGATTGTCGGCATTGCCGGCCTCAACAAGTGGTACGGGGATTTTCACGTCCTGCGCGACATCAATCTCGATGTCGCGAAAGGCGAGCGCATCGTGATCTGCGGCCCTTCGGGTTCGGGCAAATCGACGCTGATCCGCTGCATCAACGCGCTCGAGGAATTTCAGGAAGGCGAGGTCAACGTCGACGGCATCGAACTGGGTCCGACTTTGCGGCGGGTCGACGAAGTCCGGCGCGAAGTCGGCATGGTGTTCCAGAGCTTTAATCTGTTCCCGCACTTGACCGTGCTGGAGAACTGCACGCTGGCGCCGATCTGGGTGCGCAACATCCCGAAAAAGGATGCGGAAGCCGCCGCGATGAAATTTCTGGAGCGGGTGAAAATTCCGCATCAGGCCAACAAATATCCGGGCCAGATGTCGGGCGGTCAGCAGCAGCGCGTCGCGATCGCGCGCGCGCTGACCATGAACCCGAAAGTGATGCTGTTCGACGAGCCGACCTCGGCCTTGGATCCCGAAATGGTCAAGGAAGTACTCGACACCATGGTCGATCTCGCCAAGGAAGGCATGACCATGCTGGTCGTCACCCACGAAATGGGATTTGCCAAGGAAGTGGCGAACCGTGTCGTGTTCATGGACGCCGGGCAAATCATCGAGGCGAACACGCCGGACAACTTCTTCGCCAACCCGCAGCACGCGCGGAGCAAGCTGTTCCTCAGCCAGATCTTGCGGTGATGACCAGACTTGCCGCCCATCCGGCGGCGATCCGGCGTTAATGGCCGGTCTTTAATGATCCCGGTAAGCCGCTCGAAACCATAGACCTATCGAGATCGAGACCGGTTCACGGCTCCGAAAGCAATCTATACGCAATTGGCCCAAAAGGGTGCGCCAATGCTGGGTTTCGTGTTCGGCTTCAATGCCCGCCTCGGGCGGATGCATTTCTTCTTCGCCACGATTGCGCTCGCGGTCGTGATGACTGCTATATGTTTTCTTATCGCGATGTCTGGGTTGCCCGCCCTACCGGCGGGAACCCGGCCATCACTTGAGCAGCTCACATGGCCGATGATGATCGCTGCCGGCTTTTTCGTGGTTGCGACCCTTACGCTCCAGTCGATGCGCTTTCGGGACATCGGCTGGGACCCTGTCTGTGTCGTGCCGGCATGGATCGCGCTGCTCGCCGTCGACGAGCTTGTCGCGACCAAGATGCCGGCCTGGTCGCTCGGAGAGGGGCATCACGCAACCATCGTCGGAGGCCTGGTCAATTTCGGACTGTTGCTGGCGCTGACGTTTTGGCCGAGCGGGGACTATGACGGTCCGAGCGAGACGCCGCGGGCAACTGATGCGCCGTCGTCGCGGCCGAGCGCCAATTCGGTCGCCGAGACGCGTATCGCGCGTGCGGCTGGCACGCAATTCGGCCGCCGGGCTTTTTGAAATCTGGCTTAACGTCCGCGCGATCACACCTTCTCGAACGGCACGTCGATCTTGCTGTGCTGCTCGAGCCATTCCGGCACCGGCAAGTTTTTCGAGCGCATGAACTCCGGATTGAACAGTTTTGACTGGTAGCGCGTGCCGTAGTCGCACAGCATCGTCACGATGGTATGGCCCGGGCCAAGCTCTTTTGCCAGGCGGATGGCGCCGGCAATGTTGATCCCGCTCGAGCCGCCGAGACAAAGCCCCTCATGTTCGAGCAGGCCGAACACGATGCGGACCGCTTCCTCATCGCTGATCTGGTAGGCGTCGTCGATGACGGCACCTTCGAGATTGGCGGTGATGCGGCCCTGGCCGATGCCCTCGGTGATCGATGAGCCCTCTGACTTGAGAACCCCGTGCTTGTAGAAACTGTAGAGCGCCGAGCCCAAGGGATCGGCGAGCACGATGCGGATGTTCGGATTTTTCGCTTTCAGCCCGATCGAGACCCCGGCTAGCGTCCCGCCGGAGCCGACGGAAGCCACAAAACCGTCGACCTTGCCGTCGGTCTGCTGCCAGATTTCCGGCGCGGTGGTCTCGATATGCGCCTCGCGGTTGGCGACATTGTCGAACTGGTTGGCCCAGATCGCGCCGTTGGAATCGGTCTTTGCCAGTTGCTCCGCAAGCCGGCCCGACAGCCTCACATAGTTGTTGGGGTTGGAGTAGGGCACCGCGGGCACTTCGATCAGCTGGGCGCCGCACAGCCGCAGCATGTCCTTCTTTTCCTGGCTCTGCGTGTTCGGGATCACGATCACGGTGCGGAAACCGAGCGCGTTGGCAACCAGCGCGAGCCCGATGCCGGTATTGCCGGCGGTGCCCTCGACGACCGCGCCGCCCGGCCACAGCTTGTGGCGCTTGATCGCGTCGCGGATGATGAACAGCGCCGCGCGATCCTTCACCGACTGGCCGGGGTTCATGAATTCGGCCTTGCCGAGAATGTTGCAACCGGTTTCTTCGGAAGCACGTTTCAGCTTGATGAGGGGCGTGTTGCCGATCGCTTCGACGACGTCATTATCGATGTTCATGGGCGGGAATCTTGCCAGTCAGCTGCCAAATCTCGCAACGACCCTAGAGCGCGCGTGGCAAAAGTGGAAGCCGGTTTTGCATCCAATTGGTGCAGTGCGAGCTAATTCGCCTTCGCGAATACCACCTGGCGGACGTCAATATTTCCCGACAGGAATCCGGCCTCGCAATAAGCCAGGTAATATTCCCACAACCGCCGGAACCGGTCGTCGAAGCCTGACGGCATCAGGTTCGGCCAAGCCGCGCGGAAATTGCTTCGCCAGATGGCGAGCGTCTTGGCATAATCTTGCCCAAAGATACGTTCGCGAATGACGGGGACGCCGAACCGTTCGCCCAGCGCTTTCAGCACTTGGGGCGAGGGCAGCATGCCGCCGGGAAAAACGTAGCGCTGGATGAAATCGACCTCGCGCCGATAGGTCTGGAACAGGCTGTCCTGGATGGTGATGGCCTGGATGCCGGCAAGCCCGCCGGGCAACAGGCGGTCGCGCAACTGTGAGAAATATTTCGGCCAGAACTGTTCGCCGACCGCCTCGATCATCTCGATCGAGGCGATCCGTTCATAGCGGTTACGCTCGTCGCGATAGTCCTGCAGCCGGATTTCGACCTGCTCGCCAAGGCCGGCATTCTGGATGCGTTTTTGCGCAAAGTCGCGCTGCTCCCGGCTGATGGTAAGCCCGACCACCTTGGTGCCGAAGGTTTTGGCGACGTATTCGGCAAAGCCGCCCCAGCCGCAGCCGATCTCCAGCAATTTCTGTCCCGGCTGCAGATCGATCGCTTCGGCGAGCCTGCGGTATTTGTTGTTCTGAGCCGCCGTCAGATCCGGCGTGTCGTCCTCGAACAAGGCCGAGGAATAGGTCATGCTGGGATCGAGCCAGGCCGAATAGAACGCGTTGCCGATGTCGTAATGCGCATAGATATTGCGGCGCGCCTGCCGCCTGGTGTTGCGGTTGAACCAGTGCCGGACGACCTGGACGAAGCGCATCAATGGCTTGTCGCCGAGCATCTGCTGGATCAGGTCGTGATTGACGCAAAACAGATAGAGAAACTGCGTCAGGTCCGGCGTGTCCCATTCGCGGCGCAGATAGGCTTCGGCAATACCGATATCGCCACCGTGGAGAAGCCGCGACGCAAAGCCGTAATCATAAAGCTTCATGGCCGCCGACGGACCCGGTTCCCCGCCGCCCAGCCGCAGCGTGCGGCCGTCGGGCAGCATAACGTCGAGCGTGCCACGTCTGAGTCTTGAGCCGAACCTCAGCGCCAACCGAACCAGACGGGGCAAGTCGGAAAGCACCGTCTCCACATTGTCGGGGGTTACAGCAATCGGGTTCGGCATGGGCGGATCCGTCACTCTAAGCGCAATGACTATAATCGCCGCGTTTGCCGGTCGCCAAGCTGGCAGTGAGTGTCGAGCGCGGTGTTCGCAACTGCGGCATGTGGGCGTGGCACGAGGCGTGCGCCCTTGAGCCACAGCCGCAACGCTTCCCAATGGATCGCAGCGACGATTTTCAGCGTGACCAGCGGCAGCGCGAACAATGAACGTAATAGCGCCGCCGTGGTCAGGCTCTCGCGGCGGCCACTGAAGGTCGCGGCGAGCAGGGGGCCCTCGCGGTCGGTCTCCAGAATGCGGAGTTTTATGCGCTCTCCCGGCAGCGAGACGCGAAAATGATAGCGCATCGTCATCTCGATGAAGGGCGAGACGTAAAACAGTTTTGCCTGCTGTTGCCGAACTCCGGCTTCGCTGAGCTCGCCCGGCTGCACGGGAAGTACGTAGGAGTGGATGTCTCCAAACGTGTTGCGAACCTCATAGATGACCAAGGCGAGTTCGCCGTCGACGCGATGGCAGAAGTAAACCGACAACGGATTGAAGGTGAAACCGAACAGGCGGGGATAACACAACAGCCACACGTGCCCGCCTGTCAGGTCGATACCGTGCTGGGCCGCGCAGCTTTGCGCATAAGCGCGCAAGGGCGATCCATCGCGCCGGCCGTGATCGGCTTCATTAAAACTATAGAGCGCCGCCCGGTTCACAGCGAATAACGCCGACTGCCGATCCGCATCATCAAGTCGGTCGAGATCGATCAAGAGGCTCATGACGCGATAAGTGAAGCGATGGCCCATCGGCTTGAGCCGCGCGTGCATCACCTCGCCGAAATAAAGTGCGGCCGCTTCGGCGACCGTCTCTTGATGCGTATAGGCTTTGGCGGCTTGATCAGGCATCGCTATTCCGCGGCTTGTGCCAGTTCGGGCGGCGGCTCGCGCCACGGTACGGCCGCGCCCAGCGCTTCCGCTACCGCCAGACCCGACCGCAATCCGTCCTCGTGAAAACCATATCCGGTCCAGGCGCCGCAAAACCAGGTACGACGCCGCCCTTGAATTTCGCCAAGCCGTCTCTGCGCGGCAAAGGCTCTCGCGTTATATTGCGGATGTTCGCACATATACTTGCCGAAGGTCAGCTCGGCGGCCGGCGCGAACGGCGGATTGAGGCTGACGAACAGCGGCTTGTCGTTGTCGATGCCCTGCAGCCGGTTCATCCAATAGGTCACGGCAACGTCGTTTGCGGCCGCACCCTCGCGCCGCCAGCGCAAGAAATTCCAGGACGCCCAGGCGTGGGCGCGTTTCGGCATCAATCTGATGTCGCGATGCAGATAAACCGTATTGGGCGCATAGCCGATCGCACCGAGAATGGCGCGCTCGCGATCGTCAGCGTCGGACAGCATGGCGAGCGCCTGATCACTGTGCGAGGCGATCACGACATGATCGTAACTATCGCGCCCGCCGCGGCTGTCATGGACGATTACCCCGTGCGGCGTTCGCTCGATCGATGTCACGGCGCAACCGAGCCTGATCCGATCGCGGAACGAAGAAATCATTTTCTCCACATAGCGGCGGCTGCCGCCCTTCACGGTGCGCCAGACCGGCCGATCATATTGCAACAGGCGATGGTTCTTGAAGAACGCGACGAAATTCTCGGCCGGGAAGTCGAGCATCTCGGCCGCCGGCGCCGACCAGATCGCGGCTCCCATCGGCGCGAGATAATCGGTCAGCAGCCGGGGCGCGAATTTGCGCTCGGCAAAGTAATCGCCGAGCGTAAGCCCGGCCAGTCGGCCCGCGGCATGATCTTCGACGCTTTTCGTGTTGAAGGTCAGGATATCCCGGAGCATCCGCAAATAGGACGACGAGAGCAGATTTCGCGGCTGCGCGAACAGGCCCCGCGCGGTTTCGCGCCAATTGCTGCCGCCGCCCTTCCACTCGAAGCGGCCGGCGTCCGTTGTAACCGCAAAGCTCATGCAGCTTTCCACAGTCGCTACGCCCAAATGGGCGAACAGCGCGGTCAGATCGGGATAATTCAGCTCGTTATAGACGATGAAGCCGATATCGACCGCCAGCTGTGTGCCGTCATAGTCGATGGTGACGGTATGGCTGTGTCCGCCGGGCCTGATTTCGCGGTCGTACACCGTGACCGGATAGCGCTTCGACAGGGTCCAGGCGGCGGCATTGCCGGCAATTCCCGTTCCGATCACCGCAACCCGCATGCCCGCCCCCATCCGCTGATGGGCGAGATACGAGGCAGTGCGAGCGAAGTTTCAGGTAGGCGCGGCGGGGCCAGCGAGCTCAAATTGTCGAGCAACCCACAGCAAAGTTCAGCAATATGAAATCTTGGTAAGATGCAAAAACCCAAGAATACGCCGATCTTGGAAAAAGCCCTATAAAATATGGGGAAGTCGCCCCTTTCGGTTGCCAATTAGTGTTGTCATTTCGGCAACACGTCGGGGACAGCGAGCGGAACAGGACTGTCCGCGCCGCGGTCGCCCGGCTAGTATGGCGACCGGTCCCAAAGGAAGCATCACACCGGTGAAAGTCTCGCAAACAGTCCGCTCAGGCGCACGCCGCGAACAGGTCCCGGGGCTCGCGCAGCCGCGGATGCCGGGCATCTTGCCCGGCGGAGGGCGAAAGTGAGCCACAGCCCACCTTGGGTCGCTGTCGCGCGCCTGTCTGCCGCCGTCCCTTTTCCGGGTCGCGCGGCGAGGTGGCTTGCGGCGCTTTGCATTGTCGCCAGTTCGGCCGGCTGCGTTCTGACCCAGGATCTGCCGGACCCGGCGCTCGACGTGGCCCCGGTATACAAGCCCCAAGGG
>Ga0209331_1000093_pt1 | contig 28730 bp, 24 predicted proteins | sample JacPinW_OM3H0_M3_FD_187971 | JGI IMG/M metagenome (GOLD analysis project Ga0209331, IMG submission 187971) | Forest soil microbial communities from Algoma, Ontario, Canada - Jack Pine, Ontario site 1_JW_OM3H0_M3 (SPAdes) (version 2) | ecosystem: Environmental > Terrestrial > Soil > Boreal...
TCCGTCATGTCACACCCCGGTGCCAGAAAAAGCAGATCTCTCGGTGTGAAGAGGAGTGAAGTGGTCCTGCGTCAGGCTCACCCACCTCTCTTCTTGGGCCGACTGCTGGATTGCCTCGACCAAGGCCTGGATGCGCTGCCCGGCACGAAAGTTGAACGGCTCGGATCGCGTTCTAATCGCGTCAACGAAGCGCGCGACCTCAATCGCCTTCAGATCGTTGAAACCGAGCTGATGGCCCGGCGCGACGCAGAAGAGGCCATAGGGGTCGTGCTCCGGCCCCGCTTCGATACGGCGGAAGCCGCGCCGGCCGGCGGCATCGGCGGTGCTGTAGAAATGCAGCTCGTTGAGGCGCTCTTGGCTAAACAAGAGCGCTCCCTTGGTGCCATAGACCTCGAAATCGTGCTGCATCTTGCGCCCGGTCGCGATCCAGCTGGCTTCGATGCTGCCCGAAGCGCCGTTGGCAAAGCGCACGAAAGCGCGGCCGATATCATCGACCTCTATCGCCCGGTGAGCGCCCGTGCCGTCCGGGCGGGTTGCGATCGCGGTGACGCGATCGCCCAAGACGCGTTCTAACGGACCGAGCAGAAACTCAGCGGTGGCAAGCGCGTGACTGCCCAGATCTGACAACGCTCCACCACCGACCGGGTCGTGGCGAAATGTGAACGGACTCTGCGCGTCCGCCATGTAATCTTCGGCATGAATGCCGCGATAACTGCGGATTTCACCGATTTCGCCACTGCGGATCAGATCACGCGCGAGGGCGAGCATCGGATTGCAGAGATAGTTGAAGCCGACCTGCGTTGTGACGCCAGCGGCTTCGGCCGCGTCGGCCATCTCCCGGGCGTCCGATGCGCGCGGCGCCAGCGGCTTCTCGCAGTAAACGTGCTTTCCGGCAGCGATAGCGGCCAGCGCCATTTCCTTGTGAAGCGCGTTGGGCGCCGTGATGTCGATGACATCGATGTCAGTGTCCTCGACCAAGCTTCTCCAGTCGCCGCTCGACCGGGCGAAACCGAGCGTGCGCGCCGCCTGCGCTGCAAGCTCGTCGGTACGGTCGGCGACCGCATGGAGAACCAACTCGAAAGGAAGATCGAAGACGCGCTGTGCCGCGGCGAAGCCGAACACATGGGTCTTGCCCATGAAGCCGGTGCCGATCAGGCCGATCTTGAGTTGAGGCTTGTTACTCGCCATTGAGTTGAGCTCCGCTGACCACGAGCGCCGGGTCAATCCTCCCGGCGAAAAAATCGAGGACGTTCTGCGCTGACGAAAGCGCCGCGCGCTCTCCGCACTCGACCCTATTTGATCTCGCCGACGTTCACGGAGCGGCCCTCAACCGCCGATTTCATCGCAGCTTCGGCCAAGATCAGGGCGCGGCGCCCGTCCTCGAAGCCCACCTGCGGCGCCTCGCTTTGCTCGACGCTTGTGACGAAGGCATCGATCTCTGCGTCAAAGGCTTCGCGATAACGCTCGATGAAGAAGTCGAGATAGGGTGCGGCGGCTTCGCTTCGCGCGGCCGAATACCGGCGCAATTCGTCCGCCCTGCGATTCTCGCTGATCACCATGCCGGCGCTACCCAGCAATTCGACGCGCTGGTCGTAGCCGTACGTCGAGGTGCGAGAATTGTTGATGTGGCACTGCTTGCCGCTGCTCGTCCGCATGACGATCATCGCGCTATCGTAGTCGTTCAGCTCTTCCATCATGCTCGGATCAATCAGCCGGCCGCCGACGGCGAACACCTCCTCAGGCTCTTCCGCCAGCATGAAGCGCGCGAGATCGAAATCGTGGATCGTCATGTCGCGGAACAGCCCGCCAGCCGCCTGGTAATAGGAGCGCGGCGGCATGCCGGGATCTCGCGAGGTGATGATGACCTGGTGCAACTCGCCGATTTCGCCAGATCGCGCGGCTTTCCAGGCCGCACGGTGACCGGGATCGAAGCGCCGATTGAAGCCGATCTGAATCGGCACGCCTTTGGAACGAACCGCATCGGCACAGCGGTTGACCCGCTCGAGGCTAAGATCGATCGGCTTTTCGCAGAGGACAGGCTTGCCCGCGGCCACGGCCCTTTCGATGTAGTCGGCGTGGGTGTCCGTCACCGTCGCAACAAGAACCGCATCGACATCACGAGAGGCAAAAACTTCCTCAGCCGATCCAAATGCGCGAACCTCGTGCTGTGCGGCAACGGTGTCCGCAGCCGACTGGTTCACATCATAAACGGCGATCAGTTGAGCGCGCGGATGAGCGGCGATGTTGGCCGCGTGCATGCGGCCAATCCGCCCGCAGCCGAGAACGGCAATGCGGAGCATATGTTCCTCCCAGATGAATTCAATGCGATGCAATGATTGTTGCATCAAATTAAGTTTGTCAATGATCATTTCTCGACGTCGTGCAAGCCTCGACGCGAGGGAGAAAGCTTGGGACGGACCGGTCGCACTGGGCACCTTAAATTCATCCTGCAATAGACGTTGCATATTTCTTGATTTTGCAATACGGCCTTCGTAAGGTTTGCGAACGTCACAACGCAAGGGAGGAGCAAGATGACGGGAACCATCCGTCTGACCATGGCCCAGGCGCTCGTGCGCTACCTGTGCAATCAGTTCACGATTGTCGACGGTGATAAGGTGCCGCTCTTTCTTGGCGTTTTTGCGATCTTCGGGCATGGCAACGTCACCTGCCTGGCCGAAGCGCTGGAGGCTGCCAAGGACCAACTGCCGACCTGGCGTGGTCAGAACGAGCAGTCAATGGCGCTCGCTGCCATCGGTTTCGCGAAGGCGAAGCGCCGTCGCCAGATGATGGTCGCGGCGACTTCCATCGGCCCCGGCGCGCTGAACATGGTAACGGCTGCAGGCGTGGCCCATTCGAACCGGCTGCCCGTGCTGCTTCTGTCGGGCGACACCTTCGTCAATCGCCGACCCGATCCTGTCATGCAGCAGGTGGAGCACTTCGGCAATCCCACCATCAACGTCAACGACGCCTTTAAAGCGGTCACGCGCTATTGGGATCGCATCGTCCATCCCGAGCAGATCATCTCCTCGCTGCCGCAAGCAGTCGGCATTCTGCTCGACCCCGCCGATTGCGGACCGGCTTTCATCGCGTTGCCGCAGGATGTGCAGGAGATGGCGTGGGACTATCCGGAAGCCTTCTTCGAGCCGAAAGTGCATGCGGTTCCCAGGCCTCGGCCAGATCGGGACCGGCTCGCCGAGGCGGTGCGAATCCTCAGATCTGCTACGCGGCCTCTCATCATCTCGGGCGGCGGCGTGCGCTATTCCGGCGCCGAGACGGCGCTGGCGGATTTCGCCGAAAAGCGTGGCATTCCGCTGGCTGAAACGATTGCCGGCAAAGGCGCGGTAACGCACGATCACCCGGCGCATGTCGGCCCGATCGGAATTGTCGGCTCGACATCTGCGAATGCGCTGGCAGGTCGGGCCGACGTGGTACTTGCCGTCGGCACGCGGCTGATGGACTTCACCACCGGCTCGTGGAGTGCGTTCGCGCCGGACGCCAAGTTCGTGTCGATCAATGCAGCCCGCTGGGACGCGACCAAGCACTGCGCGCTCGCGGTGGTCGGCGACGCGTTCGAAACCGTACAGGAATTGGACGCTGCACTCGGCGACTGGCGCGCCGACAAGAACTGGACCGACAGCGGCGCGGCCGAGTTCGCCCAATGGAACGCATTGCTCGACGGCTTCCAGAAGCCGACCAACGATCCAGTGCCGACCTACGCCCAGGTGGTCGGCGTGGTCAATGCCAAGGCGGGCGACCGCGACCTTCTGATCACGGCTGCCGGCGGCCTGCCCGGCGAGGTGATGAAGAATTGGCGGGTAAAGGAACCGAATACGTTCGACTGTGAATTCGGCTTCTCCTGCATGGGCTACGAGATCGCCGCCGGCTGGGGCGCGGCCATGGCAGATCCGACTCGCACGCCGATCGTGATGGTCGGTGACGGCACCTACATGATGATGAACTCGGATATCTATTCGTCCGTTCTTTCAGGTCACAAGATGATCGTCGTCGTCTGCGATAATGGCGGCTACGCGGTGATCAACCGGCTGCAGAATGCGAAGGGCGGCGCTTCTTTCAATAATCTCATCAAGGACTGCCGGGTGAAGGAACCCTTTGCGGTCGATTTCGCCAAGCACGCGGAGTCAATGGGGGCACTGACGCGTCATGTAGAGAGCCTGACAGAACTCGGGCAGGCCATGGAGTGGGCGAAGTCTACCGATCGCACGACTGTCATCACCATCGTCTCCGATGCCTTCACCTGGACACCGGGCGATGCGTGGTGGGACGTCGGCGTGCCGGCAATCAGCGACCGCGCAGAGGTCCGCAACGCATATGCCGCCCAGAAAGAGGGCCGGAAGCGGCAGCGCGTGGGCGTTTGATTCCGGGGCTTGTTCCGGCATGTTTCGCCCTCGGCGCGGTCAGCCCTCGGCGACAAGTGGAGATGAATATGAAGGCCCAACTTGGCATTGCGCCAATCGCTTGGTGGAACGACGATCTTCCGCTACTGAGCGACGACGTTTCACTCGAGGAGTGCCTGCGTCAGGCGCGGGAGGCCGGCTTCACCGGCATGGAGACCGGTCGCCGCTTCCCAATGGAGGCAGGTGTGCTGGGCCCGATCCTCGAGCAGTTCGGCATGAGCGTGTGCGGGGGCTGGTTCTCCGGCCTGCTGCTCGATAGCGACCTCGAAGCGGAGAAGGACCGCATCGCACCGCAAATGCAACTATTCAAGGCGGTCGGTGCCCCCTGCATCGTCTACGGAGAAACAGCCGGGACAATCCAAGGGAACCGCTCGGCCCCGCTCTCGACCAAACGCCGGCTCTCGGAGGACGAAATCAAGTCCTACGGCCGCAAGATGACGGCCTTCGCCGAATGGTGCGCGGCGGAGGGCATGCCCATCGCCTACCATCACCACATGGCCGCGCCCATCGAGACCGAGGAAGAATTGGGCCTCCTGATGGAGCATTCGGGAGAGGCCCTGCCGCTGCTTTACGACGCCGGCCATATGGCCTTCGCCGGCGGCGACGTGCTGCGGGTGATCGACAAGCATCACTCCCGCATCTCCCACGTCCACACCAAGGACATTCGCCGAGATGTTGTCGACGGGCTCGATCGCACCCGGGAGAGTTTTCTGGATGCCGTCGTCAAAGGCGCGTTCACGGTACCTGGCGACGGGTCGCTCGATTTCGAGGCGATCGTGAAACGTCTGGCCTCCCATGGCTATGAAGGCTGGTTCGTGGTCGAGGCTGAACAGGATCCCGTGAAGAGCCCGCCACTCGAAATGGCGAAGATCGGGCATAAGGAACTGCTGCGCGTGATGGCCGCGGCGGGCTATGTGGTGGAGAGCTGACCCATGAATCGGATGGACGGAAAGATCTGCGTCGTCACGGGCTCGACGCAGGGCCTAGGGGCGGCGATCGCGCACCGACTGGCGCAGTCGGGTGCTGCGGGCCTCGTGACACTTGGGCGCAACGAGGCAAAGGGCCGTGCTGCGGCCGACGCGATCACGAACGATACCGGCGTGCCCGTCTATTTCGTGAGCGCCGATCTCGGCAAGGTCGAGGATTGCCGCCGCGTCATGGCGGAGGCGGAGCGCGTATATGGTCAGATTCACGTTCTGGTGAATGCCGGCGCACGCACAGACCGAGGTACCATCCTTGACACTTCACCGGAACTTTTCGATGTGCTCTTTGCCGTCAATGTGCGCGGCCCCTACTTCCTGATGCAGGAAGCAATCCGCCGGATGGTCCGCGACGGCATCGAAGGCGCGATCTGCAATATCGGCTCGATTTCAGAACACGCGGGCCAGCCCTTCATCAATGCCTATTGCGCCACAAAGGGTGCACTGGCGACACTGACGCGAAACACCGCCTTCTCCGTCATGAAGAACCGCATCCGTGTCAATCAGCTCAACGTGGGCTGGATGGCTTCCGACCACGAACGCGAGTTGCAGGCCGCGGAGACCGGCGATCCAAACTGGGAGGCCAAGGCTGTCGCCGCCCTGCCCTTCGGCCGTCTCATTGACCCGGCCGAGGCAGCCCGCGCCGTCAACTTTATTGTCTCGGACGACGCCGGACTGATGACGGGCGCGGTCGTGAATTTCGACCAGTCGGTCTGGGGCGCCGCTGCCGGCGCCATGCCAGTGCCGGACAAGCCGCTGTCGCCCCGATGAGCACATGCGCGCACGGCGCTTTTGAGGGCCTTGTCACGGTTCATTTCTGAGCCCTTCCGCGCCGGAAAGCGCCAAGACGTTCGGACTTATTTCCGGGTGGGCTCATTGAACGCGCTGCACACCGGATGAACGTCCATAACAATGGCCAGGCTTCCACCTCCAAGCTGTCGATCATGCTCGGCACACAAGAAAAACCCCCAGCGGTTTCCCGCCGGGGGCTCTGTTAGGTCGTTAGACCGTGCTTAGAAGTTGCGCTGAGCGCGCAGGATTAGGTTGACCTGGTCCTGGTTCTTGAGCTGATACACAACTCCCGGCTTGGCAACCGTCGTAACCAACGGGGACAAAATCGTGCCCGAGTTCTTCTGGTCAAAATGCGTCCAGTTGACGTCGGCGGTGAAGGCGAAGTTCTTGACCGGGGTCCAGACGACGTTGCCACCGATGACTGCCAAGTTGAAGTCCGGGTTGCAGGTGCCGACCAGACCAAGCAACGCCACCATGTTGGCACAGATCGTCGCCTTGCCGGCAGAACTGTATTGCAGCTGGCCATAGGCACCGTAGATGGCGGAGGCCCAGTAGGGATTCCAGTTGTGAGTGTAACCACCCCGGAAGCCCCAGGTCTTGACCGTCGAAAGCCCGGTGCCGGCACTGAACGTAGCATCAGCTAGACCGAAAATCCCGATGCTCTGGTATGCGCCAGCCAAGCCAGTGCCGCCATACGTCGCGAAAGCCTGCGGGAACAAGCTCTGGAAGTTATAGCGGGTTGCACCGTCCGTATAGACGGCCTGCATATTGATGACGTCACCCGGCCCAGTCGGGATGTTCTTGATCGACAGGGCACCCTGGACTGCAAAGCCCCACTTGTCACCCGGGTGACCGGTGGTCTCGTCCGCACCAAAGTAGCCAGGGTGGATGTCGTGCCCAACAACGGAAATCTGGGCTAGACCCCAGGCTTGGTCAACGGTCCACCTCCCGATAATGTCCGGAGCACGCGTACCGCCAAGGTCATTGGTGCCGTAGGCGCCAGTGATCATGCCCGCGGCGGTGGCGCCCGACAGGTTGAAGATGTTCGACTGGTCATATTGTGTCGGATCCTGCAACGCGACCGCAGCCGACATGCCTTGGCCGAACTCCGCGGTATAGGAGACCGCGTTCACGCCGGTGACGTGGTTGCTGCCACCGGGAAGGGTGTCAGGGCCGCCGGCCGGATAGCTCTGCCACGGCGCATCGAAGATCGAGACCGTCCGACCAAACGTGAACCCAGCGAACTGGATGAACGCGTGGTAGAGGCCGAAGTTGGCGCCGCCAATACCGCCAGAAGCGCTTCCGCCCGGATTGACTGAGTCATACGCAGTAGCACCACCGAAGGGGGCGGTGCCGGCGCCAAGTTGGCCGCCGCCCGTCCAGGTGAAGACCATATCGGCGAAAGTGCGGACTACGCCGTACTCGGTCGCGGTGCGCGTATCGACGGTGAAATCCATACGGGCGCGACTGGTGAAGTAGTTGCTCAGGCGGTTGTGCGCACCTGTGACGCCCCCCGCGAAGCCAATGTCGTTGTTGGTGTTGAACACCGTGTCGGCGCGCACATAACCACCGAACTTGATGCAGGTATCAGTGCCAGGCATGTAGTAGAATCCGGCACCGTACAGGGAGCAGATCCTCACGTATTCGACCGCTTTGGCCTTTACGGGAAGATCGGCCGCCTGTGCCCCACTCATGGCGACAAGACCCGCCGCTGAGCCGAGGATAAGGCTCTTAACCATCTTCATGTTTAACCTCCAAAAGTTGCTCTGTAGGGAAGGTTCCGGATCCGCTGAGTGCAAAGCACCCTAAGGTTGGTTCCCTTGTCCCTCAAAAACCGCTCTGTCGTTCGCGTCTTCGGACACACCCGCAAACGCGAGGGACTAAAGCGAACCACCCAACGGGACGACCTCGGGATGCCCCCCTCCGTCGCAACATGACAATTACCGAACAACCTTGCACAGGCAACAATGGAACGGCACTGAAACGCCTGCGGCTGACTGTTTTCCAGAATGTGTTGCACAAATAACACGCAACTGTGATCGGAAATTGATCGCAAGACCTTGATTTGGCAGATGCTTTTCCCGAAAGGCGCTCGGTGGACTAATTCACCGACCAAAGGCATGGCCTCAGGCTCAGCTCAACCCAAGCTGGTTTATTTCGAATCGAATCGGGATGAGGCGCAATGGTGAATAGTAGCCCGTGAGCACAAGCACCACCAAGCAGCGCCGGCTAAATTCATGACGTCCAAAACCGCCGCAATCACAAGGATGCTCCTATCGCTCGATCGCGAGCGCCCACCGACCTTGGCAATGCTGCCTTTCCAAACGAAGCCAAGTCTCAAAGCTCAAAATCGACCGCTCGCTCATCCACCGTGAGATACATCCCTCTCATCACATCCGTTCGATAAACTCGTTGTGGAGCAACCATTCCGCAAAGCTTCCGAGCGCCGAGAGATACTTGTTGATCGTCTTCCGGGCGATCGCAGGCTTGCCGAGCGAGGCGTTTGCCTCGATCAACTTCCGGAACGACAGGCTGTCAAATGCTTTGATGTCAGCCGCCTTGGAAGGCCACAGTACGAGCTTGTGCTTCCAATCCCGAACCGCTTTGCGACTAACGCTCGAGACGTCAGAAGTCTCGCCAATGAATTCAGCGAAAAGCTTTACAAACTTTCGATTGCGATCCCAGGTATCGGTCGATCCGCCGATGCGGTGGGCGGCCGATCAGGCTGCAATCGCCTTCTCGTCGCCAGCGAAGCGGTACACCTTGCCGTCCCGCGGCGTCAGGCCGACGGTGTCGCCGACCTCATGCCTGTCGTCGCCGAGGATCCGCGCCGTCAACATCCCGATCTCCGGAACCTCGACGTAGAGTATGGTGTCGGCGCCTAGATGCTCCGCATGAGACACGGTACCGGTCCAGGCGCCGTCCTTGGCGACGGCGAGATGTTCCGGGCGGACCCCGATGGTCGCGGCATTCGCGCGCGCGGCGATGGCCCCGGAGACGAAATTCATGGTGGGCGAGCCGATGAAGCCCGCCACGAACTTGTTGGCCGGCCTGGCGTACAGCTCCAGTGGACGGCCGACCTGCTCGATGACGCCGCCCTGCATGACCACGATCTTGTCGGCGAGCGTCATGGCTTCGACCTGGTCATGGGTGACGTAGATCATGGTCGCCCCGAGCTGCCGGTGCAGCTTGGCGATCTCGATGCGGGTTCCGACCCGCAACGCCGCATCGAGATTCGACAACGGCTCGTCGAACAGGAACAGGCTGGGCTGCCGCACAATGGCGCGTCCGATCGCCACCCGCTGGCGCTGCCCGCCCGACAGTTCCGCCGGGCGCCGGCCGAGCAGCGCGTCGAGCCGCAGCATGTCCGAGGCCTTCTTGACGCGCACCGCGATCTCGGCTGCGGCAACACCTTCCTGCGACAGGGCGAGGCTCATGTTCTTCGCGACCGTCAGGTGAGGGTAGAGTGCGTAGCTCTGGAACACCATGGCAATGCCGCGTTTTGCCGGCGGCACGCCGTTCATCAGCCTGCCGTCGATCCGAAGGTCGCCCGAGGTCTGCTCGTCGAGCCCGGCGATGACCCGCAGCAGCGTCGACTTCCCGCAGCCGGACGGGCCGACGAAGACCACGAACTCGCCGGTCTTGACCTCGAGCTCCACGTTCTTGAGGACGTCGGTCACGCCAAAGCTCTTGCAAATGGCGGTCAGAGCGAGCGAGCCCATGCGTTCGGTCCTCAGAGTTGGATGGCGCGGTTTTCGCGCATGGAGCGGTCGCCGGCGAGCACCACGGCAAGCGAGCGGACGGCATCCTGCATGTGGCGATCGAGATCCCTGTCGTGGCGGATGGCGTCGAGCACGAAGGCCTGCTCGCGTTCGCACAGCTCCTGGTGGCCCGGTTCGTCGGCCATCGACAGGATCTCGTCCGGTGCCAGGAAGGCGCCGTCCGGGCCGGTCGCCGCGCGATGCAGGCGGATGCGCGCCGTCCGGGTGTGCGTGTCAACATCCGCGGAGGCCGCACCCTCGTGCATGACGATCGAAGCTGAGCCGCGCGGCCCCATCACGTCCTTCACGAAGAAGGCCGTCTCGGAGATCATCGGGCCCCAGCCGGCCTCGTACCAGCCGACCGATCCGTCCGCGAAGATGATTTGCAGGTGCCCGTAGTTCACCTGGGTGTCGGCGATTTCGGAAGACAGGCGGACTCCCATGCCGCGCACCTGCACTGGCGGGCTGTCGGTGATCTGCAGCATCACGTCGACATAGTGGACGCCGCAATCGACCACCGGGCTCGTGCTCTCCATCAGGCGCTTGTGGATCTCCCAAGCGGCGCCCGCGGATTGCTGGTTGAGGTTCATGCGCATCACGAAGGGTGGCCCGAGCTTGCGGGCCTGTGCGACGAACTCGATCCAGCTCGGGTGATGGCGCAGGATGTAGCCGATCACCAGCTTGCGGCCGGTTCGCCGGGCCGTTGCGACGACGCGTTCGGCATCCGCGACGGTGGATGCAAGCGGCTTTTCCACGAACACATGGGCGCCGGCCTCCATGGCGGCGACCGCGTAATCGGCGTGGCTATCGGTGTAGCTGTTGATCGAAACGAGATCCGGCTTTTCCGCGAGGCCGGCCGCGAAGCTGTCGAGCCACCGATAGCTCTCGAGTGCCGCCGGGAGGCCCGCGGGTGAACGGTTGACGAGGCCGATGATCTCGAAGCCGGGGTTGCGATGATAGGCGAGCGCATGGCTCCGGCCCATCTGGCCGAGCCCGACCACCAGGACGCGCAAAGGATTCGTCACTTCACCGCTCCAGCCGTGATGCCGCGGATCAGCTGCCGCGAAAACAGGAGATAGAGGATCAGGACTGGCAGGATCGCCAGCGTCAGCGCCGCCAGGATGGCATTCCAGTTGGTCACGAACTGGCCGATGAACGCCTGGGCGCCGAGCGTCACGGTCTTGGTGGCTTCGCCCGGCGCCACGATGAGCGGGAACCAGAGGTCGTTCCAGATCGGGATCATCGTGAAGACCGCGACGGTGGCCACGGCCGGGCGTACCAGCGGCAGCACGATGCGAAAGAAGATCGTATATTCCGACAGGCCATCGATGCGCCCCGCGTCCTTCAGGTCCTTGGACACGCCCCGCATGAATTCCGATAGGATGAACACCGCGACCGGCAGGCCCTGGGCGGTATAGATCAGGATCAGCGCCAGATGGGTGTTCACGAGGTGCGCTGCCACCATCATGTTGAGGATCGCCACCGTGCCAAGGCGGATCGGCACCATGATGCCGAGGGCCAGGAATAGCCCCAGCAGGCTGTTGCCCCGGAACCGGTACTCGCTGAGCGCGAACGCCGCCATGGCGCCAAACAGCAGCACCGCCGCAAGCGAGCCGACGGTCACGATCAGGCTGTTGGCAAAATAATTCAGGAACACGCCCTGTCCCAGCACGGTCTTGTAGCCGATGAGGTCGAAGCTGCTCGGCCCGGGCAGGCTCAGCGGTGCACCGAAGATGGTCGCTCGCGTCTTGAAAGAATTGACCGCGACGAGCAGCACCGGTCCGATGCACAGCGCGGTGTAGAGAATGAGGACGAGATGGACCGCGGCGCTGTTGAGCGGGGACGAACGTGCTCGGTTCATGGCAAACCCCTCACTCAAAACTGGTAGCGCCGCATCCTGGTGTGGATGCCGAACAGGTAAACCGACACGCCGGCGAGGATGATCAGGAACATCATGGTCGCGATGGTCGCGCCCATGTTGGGGTCACCGAGCTGGAGCTGGTTCCCAAAGAAGGTGCGGAACAGGAAGGTGCCGAGGATGTCGGTCGAGAAGTTGGGTCCCGCCAGCGCGCCCTGCACCGTGTAGATCAGGTCGAAGGCATTGAAGTTGCTCACGAAGGTCAGGATCGAGCAGATCCCGATGGTGGGCAGGATCAGGGGCAGCTTGATCTTCCAGAACTGTGCAAAGCCGGTGACGCCGTCGAGTTCGGCGGCCTCGACCACCTCGTGCGGGATGGCGAGCAGGGCCGCATAGATCAGCATCATCGGGATGCCGACATATTGCCAGACGGAGATCAGGCACAGCGTCGTAAGAGCGGTGCTGTCCTGGCCGAGCCAGGGATGGAACCAGCTCTTCAGGCCGATGGCGCCGAGCAGCACAGGCGTGACGCCCCAGAGCGGGCTCAGGATCAACTTCCAGGTGAAGCCGACGATGACGAAGGACAGCATGGTCGGGAGAAAGAAGGCGGCCCGATAGAACGCCTGGCCACGAAGCCCTGGGAGGGACAGCAGCGCCGCGAGCGCGATGCCGATCGGATTCTGCACTAGCATGTGGAACGCGAAGAAGTACGTGTTGTTGCGGAGCGCCTGCCAGAAATGTTCCGACCAGCGCGGGTCGAAGAACAACACGGCGAAATTGTCGAGGCCGACAAACTCCGGAACCCGGTCCACGCTCCGGAACAGCGACAGCCGCAGCGTGTCGACCAGCGGCACGATCATGATGACAGTATAGACGAGCAGGGCCGGGGCGAGGAACACCAGGATGTGCCACCGCCGCGTGCGGGCCGGCAGGACGGCGTTCTCCCCTGCGATCGGCAGGTAGGGAGCGTCGCCCGAAATCTTCTCGATCTGGACCATGGCGGGACCCGCGAAACCTGACCTGGCGTTGGAAGTCAGCTTGTCCTCACGCCGTGGAGAGCCGTCCCGGCCGGCGCCACTGCGATGTCTACTTGGCCGGCTTGTACCAGGCGTCGAGGCCCTTCTGCAGCTTCTGGGCGGCCTGCTCCGGAGTGTCGGTGCCGTTGATCACGTTGGCCGACTCGCCCCAGGTCTCGTTCTCGAGGTTCGGGGTGCCGCGCGACAGAACCTGGTAGGTCGAGCGGATGGTCGACTTGCAGCTGTCCCGAAGGGCCACGAATTCCTTGGCCAGAGGGTTCTTCTGCTCGATCGTCCCGCTCTGCAGGCTGAAGAAGCCCGGCAGCGAATTCGAGTAGAGCTGCGCGAACTCCGGCGTCGCGGTCCATGTCAGGAATGCCTTGACAGCCTCCGGGTTCTTGGTCTTGCCGTTCATGCCGAAGGCGAGGTCGACATGATCGGAGATGTAGCAGGGGTCGCCGGCTTTCGGCACCGGAGGCCCGAACACGCCCATCTTGAACTTCGCTTGGCTATCGAACTGGGCGATCTCCCACGACCCGGCCGGGTAGATCGCTGCGCGTCCCAGCGTGAACAGGTTCTGGCTGTCCGGATAGGACTGTGCCTTGAATCCATCGCCCATGTAGGGCGCCCATTTGGCGATCTGCCTGAAGGGCTCGACCCATTGCGGGTCCGTCAGCTTCTGCTTGCCGTCGATCAAGGCCTTGCGGCCTTCCTCGCCGTGCCAATAGTTCGGACCGATGTTCTGGTAGCCCATCGTGGCGGCTTCCCACTGGTCGGGCGTGCCCATGGCGAGCGGCACATAGGTGCCGTCAGCCTTGAGCTTGTCGAGGTCGGCGAAAAACTCCGCGGAGGTCTTCGGCGGCTCCTTGATCCCGACCTTGGCGAAGGCATCCTGATTGTAGATGAAGCCGTGCAGGACGGCGGCTACCGGCACGCAGAAGGTGGTCTTGCCGTCGTCCGTGCTCCAACCGGATTTGGCGACGGCGCCGAACTTGTCCATGCCGGCAATGTCGTTGACGCTCGTCAGCTGGCCCTTCTTGAAGAGCTCGAGCGAGGCATCGAAGGGTCGGCAGGTGATGATGTCGCCCGCCGTGCCGGCGTCGAGCTTGGAATTCAGGGCAGCGTTGTATTCTTTCGGTGCCGTCGGTTGGAAATTGAGCTTGATGCCGGGATGTCCCTTCTCGAAGACCGGGATGATCTTCTCCTGCCAGATCGGCAGGTCATCGTTGCGCCAGCTCTCGATGGTCAGCACCGTGTCGGCCGCGAGGGCCGGAACGGCCGCTGCGAAAATTGCTGCCCCGGACAGGACCCAGGCGGTGGTTCTGGTCATCGTCTTCATTTTCATCTTCATCTTCATTTTCCTGCTGCTTTCTTGTTCGCGGCAACCCCTCGCCGGTAATCCGCCATCATCATCAAACCATAGGTATCATCAAACCATGGGTCCCCGCGCCAGCGCCGCGCGAATGTCACCGGCGCTCGACGCCAGGCGTACCCTGGCTTCGTCGGCATCAATTCTGGCAAGGCAGAGCATGACCGCGGTCTTGAGCGACCCATCCGCCTCGCCCAAGGCGCGCTCGGCCGTCGCGGCGTCGACGCCTGCGGCCAGTGCCACGATGCCGACCGCCCGTCGCTTCAGCTTCAGGTTATCCGGGATCATGTTGACCATCAGGCCCGCATAGACATGGCCGAGCCGCACGGCAATACCAGTCGACAGCACGTTGAGCGCACACTTCTGAGCAGTGCCGGCTGCCATCCGGGTCGAGCCGGCAACCACTTCCGGCGGCGTCTCGATCAGGATCGCGTGATCGCTCTCGGTGAGCAGCGGTGCCTCCGCCACGCAAGCGATGCCCACCGTCAGGGCGCCCCGTGCTCGGGCGCGCCGCAGCGCTCCGAGCGTGAACGGCGTTGTCCCGCTGGCAGCCACCGCGACGATGGCATCGGGAGAGCCGAGGCCGAGCTCGTCGACCGCCTGCTCGCCGGCGGCCGCGTCGTCCTCGGCCTCGCTTGGCAACGTCAGAAGCGCCTCCGGGCCTCCGGCGAGGATGACCGGCACCCTGTGGGGGTCGATGCCGAAGGTCCCCGGCAGTTCCAGTGCATCCAGCTGGGCGATCACGCCGGATGAGCCCGCCCCGGCATAGGCCATACGTCCTCCCGCCCTCAGCTTCTCGGCCAGGGCTTCGATGGCGGCAGAGAACGCCGGTGCGGCAGCCTTGGCGGCCTGCAAAGCGCCCTGCTGGGCCGCGATGATCGTGGTGACGACATCGCTCATCGGCCAGAGGTCGAGATCTCTGTAGAGATCATCCGATCGTTCGGTTTTCGCTGGGATCATGAACTTGGAGGCCAAATGTCTCGTTTGAGGTAGGTAACACCAATAGAATACCTATAGTCAACCCTGATATGATTCTGGACGTGCACAAAAAGTGCCGTTGTCGCGTCAAGAGCGTTCGAAATCTTAGTCCTTACTGCATCGCGAATGGAAATCGAGCGGAATCCGCGACAGATATGCGCGGGGGGACTATCGAAATTGGTATTTTATGGTATTACCTCCTTCAGAATGATGACCTCGGATGGCTCGATGTGGCTAGGGATCGATGGCGGCGGCACCCGCTGCCGCGCGCGGCTGGTCGACCGGAATGGCGCGATCCTGGGCGAGGGTGCCGCGGGCGCGGCCAACCTGACGCTCGGCGTCGACGTTGCCGTCGCCGCGATCCGGGCCGCGGCCCGGATCGCCTTCGACCAGGCAGGGCTGAGCCATTCGGACCTGATGGCGCGGGCGCGCGCGGGCCTTGGCCTCGCCGGGGCCAACTTGCCGAGCCTGGCCGAAGCGATCAGGAAAATCCCGCTCGGCTTTGCCTCCGTCGTGGTGGCGTCCGATGCGGTCGCGGCCTGCCTCGGCGCGCACGGCGGACGCGACGGCGCCGTCCTGATCCTTGGCACAGGATCGCAGGGGCTTGCTATCTTGAACGGACATGCGACCACGATCGGCGGCTGGGGCTTCGCGCTGTCGGACGATGCCTCGGGTGCCACTCTCGGGCGGAGCGCCGTGCGGTCGGCGATCGCGGCATGCGATGGTCTGGGGCCCCGATCGGCACTGACCGAAAGGATCATGGACGGGTTCGGGCGCGACCCGGCCGCCGCCGCGATCTGGGCCGCGACCGCCGGGCCGCGGGACTACGGGGCGTTTGCCCCACTGGTCTTCGAACTCGGTGCGACGGGCGACGAGGTCGCGGCAACCATCCTGCGGGATGCGGCCGCCCGGGTCGACGCCATGCTACGCCGGCTGGCCGCCCTGGGGGCGGCGCGTATCGCTCTCATGGGCGGGTTGGCGCGCCCCTATGGGCCCTGGCTCGAATCGGGATCCAGAAGGCTGCTGGTGGAACCGGTCGGCGACGCCCTGGACGGCGCCGTCCTGATGGCACGCGCAGAGGTGCCGTCGTGAGGGATGCCGACCACGCCGCCATCCTCCCGCCCTGCGGTGTCGGTCCAGGACCCTGCTGCGCACTCCTCCCAGGATATTGGCAACGATGAGCCTCGATGCGTCTTCCCTGTTCGCCCGGGACGGTTTTGCACAGAACGATGCCGGGCCGCTCTACGTGCGGCTGCAGGATCGCATCAAGCGGGCCATCAAGAACGGCAGCCTGAAGCCGCTCGCGGCCCTCCCCGGCGAACGGGACATCGCCCAGTCCCTCAACGTGTCGCGGGTGACCGTGCGCAAGGCGCTCTCGGGACTGGTCAGCGCCGGCCTGCTCGAGCAACGGCAGGGATCCGGCACCTTCGTGTCGCGCCAGCCGCCTATCGTCGAGCAGTCCCTGTCACGGCTGACTTCCTTTAGCGAGGACATGCGGCTACGGGGATTCGAGACGACATCGAAATGGCTCGGGCGGGAGATCTCGCCGCCGTCGACAAAAGAGGCCTTCCATCTCGCGCTGTCGATGCAGGATCGGGTTTGCCGCTTGCGCCGGCTCCGCTCCGCCGGCGGCGTGCCGATGGCGATCGAACTGGCCGTCGTTCCGTGCAAGTACCTGGCCAACCCACAGGCCGTGAAAACCTCGCTCTATGCCGTGCTCGAGGCCTTGGGGGCGAAGCCCGTGCGGGCCCTTCAGCGGCTGTCGGCCGCGAGCCTGAGCGACGACGACGCCTCGCTCCTGAGCGTGCCCGCCGGGAGCGCGACGCTGTCGATCGAGCGCATCTCGTATATCGCGAGCGGGCAGCCGGTGGAATTCACCCGCAGCTTTTACCGCGGCGATATCTATGACTTCATTGCCGAGCTGAACCTGGGACAGGACTGATGCCGGACCGGACCACAACTCATATGGCGGCCGAGATCGGCGAGACGCCGAGCGCCGTCGCGCGGCTCGTCAGCCAACAGAGCGACACCATCCGGGCGCTCGGCAAGAGGTTTCGAACGCTGGACCCAAGCGTGATCGTCACCTGCGCGCGAGGGTCGTCGGACCATGCGACGGCGTATTTCAAATATCTGAGCGAAATTCTTCTCGGAATTCCGGTGGCCTCGATCGGGCCGTCGGTGGCTTCGCTCTACAATGCTCCCCTGAAGCTCAGGAACGCCGTCGTGATCTCCGTCTCCCAATCCGGCCAGAGCCCGGACATCGTCGCCTTGCAGGCCGCGGCGCGTCAGGCGGGCGCTTTCTCAGTCGCGGTCGTCAACCAGACCGGCTCGCCGCTCGCCGCGACGGCGGATGCGGTCATCGCGCTCCATGCGGGCACCGAGACGAGTGTCGCCGCCACCAAGAGCTGCATCTCCTCGGCGGTCGCGCTCGCGGCGCTCATCGCCGAGTGGCGGGACGATGCGGCCTTGCGGGATGCGGTCGCGCATCTGCCGGAAGCGTTCGAAGCGACCCTCACCCGACGCTGGGACACCGCCTTGCCCGTGTTCGAGGCGGCGCGATCGGCGTACCTGATCGGCCGGGGGCCGGCCTTTCCGGTTGCGGCCGAGGCGGCGCTGAAACTCAAGGAAACATGTGTGCTGCACGCCGAGGCCTTTTCCGGCGCCGAGGTGATGCACGGCCCTCTGCAGCTCCTCCAGGACGGCTTCCCGGTGATCGCATTCAGCCAGCCCGATCAATCCCGTGACGCGATGCGGACCAGCATCGACAAGCTCCGTGCCTTGAAGGGCCGGGTCTTCGCCGTCACAGCGGACACCGCCGGCGGGGCCGACCACCTGGCCGTCGGGGCGACGGGGCATCCCGCACTCGATCCGCTCGCGATGCTGCTCTCATTCTACGCGTTCGCCGAAAAACTGGCGCGCGCGCGCGGACACGATCCCGACCGGCCGTCTCGACTGCGCAAAGTGACGGAAACGATCTGATGGCACCCCAAGCTCTCTGCGGCGGGCGCGTCTTCACCGGCGAGCGCTTCCTCGAGGACCATGCGGTCTTGGTCGACGGCGACCGGATCCTCGACGTCCTGCCGGCCGCGAGCCTACCTGCCGAATTTTGCCGCCACGACCTCGGCGGGGGCGTACTCGCTCCTGGCTTCATCGACGTCCAGGTCAACGGCGGTGGCGGCGTGCTGTTCAACGAGTCGAGAACCGCCGAAGGCGCGACGGCCATCGCCTTGGCCCATGCGCGACACGGATCGACCGGCCTGCTGCCGACCTTCATCACCGACCGACCGGATCGTCGGGTCGAGGCGGTGGCGGCGATCCGCGAGGCGATCGCCGCGAAGGCTCCCGGGATTCTCGGCATCCACCTCGAAGGCCCGTTCCTGGCGACGGCCCGCAAGGGCGCGCACGATCCTGGCCTCATCCGCCCGCTGACCGACGGCGACGTCGATGCCCTGCTCGACAGCGGGATCGACAAAGTGTTGCTGACGGTTGCGGCCGAGAATGCCTCGCCACGGCAAATCCGGCGGCTCGCGGATGGGGGCATCATCGTCAGCCTCGGGCACAGCGCCGCCTCCTACGAGATGGCGGCGGCCGCAGCCGATGCCGGCGCGCGCGGGGTCACGCACCTGTACAATGCCATGTCGCCGCTCGAGCACCGCGCTCCGGGCCTCGTCGGTGCGGCACTCGACCATGGCGGACTCTGGGCCGGATTCATCGCCGACGGCCATCACGCCCATCCGGCGGCGCTGAGGATCGCGCTGCGCGCCAAGCAGGGGCCGGCGCGGCTGTTCCTGGTCAGCGATGCGATGCCGCCGGCCGCATCGCTCGGAACGACTTTTGCGCTCAATGGCCGCACCGTGACTATGCGCGATGGCAAGCTGACGCTCGAGGACGGGACGGTGGCAGGCTCGGTCCTCACCATGGACCAGGCCGTCAAATACGCCGTCGACCACCTCCACCAACCACTCACCGAGGCGCTGCGGATGGCGAGCCTCTACCCGGCCCAGTTCCTGCGCCTCGACCGGAACCGGGGCCGGATTGCCCCCCGCTTCGTCGCCGACATGGTGCTGCTAGGTGACGACCTGTCGGTCAGGAGAGTGTGGATCGCCGGCGTCAGCGGGCAACCTTGACATTGCCGTCGCATCGGGCGGGCGTTCCCGGCGCCGCGCACGGCCCGCTGAAATGCGGCGCGTGATCCGATAGGCAATTACCGCTGCTCGTAAGGGTTTACCGACGCTGGTTCGATTCGCCTCATCAACCTCAGCTGCTCGCGTCGCCGTCCGCGCCGGACTAAAACGATCCGGGGTTACTTGGGGCGTGTTACCCACCCCAGTTCGGATAACGATTGTCATACACACTTGGCTGGTCATTATAATACGGTGCCGGCTGGTAGTGGGTCGGCGGCCCAGGCGGTGCGTAGGCAAAACCCGAAGCGGGATCTGAGGAGATCAAGCCCTGGGGATGAACAATGGCGTGCCGCCGGTGTGTGTGATGCACCGTAGCCGCGTTGACAGAGCCACACAGGGTGACCAAAAGGCTCAAGGCCAAAATAAAACGCATCGCTTTTTCTCCAAACGACCTGCTACGCCTGCTGAGGTAGGGCCCAGGCCGCGCCGCCCCAATAAGTGGCGGCTTCACGATCAGTCACATCGGCGGCATCACAGGCGCTGATGTTGCGCGGTTCCCTACGAAATGAAGGCGTTGCGACGGACTGTCCCGGATGAGGCGCGCAGGATCGTGATGCTCGGCGCGGACAAGGAAGACCGGGCTGCAACATGACGTTCGACAAAAAGAACCTCAAGCCGACTTCCACCGGCGGCGCGCAAGCTGGCCGAGGTCGAGAGCGGCATCGAGCCGGTGCAGGATGGGCGGATCTACATTGACCCACCACCACCACCAAATTGCCGAGAACGTATAAAATCTGTGCTTGAACCACTGGGTTCGCGCGGCGCGTAACCGAAAGCTCCCAGATCGCCCTTCTTCGAAACCTTGGCTTGCATCTCACGCCGTGGAGCGTAGCCGGAGACGCCCGGATGACGCTTCTTAAAGACGTTATGCTGCACACTCGGTGTTTTGCTTCCCTGGCCAAACACGGCCGGAGCGGCAGCCATGAGAGCGGCGGTAGAAAGCGCGATTATCGCTGTCCTCATTTTTAGTCCTCCCTCATTTGAAATAATGCCCCCCGCCTACCGTTCCGTGAACGTGCTAAATCACGCGCAGCCGCATTTTTACACGGCCAAGACTCAGAGCGAACGTCACCTATTCCCTTCTGAACTGCCAGACTACCTTTCCGGAGCGGAATGAATAATCCCCATGCCCTATTCAACGCGGCCTTGCCGTCTATAGGGGCGGTCCGGCGACGCCGGATGTGCCTGCGGCCAATACGGGTTGTCCAAGCACATGGCCGAGAGTCCCGACGCCGCCATGTGGCACTGCTCCCATGATGCATAGCTGCAGTAGATGACGCTGCTGCCGCCCCACTCCCACTTCTGTAGGCAAACCGGGTAACGGGGATCGTAGCGTTGAGCCGTAGCCGGGGCGGCCGCAAGGATCGTCGCCCCTGCCAGGATCATAGAACGAATCATGCGCATCGTAACCTCTTTTGAAATAGGCGGCTCTTGGGCCGCGCGACAATGCCCCGTAGCGGTAACCCCTATGGCGACAAAGGAGTACCGGCATGATCGAGATCAAGCGCGCCGCCTCGGCCATGACGCTCGTCACATGCGATCATCGCTAGCGGGGATCAAATCTGACATTTGAATCCCAGATAAGGATCCCTGTGCAGCCGAATTCGTGCGAACCTGGCGCATGCGAACTGGAATTTCCATCACTGTCACCCCGTCTGATCGCCTCCAGCTAGGGGCGCTGGTGCGGGATCGCAATGCCCCGGAGGAGCAGGTCTGGCGTGCCGAGATCGTGTTGTTGAGCGCGGATGGGTTGCGGCTTGGCCGTGGAGTGCGATCGAATCACCGGCGAAGACTGCTTCATCGCACGGGCTCATGTTCCGTCTGTCGAACATCTAGAGAAGCTGACCAAGTGATCACCTCCTATTCTTTTGCCAGCTTTCCTGGCGCACTCCGTTTTGGGTCCCATCATATCGGGCGGTTGCTCAACACTCCGCCGCGTCGTCGGAATCAAACCTGAAGGATGTCAAATGAGCGGCAGAGCAATAGTGAAAATTGCAGCGGCGATTGCGGTGTACGCCGTTTCGACGGCGTCGATGGCCCAAAACTGTATGCAGTATCCCGAAGGACCCGCACGGTTCAACTGTGCCAGTCAGAAACGCCCGGCGTTGCAAGACAAGCTGGAACGATGCAAAGAACAGGCGAGTCAAATGGGACTAACGCGGAGTAAGGGCGACCCAGCTCTCAAAGAATTTGTCAGTGGATGCATGCATCGCCCAGGTTAAACAATGGCGGGCCGCACGATCCACATTTGGCCCCGGTCGACACAGCGCCGAGGGCGCCGTGGTCGAACTCATCGACCGGGGCAACACCTGCCGCCGGACCCCTATACCGGACCAGCTCGTAAACACACCCTGAGTTGATTGTGGCGCTCGATAACGGGCCGAGCTATGATCTTCCGGTCGGTAAAGCTTGGATGTGCTGATCCAGCGTTTCATACCTCTGGACTGCGAGGTAACGACGATGAGACACATCGCACATTATTTTTTCACCTGTGTATCATTTTGCATTGTCACTGCGGCTGTTCTCGCAAGTTCCCAACTATCCGCGCTTGAACTCAATCAGGCGATTGCAAGTTGCCGCGCCTCGACCGGGAAGCCGGCTTATATGGCGTGCAAGCAAAGCGGGGGGACCCACGAAGCGTGTTTTGACAAGGCTAAAGCAATCGTTGGCTCCTGTGCCAGGAGCGCAATGATGGCTGCGCGACCAAAGGCCGCGTTGTTCTCGGCGGACAAAGTTTCGGCGCCGCCGACTGCCGCCGGCAAACCCAGCGCCGCGGAAATAGCCAATGATGCCGCAGCGAGCCTCGTCGCACCACCGCGAACGATTTCGGACATCAGCGCGATTCTTGATCAGCAGAAACCCGACCCGGACGAGATCGCCAAGCTGATTGCGACGGCCGATGCAGCCGTTCCCGTGAGCCTGAAGGGTCCCGACCTGGCCGACTTCTATTACAAACGAGCGCAAGCGAGACTACTGCTCGGTCGCAGTGACTCGCTCGACGACGCAGAACTTGCGGTAAGCAATGCGTCAGGCGCCGATTACAACAACCGGGGCAGCCGCTATGAGCAACTGCTGATGCGGCTGCTGTGGGATGCCGGGCAAAACAAGCGCGCCAAAGCACTGCAGACCAAGCAGATGTCGGCGTTTGCCAACCAGAACAAGGGCAGGTTGTTCGCGCTGAATTTTTCCCTCGCAATGGGCTTCATAAGAAGCGGCGATATCAACATGGCGGAATCATACGCCGCCCGCAACCGCAGCCTGCTGACCGAAGCGCAGCGCTGGCCGGCGTTCCCGCTGTATGGGATGATTTGGCAGGCCACCGTCGAGGACGGCAACGCACGGATCGAAGAATCGCGTGGCCGGTTCGCCGAGGCGGAGGCTGCCTATCACAAGGCTTCGATCTTCTATACCAGTTCGCTAAAAACCTATGAGCAATGGGAAAGCAAGCCCCCGGCCGGTCAACTGGAAAGGTCCGCGGACTGGGCGCTGGCCTTTGAAGGGCGGGCAAAAGTAAAACAGGGCCGGGTCGGTGAGGGGGAAGCCGATGTGCGGCGTGCGCTGCTGAGCCGCCTCAGCAAATCCGGCAAGTTTCACGCCGATACCGCCGGCATTCTCGCGGTCCTAGTCTATGTCATCCAGGAACAGGGGCGCTACAACGATGCTGAGCAGCTGCAGCGTCAGGTCATCGGCATCTATCAGGGATTGGGATACGGCGTCGACTCCGGGCAGATGGTCAACGCGCAACTGTTCCTCGCGCAAATTCTGAATCTCGAGGGGCAATATAAAGCCGCTTCCAGACTCTATGACCAGATCGACGTCTGGACCGCTAAATGGGAGCCGTCGCGACGCGAAGCGATCAGTAACGGCCTGGCGCGCGTCGCCGTCATGCTCTCGCAGGGCGACAACGACAACGCGCTCGAAATTGCCCAACGCACATTTGAGCGCGAACGCCAGCGGTCCGGAGACAAGAGCTTCAATACTGCGCTATCGCGTGGATTTCACGCGATAGCGCTTGCGCGAAAGGGTAACGCACCGGAATCGCTGCAAGCCTTCAAGGAATCTCTGCCGGTCTTGTTGTCGATCTCGGCCGGCGCGGACGCCGACAGTGGCAGCACCGCCGCCGCCCGCGAGGGCCGGGTACGGTTCGTGATCGAAGGCTATCTGCGGCTGCTCAGCTACAACCCCTCGATCGTCACCGCTAGCATCATCGAGGAAACATTCGGCTATGCCGACGTGCTGCGCGGACAATCAGTGCAGCGCGCGCTGCAGGCGTCATCGGCGCGTTCCGCCACCCAGGATCCGGTGCTGGCGGAGCTTGTACGTGCCTCGCAGGATAGCGAAAAGAAGATCGGCGCGGCCGTGGCAACCCTCAACAATTTGCTGACTCTGCCGACATCCGAGCGCGACGAAAAGGCGGTCGCGAGCACCGAGGCCGAGATCGGGCGCCTGCAGGCATCGCGCACGCAAAGCTTGAAAGACATCGTCAAGAAGTTTCCCAGTTACGGAGATCTGGTGAATCCTCCGCCTCCCAGTCCCGCCGACCTGCAGAAGCAGCTTACCGATGATGAGGCCCTGCTCTCGTTCTACTTTGGCCGGTTCAACAGTTTCGTGTGGGTACTGCGCAAGGACGGACCGGTCCAGTTTGCGCGTATCGACATGAAGCTCGGCGAGCTTAACGGCAAGGTGACCAAGCTTCGCGAGGCGCTCGAACCAAATGCCGCGATGATATCCGATATTCCGCCCTTCGATTTGAATCTTGCCTCCGATCTGTACGCAGCGCTTCTGAAACCGACCGAAGCGAACTGGAGGCCTGCGAAAAATCTGATCGTCGTGACCAACGGCGCGCTTGGTTTGCTGCCGCTGTCGTTGCTGCCCACCGAGCCCTCCAGAGTTGATCCCAACGACGACCCGCTGTTTTCCAGCTACCGGAAAGTGCCATGGCTGGCGCGAACACATGCGGTGACAGTGGTCCCGTCAATTTCCGCGTTGCTGACGCTGCGCAAATTGCCCGTCGGCACCGCCTCGCGTCAGCCGCTGATCGGATTTGGCGATCCATTGTTCAGCAAGGAACAGGCCGACGAAGCGGCAAAGGACGACGCGGCATATGATGACAAACCGATACAAGTTGCAGGCGCGACCAACCTTACCCGCGGTATGCCTTTGAAGCGGCGCAGCAGCCCGAAACTCGACGGTGTAGATAGCCTGCAACTGGCGCAGCTGCCGCGACTTCCGGACACCGCGCAAGAATTGAAGTCTATCGCGCTGGCGTTGCAGGCAGACCCGGCCAAGGTGCTCAATCTGGGCAAGGACGCCAGCGAGAAGAACGTCAAGACGATGAATCTGTCAAAATTCAAGATCGTCGCATTTGCGACGCACGGATTGGTGCCCGGTGAACTCGACGGCCTCTCTCAGCCTGCCCTGGCTTTGACGGCTCCCGCCGTGGCAGATAGCGATGGCGACGGTCTGCTTACGATGGAAGAGATCCTTGCATTGAAGCTTGACGCTGACTGGGTCGTGCTGTCGGCCTGCAATACGGGCGCGGGCGCCGTCGCAGGCGCCGAAGCCGCGTCCGGCCTGGGCCGGGCGTTCTTCTATGCCGGGACGCGCGCGCTGCTTCTCACCAACTGGTCCGTGCATTCGGAATCGGCGCGGGAGTTGATCACCGATCTGTTTAAGCGGCAGGCCGATGATCCCAAGCTGACGCGCGGGGAGGCACTGCGACAGGCGATGATGGCTTTGGTAGATGGGCCTGGCTACATTGGCGCCGATGGCAAGACGGAATTCGCTTACGCGCACCCGTTATTTTGGGCTCCGTATTCCGTTATTGGAGACGGTGGTACGCGATAATATTTCGTAGATGCTTCTTGTTTCAAAAAAGGAAGAAGATGGTTCGGAGTTGGTTTGTAGGATTTGCGACTGTAGTCGCTGCGATCGGCTGGTCTGCGATAATCCCGACCTATGCAGCCCAAGTCCTGATTACGGAGGAAGAGGCCAAATTGCCGCCCCCCAAGGGTGCTGTTGTGACGGATCGGCGTGGTGTTACCCGAGGTCCCAAGATCAAGGTTATTGACGAGAGCGAACCGATGCATTCTCCGATGCATCTCAAGTTGACATTTGAGTCTTTTGGAGGCGCGAAGATTGATCCGGACTCGGTCAAAGTTACTTATCTGAAGACCCCAAATGTCGATTTGACGCCGCGCATCAAACCATTTGTGCAGACCGCCGGCATTGATATCCCCGATGTCGAACTCCCGGTGGGCGATCACCTGATCAGGGTCGACGTCAAGGATTCGGATGGCCGTATCGGTAGCACCAGCTTTGTTTTAAAGGTCGTACCCTGATCGCCATGCGAATAGTCTGTCCATGTTGCGCGCAAGAAGTCGATGATGCCTAAGTCATTGATGAATGGCGCGCCATTCAGAATAAAACAGCCGTGGCTTCCCTACCGACTTCCCCGTGGGTCGCCAGCCGTCATCGGACTGTCAGAAAATTGAGACAAGAAGACAAGAGCGTCGGCCTTATTCGGCTCGGCCGTTGTGATATTCGAAACGATGCTACGCAAAAGATGGAAGCTTGGCCATGAAGCACAGTTGTTCTCGATGGAATGTGGGTGTTGGAGCGATGCTGTTCGGTGCGGCGGCTCTGGCGTTGCTCCCACCATCGATGGCCTTCGCGCAAACCGGCTCGGCGCCGGCCGGCGCTAAGCACTTCCTGACCCTTGATGGAAAGCCGCCACTCGTCATCGGGCATCGTGGTGTGCCGGGGCTGGTGCCTGAAGAGACCGAGGCATCGTATGACCTGGCCGCAGCTCTCGGAACCGACGCGCTCGAAGAAGACTTGCACCTCACCAAGGATTGCGTTTTGGTGGCGCGTCACAACCCTTGGCTAAGCGACAATACCAACGTTGGCGAGGTGGCGAAGACCAATGCGGCGGTTGCGGCCCGCAAGCGCACGGTGCCGGGCGTCCTCGTCAAGGTGAAATGGGCCCAATCTCCCACCACCGGGCCGGCTGAATTCCTCACCGATCTCACCGATCCGGCCGACCCCAAATCGGTGCTGAAATCGCTGATCGTCGACGGCGAAGACCATACCAATGATTGGTCGATCACCGATTTCACCATGGCCGAGCTGAAGAACTGGATCGCCGGCACCACCTATGATGCGGCCAATGAAAGGCCGAAGGTATTTAACGGCAAGTTCCCAATACTCAGTTTCCAGGAAGTCATCGACATCGCCAAAGCCAAGAGCAAGGAAACGGGGCGTTCCATCGCCGTCTATCCGGAAACCAAGAATCCGACCTGGAATAATGCCCAGGCTATCGCCAATGGCTGCGGTGCACCCGGCAGCCACCCGCTCGAGGATGCCCTGATCAAGATCATCACGGAAAACGGCCTCAACTCGAAGGACGCTCCCATCCTTGTTCAGAGCTTCGAGCCCGCTAGCCTGAAATATATGCGCAGCCATGGCCTGGAGACGTGGCAGGTCCAGCTCATCGATGGCAACGGCGTCGACTTCAAGGCCGGCAAGGTCCTCAATAACAACATCACCAATTCCCGTCCGTTCGAGTGGACGGTTACGGGTGATCCGCGCTTGTACGATGCGATGGTAACCCCTGAGGGCCTTGCGGAGATCAAGACCTATGCCGACGGCATTGGTCCGTGGAAGCCTTATATCGTTCCGCTCAAGATTACGTCGTGGAAGGACAGCAACGCCGATGGCACTCCCTACAAGGGATCGACGCCGGAGGCCTCGACGCAGGAAGCAACCAGCCTCGTTGCCGACGCGCACAAGCTTGGCCTGTTCGTGCATGTTTTCACTTTCCGAAACGAGAAGAAATATCTGGCTGCCGACTATCGCGGCGATCCGAGCCTGGAATATCTCAAGTTCTTCCGTCTCGGCGTGGATGGGGTCTTTACCGATTTCACGCACACCGGAGTTAGCGCCCGCACTGCCTATACGCGTGAACTGGGCTGGTGAGGCCGGCAATCCGATCTTTGGTGGGCAAGGCGAAGGCCGTGAATGCTGCGCGTAGTGCAGCGCGCGGCCACAAATTCGTACGAAAGCGGCAATGTCGGTGTAGTCGCGCTATAGCCGATGGTTGGGCGCGAACGGAAACGCGTCGGGCTTCGGACCCCTAAGATCCAATTTCTCTGCCTAGGCTGCTCGCGCCCCTTTCCGCCCTGTCGGTGCCAGTCTTTACGGCCCGGGCAGGCCGTGACATTTGCCAACGATGTTTGAGGCCAAGTTTGTTTACGTCGTTGATTATGAATGGCGCGCCATTCAGAATAAAAACTGCGAACTCTTATGTTATTGAAATTATTATATAATTATAATAGGCACCGAGCCCAGCTCAAAGGGGCTTGGCCAATCGCCTCACTCATATTAGGTTACATGTAACCAGTCTGGGAGAAATGCCATGGTGTCTGCGCCGAAGCCCTCTCGTGTGAAAGTTCGCGAGCATCGCGAACGGCTACGCCGGCAAGGACTGCGCCCCATCCAGATTTGGGTCCCGGATGTGCGTGCGCCTGCGTTCCGATCGGAGGCGCGTCGTCAATCGCTGGCCGTGGCCGCAAGCTCCCACGCGCACGAGGATCAGGCGTTCATCGACGCAGTATCGACATTCGTTGACGAAGTGGATGGGCATGAATGAGACGCGGCGACGTCTGGACCGTTGCGGGCGGCAAGGACTATGCGGGCAAGGCGCGGCCCGTCGTCATCCTTCAGGATGACAGTTTCGACGGAACTAAATCCATCACGATCTGCGCGTTCACGACCGACGACACGGACGCACCACTGTTCCGGCTTCCTGTCGAGCCGAACGAGCGGAATGGATTACGCGTCCCATGCCGCCTTATGGTGGACAAGGTGACCACCGTCCCGAAATCCAAAGTCGGTGCGCATATCGGGCGCCTGGACGACGAGGATGTCCTGCGCCTCAATCAGGCCGTGCTCGTATTCCTCGGACTAGCAACGTCTCCGAGAATCAAGGAGACATGAGCCGTACCGAGACGGAAACGCTCTTCCTTCATTGATATCTGTCGGCTGACCAAGCGACTGGATTTTTATTTTGTGCGACATCGCGCGCATGGAGAGCTACCCCTCGACGCTACCGCCTCTAAGATGGTCTCATGCGGAATGGCATGACGAGCCATTCAGAATAAAAATACGAATTCTTATATATCGTCAGAGTTATTATTATTGATCGCTAGATTATCGCACAGCTTGCGCAGGTGCATTCGACGTGACCGCCTGAAGGCAGGCGGCATCCTGCTGGCGAAGACCAACCTTCCCGAATTCTCCTACTGGATCGAGAGCGATAACCTGCTCTCCGGCCAGTCGAACAACCCTTGGGACGTGACCCGCACTCCGGGCGGTTC